>ERZ857972.92-NODE-92-length-111430-cov-39.163816_pt1 | contig 111430 bp, 115 predicted proteins | sample MGYA00519757_ERZ857972 | MGnify/ENA primary metagenome ERZ857972 (study PRJEB31778, sample SAMEA3449383) | human gut metagenome | biome: human gut; feature: human-associated habitat; material: faeces | place: United Kingdom | collected 2010/2012 ...
AAAAGAGCGCTTCTAACGAATGCAATACGTTAGAATGCCAAGTTCTGATTAAAAGATCTAGCCTTTGAAAAAAGGATAGGCCCTGTAAAACAGAACTTGGCACCTAGCGGTGGCACCACCTTAACCGGTGGTCTTTTTTTTATATGGCATAAAAAAACAAAATGGCATTTTTGAAAAAATACCGAAACTTCAAAATCACCCCTTGACAATTTAAAATCCATATGTAAAAATATAAAAGAAAAAACAAAAAGAAGGGAAGAAAAAAAATGGAAAAAATAAGAGGATTTGAAATAGCAAAAGGATTCGAAGAAAAAGGAATAAATCTACCAATAAGAAAAACAAAATACTCAGCAGGATATGACATAGAAGCAGCAGAAGACGTAACAATACCAAGTTTCAAAAAAGGAATGGCACCAACACTAATAAAAACAGGAATAAAAGCATATATGCAAGACGATGAAGTACTAATGTTATACAACAGAAGTTCAAACCCAAAGAAAAAAGGACTAATACTAGCCAATAGTGTAGGAGTAATAGACAAAGACTACTATGGAAACCCTGACAATGACGGACACATCATGTTCGCATTTTACAATATCAAAGAAGAAGATGTAACAATAAAAAAAGGTGAAGCAATAGGACAAGGAGTATTCCAAAAATACTTTGTAACAGATGATGACGTAGCAGAAGGAGAAAGAATTGGAGGATTTGGATCAACATCAAAATAAAAAATGAACACAAAGTCAACAGAAAAAATATAAAAAAATTTTTTACCTTGAAAATACAAGGGTTCAAGGCAAAATAACATAAAAAGTCAAAATAAATGCTTTGACTTTTTTCTTTTTTTGTAGTATAATAAATATGGTTAAAAAATCCAATAAAGTTATTTCATATAGACATAACTTTATAATATTTTTTTGCTGAAAAATGTTTAACAAAATGAAAGGAGTTGACTTACATGTTCAATGTAGGAGACAAAATAGTATACCCAATGCATGGAGCAGGGACAATAGATTCAATAGAAGAAAAAGATATTTTAGGGGAAAAACAATCATATTATATATTAAAAATGCCAAGTAATGTAAAGGTAATGATACCAACAGCAAAAGCTGAAGAGGTTGGTGTTAGAAATATAATAGATAAACAATCAGCAGAAAAAGTATTTAAAGTACTTAGCCAAGATGAAACAGAAATGGAAAAAAATTGGAACAAAAGATATAGAGATAATATGGATAAAATGAAAAGTGGAGACATTTACGAAGTTGCAGATGTTGTTAGAAACCTAAGTTTCAAACAAAAAGAAAAAGGACTATCTACAGGAGAAAAGAAAATGCTAAACAATGCTAAACAAATATTAGTAAGTGAATTAGTTTTAGCAGAACACGCAACTCAAGATGTTATAGAAGAAGAAATTGAAAGTAAAATCAATACATCATTTATGACATTCAGAGCAGAAGGTGTAGAACAACAAAGCATAGTAAATAAATTTATTCCATTTGACAGTAACAATGGAACAACAAATACATAATACATAAATTAATAATTTTGAATTCAGAAGAAACTAAAGTTTTGGATGAAACTGGTGTAACTTCTGAATTTTTAAATTATTAATACAGATAAATTTTTTATCAAAAAAATTTTAAAGAAATTTTTAAAAATGTATTGACAAATCTTTTATATAATATTATAATATCAATTGTCGTTAGGACAAGCCAGTTCAATATTAAATGCAGATGTGGCGGAACTGGTAGACGCACAGGACTTAAAATCCTGCGGTTGAATAAACCGTGCCGGTTCGATTCCGGCCATCTGCACCAGTTAACAAAACCTTGTAAACAATTGAAAAATCGATTGTTTACAAGGCTTTTTATAAATTTTTCTGTAAATTGCCCAAAAAACTTGACTTTTAAAAACAATTGTAGTATAAAAATATATAGTTAAATAAGAAAATTACAATGAAAAAGAAAAAGTACTTGACATTTTATTAAAGAGAGCGAATAATAAGCTGAAATATTCGTAATAAAATAAGTATGGGGAGCTTTGGAGTAATAAAAATTAAGGTGCTTAAAGTAATGCAAAAGCAAAACTTTAAGAATTAGGGTGGAAACGCGGAACTAAACTTTCGTCCCTAGCTAAATATATAGCTAGGCTCGGAAGTTTTTTTTAAAAGTTTTATAATATAAAAAGGGAGGAATAATTATGTTAAAATCAATGGACACATTAGTTGCACTATGCAAAGGAAGAGGATTTATATATCCTGGATCAGAAATTTATGGAGGATTAGCAAATACTTGGGACTATGGACCTTTAGGAAATGAATTAAAAAACAATGTAAAAGCAGCATGGAGAAAAAAATTCATACAAGAACAACCAAATATAGTAGGACTTGATGCAGCAATATTAATGAACCCAGAAACATGGGTAGCTTCAGGACACGTTGGAGGTTTTTCAGACCCATTAATAGACTGTAAAGAATGTAAAACAAGACATAGAGCAGATAAATTAATAGAAGAATGGGCACATGAAAACGGAAAAGACATGATAGCAGATGGAATGACAGATGAAGAATTAATCAATTTCATAAATGAAAATAAAATACCATGTCCATCATGTGGAAAAACAAACTTTACAGATATAAGAAAATTCAACTTAATGTTTAAAACATTCCAAGGAGTAACAGAAGATACAACATCAACAGTATATTTAAGACCAGAAACGGCACAAGGAATATTTGTTGATTTCAAAAATGTATTACGTACATCAAGAAAGAAAATGCCAATGGGAATTGCACAAATTGGTAAAGCATTTAGAAACGAAATAACACCAGGAAACTTTACATTTAGAACAAGAGAATTTGAACAAATGGAACTTGAATTTTTCTGCAAACCAGGAACAGACTTAGAATGGCATAAATATTGGAAAGACTATTGTGAAAACTTCTTAATCAATTTAGGAATGAAAAAAGAAAATATCAGATTAAGAGACCATTCACCAGAAGAATTAGTATTTTATAGCAAAGCAACAACAGACATAGAATTTGCTTTCCCATTTGGATGGGGAGAATTATGGGGAATTGCTGATAGAACTGACTATGATTTAACACAACATATGAACCATTCAAAACAAGATTTATCATATCAAGATCCAGAAACAAACGAAAAATATGTACCATATGTAATTGAACCATCATTAGGAGCAGACAGGGTTGTTCTAGCATTTTTATGCAACGCATATGATGAAGAAGAAATTGCAGAAGGTGATACAAGAGTTGTATTACATTTACATCCAGCATTAGCACCATATAAAGTTGCAGTACTTCCATTATCTAAAAAATTGTCAGATAAGGCAGAAGAAGTATATAGCAAACTTGCTAAGAAATTTATGTGTGATTATGATGCTGCAGGTTCAATTGGTAAACGTTATAGAAGAGAAGACGAAATTGGTACTCCATATTGCGTAACTGTTGATTTTGATACTTTAGAGGATGAATCAGTTACTGTTAGAGATAGAGACACAATGGAACAAGTTAGAGTTAAAATTGATGACTTAGAGGCTTGGATAGCAAAAAAAATTGAATTTTAATATTGAATATTTTTAGAAAAATCACTAAGAAAGGTCGAAATGACTTGATTTTTAGTGATTTTTTCTTTACATTTTAAACAAATGGTGGTATACTTTTTACATAATATTAGCAAAAGCTAATTGGATTTTTTTGTAATCCTATTTTTTAGGTTAATATATAAAATTAATATTTTGTGTAACTCGTGAACAATGGTAGAGAGAAAAGGAGTGTATTACTATGATGATATCAATGGAAAAATTAGGAAATGGATTCAAAATTCAAGAACGGAAACTAGAAAATTCTGAAGTGGAGTTAACAGTGGAAATTTTAAAAGATGGAATTTATGTAAAATCTGAAGAATTTGAGAACGTTTCTAAGCAGGAAGAGAAAAAAATAATTGCCAACTATTTGGCTACTCAGATGAAACTTTATTGTGTGGAAGAAGAAATTACATCAGAGGAACGCGTTAGACTTGCCAGGAAGGCAATGGAACTTAACATTATCAATGGATATAAGATAGAACCATTAAATGATGAGGATTACTCTAATGTAAGGGTACAGCTGCTTTCAAGCGGAAAATACCCAATGTATACTACTGGTATTTGTTGTTTAACAAAAGAGGATCTCGAAAAACTCAAAAAAAAGTTAAATGGAATTGTAGAGTACCAGTTGGATATTAGGAAACAAACCAGACCTCTTTATGGAATTGAGATAATTCAAATGATATCATAAAAAACACGCAAAAACTAGGCATTAATTTGCCTAGTTTTTTGTCTTAGTTAAATAAATCTTTCTCATACAAATCTTCAATATAAACATCTTTTTCTTCAAAATTATCAACAAATCCTACTTTAGCAATATCACGTTTTTCATCAACACCTTGAATCCAAACAGGTCGCTCGTCATAAAAAACATCAGATTTTTCTTTATTATTTAAAATAGAATGAACTCTTTGTAAATCCATATTACCATCTCCTACAAATATATTTAATAAAATTATATCCAAAATAGTATAAAATATAACTTGGAGAAATAAAATTTATTGACTTATTTAAGTAATTAGTATAAAATAATTAACGTAATTAATAAACAAGAGAAAGAATTTAAATTTATACAAAAAATTTATTTTATAAATTTAAATAAAGGAGGAGAAAAACAAATGAACATAAAATATAAAGGAAGAACAAGAAAAATTGAAAGAGGTTTAACAGTAAGAGAAGCCTTAGCAGAAGAAATAAAAAACAGTGAATACGAAGTAATAGGATGCTTATATAACAACGATTACAGAAATTTAGAAACACAAATAGAAGAAGAAGCAAACATAGAATTAATAGATATTTCATCAAAAGAAGGAATGAAAATATATGTTAGAACAATTGTATATATAATGGGAAAAGCATTTGAAAGTTTATATCCAAAAGAAAAACTAATGGTAGAATATCAACTTGGCAATGCAATGTACTGTAAATGTGACAATATAAAAATAACAAAAGAATTTACAGAAAAACTAAAACAAAAAATGCAAGAAATCATTGAAAAAGATTTACCAATAAAAAAGGTAGAAATGACAAAAAAAGAAGCACAAAAATTTTATGATGAAACAGACACATCAAAAGGAAGATTGCAATTTGATTTTGAAGAAAATGATCCAATATATATGTATTACTGCGAAAAATATTATAACTATTGCTTTGGAACACTTGCAAATAGAACAGGAGTTATAAAAATATTTGATGTTGTAAAATATGCAAATGGATTTTTAATAAGATATCCAAGTTCAAAAGAGCCAACAAAAATGCCAGAATTTCAAGAAACTAAAAAATTGGCTTGGGCATTAGAAGAATTCGAAAAAATTCATTCTGTATTAGATGTTTTAACAGTTTACAAACTAAACAAAGCAATAGAAGAAGACAGAATAAAAGACGTAATAATGCTTGCAGAAGCATTACATGAAAAGAAAATTGCTAATATAGCAGATGATATCGCAAAAAGAAAAAATGTAAAAATGGTATTAATTGCAGGACCATCATCATCAGGAAAAACAACATTTGCACAAAGACTAGGAATTCAATTACGTTTAAATGGATTAAAACCTGTTACAATATCAGTTGACAACTACTTTGTAGAAAGACAAGATACCCCAAGAGATGAAAATGGAGAATATAATTTTGAGTGTATAGAAGCAATTGACCTAAAATTATTCAATGAACATTTGGTGAAATTATTGAATGGAGAAGAGATAGAAGTTCCAGAATTTGATTTTGCTGTAGGTACAAAAAGATATAATGGTAAAAAAATGAAATTAGCAGATGACGAAATCCTTGTAATAGAAGGGATACATTGTTTAAATGACAAATTAACAAGTCAAATTCCAATGGATCAAAAATACAAAATATATATTAGTGCATTAACTGTTTTAAACATGGATAGATACAATAGAATTTCAACAACAGATACTCGTTTAATAAGAAGAATTGTAAGGGATTATCAATTTAGAAGTTATTCTGCATTACATACATTAAATACATGGCATAAGGTAACAGAAGGAGAGGAAAAAAATATATTCCCATTCCAAGAGTCAGCAAATACAATTTTTAATACATCATTAATATATGAATTAAATGCATTAAAACCAATAGCAATGCCATTATTACAAGAAATTACACCTGAATATAAGGAATATGCGGAAGCACAAAGATTAATAAATATTTTAAAATATTTTAGAGAAATACCAAGAGATTATGTTCCAAACAATTCATTATTGAAAGAGTTCTTAGGTGGAGGAACATTTGACTTGCATTAATAGGAGTGAAAAATGTTAAAAGATAGTAGATTTACAGAAATAGACGAAGAATTTATATGTGAAAATTGTGGCAAAAAGGTACCTAAATTAGGGTATTCATGTAGAAATCATTGCCCATATTGTTTACATTCAAAACATGTTGATAAAAATCCAGGAGATAGAGCAGAAGAATGCCATGGGGATTTAGAACCAGTTAGTATGGAAATAGATGGAAAAAAAGGATATGTTATTGTTTTTAGATGCAAAAAATGTGGAGCTATTAGAAGAAATAAAGCCGCTAAAGATGATAATATGGATTTATTAATTGATTTAAGTAGTAAACAAGTTTAATTAAATATAGAATGTCCTTTTGGAATACGATATTATGATTGGAATAAAAATCCAAAACAGAATAATCCCAAAAGGACATTTTTTAAATTTCTCTATTTAAATTTCCATTAGTAAATTCTTTACCTTCTAAACGTTCACCTTTTTTAACAGTATTAACAATATTATTAATTTCATCAATTGATTCATCCAGAATATCAATTCTATAACAATTAACACCAGAAAAATCATTAGGAGAAATGGAAGTAGTTTTACAATTATAAATTGTAGAAACAGTTTGAATATTATCAAACAAAATTCTAAATTTCATTTTAAGTCTATCCTCTAAGAAATAAGAATTATCAGTTATACATTTAGATGTACAAGTAGGGTAGCATTTGTTAGCCTTACCAAGTGGACAATAATTCATATTCATAAGAGGTGTCTTTCCATAAACAATTAATTCAGCAGGTAAAAGAGTTTTTAATCCTGATGTACCATTTTCTGAAATAGTTGAATTTTTGACAAAATTACAAAGTCTATTTATAATTTCTTTAGTAGATTCAGGTGAAATTGTATATTTATTAATTCCTAATTTTTTTAGTTCTAATACACTATGCAAATTGAAAACATTAAATGTATAATTTGCAATTAAATCAAAATTGTAATCAGGATTTTTTAAAACATTTTCTAATAACAATAAATTAGAAATATTAGAAATCACAAATCCTTTTATATTATGGTTTTCAATAGTATTAAATATATTACTAAAAAGTAGGTTTCTGTAATTTGCTTTTATTATTGTAGGCATATAAATGTAAACATTAAATTTTTGCTCTAAAGTTTTCAAAATTCCATCATATTTTTTTATTGAAAAATATTTTAAAGGAATATAAATATTATCAAATCCATCTAATCTTGAATAGTCAAAGTCAAGATTTAAAATATTTAATAAAACTGAAATTGTTTTAGTGTTATCGTTTAAACTATTTTTAACATCATTGTTTAGTGAATCTGGTTCTACTTTTTTAATGCAAGTTCTTTTGATATTTGGAATAGCATAATCATAGACTGATTCTAAAACTTTTCTTCTTAAATCATTTAGAGTAGCACTAAACTTTGGTAAAAAGATATTAGGGTCTAATTCAACATCTATATTAGAAAACTCAAAAATAGAATCATTGGTTTTATTAATTTGAGTAATAATTTTTTCTTTTTCTAAGGGTCTATTTTGCGCATTTTCAGGTATAATTTCTGAATTATATGTAATATTTAAATTAGAGTATATATCTAAATTATTTGCAGTCTCTGTAGTTGGAGTAACTTTTATTTTTAATGGTTCATTGTGTTTTATTGTAACTTTACAATTTAAAGATATTTTTCTATGTTCACCATTTATGCTGTTTTGAGCAAGTGTGCTTAATGTTTTAGAAGACATTTTGTATATGTTATCACCTAAATTGATGTTACCTTTCATTCTACCAATAGTTACAGTCTGGCCGATAGAGGTTTCTTTGATATTTCTATTTTTGTCCATTAACTCAGAAACATTATAAGAACCTTTTTCTTTTTCTAAAGATATGGTGTCACCAATTTCAATGGATTCTTGTAATTTTACAGTGATGTAACCTTTGTTTTTGTTATATTTCTGGACTTTACCTAAAAATAATCCCATATTGTTAGGCTTGTCTTTAAAGACTAAATTTTTGTTGGGTTCATTTAAAAGATGCCCAGAAGATGACATACCTCTGTTAAATACTTGTAATAATTTTTTTCTATCGTTTTCATTAATAATATATTCGGATTTATTTGTGGTATTTTCTTTAAAATCATAAATATCTAAATTCTCTCCATCTATAAATTTTTGCGTATTAATTAAGGCTTCTGCCAAGTCTATATATTTTCTATAAATTCTAGTAACAGTTGCAACATATTCAGGATTTTTCATTCTACCTTCAATTTTTAAGCATGTAACGCCTGCTTTTATTAGATTAGGAATGCAATCTAATCCACATAAATCACGCGTACTTAAAAGATGACCTTTGTCAATTTCTTTATCATTTTCTAATAGTTTATATGGTAATCTACATGGTTGTGCACATTTTCCACGGTTACCAGAACGGCCTCCAACCATACTAGAAAATAGGCATTGACCTGAATAAGAAATACATAATGCACCATGAACAAAAACTTCGATTTCTACATTTGTGTTTTTGCAAATATATTCGATTTCTTGAAGAGAAAGCTCACGAGAAAGAACAACTCTTTTAAAACCAAGTCTTTGTAATTCTAAAACTCCTTGTAAATTGTGTGCAGTCATTTGGGTGCTTGCATGTATGTCTAAATCTGGAAAATATTTAATTAATTGTTTTGCCAATCCTAAATCTTGAACAATTATAGCATCTATACCAAATTCATATGCTTTTTTTGCTAGTTCAAATGCTTCGTTAAACTCGTCGTCAGTAACAAGAGTATTTAAAGTTAAATTTGTTTTTACACCTCTTGTTTTTGCATATAATATTGCTTTTTCTAAAGTAGTAGTGTCAAAATTAGATGCAAAGGCCCTAGCACTAAATAAATCTGCACCAAAGTATACACTATTTGCACCATTTTGAACAGCCGCTTTTAAGCAATCAAAATCACCAACAGGTGAAAGTAAATCTATCATTTTAATTTTCCTTTCATAAAAATATTTCGTACATATTATATAACTTTTTTCTACAAATTTCTACCTTTTATAGACAATTCTAATAAAACCTTGAAAAATCAAGGCTTATGTGATATAATAGGTAACATAAGACTGTATAAAAGAAGGAGATTTTGTAATATGAAATTAAACTTCAAAGAAGAAATGAATTTTGTAAAAAGAACTAATAATAATAAAATTTTAGAAGTATCTAGTGCTAGAAAGTCCTTAAATACATTACGAAAATATGTAATGCATTTAAAAAAATATTTTAATGAAGATGAAAATATTAGAAATATAATATATCAAGAGTTTATAGCAGATACATATGACTATTTAAAGGTTGCAGGAACAGAAAAAATACAACTCCAAGAAAACGCATTAAAAATCTTGAGTTCAAATCCTGTATTATTAGAACAAGTATATAATGATGTAAAAGATATTGATTTGGAAGAAATTGATTTTGACAAAGAATCAGCAAAATTAGAACAAGGTGTAAGAAAATGTGCTGAGTTTCAAATGGAACTAATCTTATCAGAATTAAGAGAAAAAATAAAGATGTCAAGAGCAATAAAAAATACTTTAGCAAAAGACGATTTTGAATTTGAAAAAAAATTAATGAATAAAAAATCAATAAATGCAGAAAATAAATTAGACATAGACATAAAAGAAGATAAAAAAATTGATATAGAAAATGAATTAGATTTGATAAAAGATATTGTTCCGTATGGTCATAATGAAATAGAAAAGAAATTGATTAAATGTGAAAAAAATAGTTTAAAAATCGCAGGAAAATTTCTAGAAAAATATGGATTTTTAAAAGAAGAAATACAACAACAAAATGAAGATTATAAAAGATTAGATTTAAAAAATATGTGTTATAAGTATGAAACAGAGAAAATTGATGAAGATATTGGATTAAAAAACATATTCACTGATGAATATATAGATACACTATCTTTAGAACAATTAACAGTATTGAATGCGTTTTGGCAAAATAGGGTCTCAAAATGCGCATCAGAAATAAAAAAAGGAATATTTATAATGGATAGCCTAAATCTTTGGGATAACATAGAAGATAAAAATAATATAGATCAAATTTCTGATGAAGTTTTATTTGGAATTGTTCTAAAAGTGAAATTATTGGATAATATAGCAGAAAAAGCAAGAAAGAATATTACAGAATATGATGAAAGCGAAAATTATATATATGCACGTTATGATTATAAAAAAAATACAACAAGTGATTTTAAGGGAAACTATAAATTTGAATTTGATAATATTTTACCAGATATAGAAAATGATTTTTTGAAAGACATAGATTGTTGTCAATCTATAAGAAATAATATAAAATTAATATATGAAACTAAAGAAACAATGATTAGAGAACTATTGCTACAAATAAATCATAATAGCAAAATAACTAATTGGGGCTATATACCCGAAGACAAAATAAATGATGATAATTTTATACTAATTGGTATTGATTATCCAGGATTTAATTTGCCATTAAAACTCCATATGAGAAAGAAAAATATCATACAATTTTTTGATGAAACAAAAAGTGATGCAATTATACCAATTTATGAGGGTGAAAAAGATATGATGTATAAGGGGAGAAGATTAACCACTAAAATTTATATGCCATTAACAGAACAAAGGGAATCAGAAATAATTGCTAAAAATAAAACAATAAATACGGTTGATTTAAAATACAATTATATTAGACATTTAGGAAATCTGATAAATAAAAAAAGTAAAAAAATCTCAAAAATGTATACACACGAATATATTGATTTAAATACGATGCAAAGAGGTATTAAATTAAACGGAAAGTTTATTGGAAATATTAAAGAAGATAATGAAGAAAAAAAGAGAGAACATTAATTTTAACCATTAAAGAACAAAATTTGAAGAAATATAAAATAAAAATATAAAATAAAAATATTGACAAAAATATATAATTGATATAAACTGCAAGTATAAAAAGAAAATTAGGAGGTATCAGAATGGAATTAAAAGGATCAAAAACAGAAAAAAATTTAATGGAAGCATTTGCTGGAGAATCACAAGCAAGAAATAAATATACGTATTTTGCAAGTAAAGCAAAAAAAGAAGGATATGAGCAAATAGCAGCAATATTCCAAGAAACAGCAGATAATGAAAAAGAACACGCAAAAATGTGGTTCAAATTATTACAAGGTGGAGAAATAAAATCAACTGCAGAAAATTTAAAAGCAGCTGCAGAAGGTGAAAATTTTGAATGGACAGATATGTATGATAGAATGGCACAAGAGGCTAAAGAAGAAGGATTTAACCATATTGCTTATTTATTTTCAGAAGTTGCAAAAATAGAAAAAGAACATGAACAAAGATATTTAAAATTATTAGAAAATGTAGAGAATGGGTTAGTATTTAGCAAAGATGGAGATAGAATATGGAAATGTAGAAATTGTGGACATATAGTTATTGGAAAAAGTGCTCCAGAAATATGCCCAGTATGTGCACATCCAAAGGCTTATTTTGAAATAAAAGCAGAAAATTATTAAAGCGTAGAGAGTATCAAAAAAATGATACTCTCTTTTTTTATATTCCAGGAAAGTTATCATAGTATGATAACTTTCTGTAGAAGATAAATATGGCAGAAATTAGATTTTGTAGCAGTTTGCACTGCGTACAAAATCTTAATTCTGGTTTTTTACTCGTTACAAGTTACAGTTCATAAAATTATTTGAAAATTGATTTGAAAAAGAATAATAAGTATGATATAATCTGATTTGTAAAAAACAAAGACCAATAAGGAGAACAAAATGCCCAAATTTTTTGTAAAAGAAGAACAAATAAAAAAAGACGAAATAATAATAATCGGACAAGATGTAAATCACATAAAAAAAGTACTAAGAGCAAAAATAGGAGACGAAATACAAATTTGTAACAATCAAAATGGAGAAAATTTTCTATGTAAAATACAAAACATAGAAAATGAAAATATAACATGCAAAATAAAACAAAAAATTCAGAAGCAAGTAGAATCAAATATAGAAGTAACAATTTTTCAAGGATTACCCAAAGCAGATAAAATGGAATTTATAATTCAAAAAGCAGTGGAACTGGGGGTATATGATATAACTCCAGTAGAAATGAAAAGATGTGTTGTAAAACTAAATGAAAAAGATAAAAGTAAAAAAGTTGAAAGATGGCAAAAAATATCTGAAGTTGCTGCAAAACAAAGTGGAAGAGATATCATACCACATATAAATAATGTAATAAATATAAAAAATATGTATGAATTAATTCCAAAATATGATATAGTTATAGTAGCCTATGAAAATGAACAAAATAGAACATTAAAAGAACAATTGAAGCAAATAAAAGAAAAATATAAAGAGGGCAAAATCAAGATAGGAATAGTAATAGGACCAGAGGGCGGACTAGAAGAAAATGATGTAGAACAACTAGAAAATAATGGTGCAAAAATAGTAACATTGGGAAAGAGAATATTAAGAACAGAGACTGTTGCACTAAATGTATTAAGCATTATAATGTATGAACTAGAGAAATAGAAAGGGATTGAATATATGAAAGAAGTTAGTGAGAAACATATGAAAAAAATATATCTAAATATACTAAAAGCAATATTGGTAGTTATTTATTTTTTGACTTTAAATTTAGTAAGCGAAAAGATTAGTGCATTATATTTAGAAAGAGGAATTGAAATATGCACAATGATATTTTTATTTTTAGCAATTTTTATTTTTGAATTAGCATATAAAAAAGATGATGATGACTTAGTGGTCCAAGGAATTGAAGTTTTGGTATTATCGGCGTATACACTTACAAGCCAGTATATAACGAAAAGATTTAATTTTAATTTTAAAATTTATTTTTTGGCTTCATCATATATAATTGCAATATATTTTATAGTAAAATGTATATGGTATTATACAAAAGGAAGAAAAGAAATAGCAGATGATTTGAGTGATATTAAAGAAATTGTTAAGGAAAAAGAACCGGTGAAAAAAGAGGCTACTAAGAGAAAAAAAGATAAAATAGAAGATATAAAAATAAAAAATGATGTGACAACAACGAAAAAGACAGAGGCGAAATCAAGAACAACAAAGACACCTGCAACGAAGAAAAAGACAACAACAAAAGTTGAAAAGGACGTAATAGAAAACAAAGAGACAAAATCAAAAACAACAAAGACACCTGTAACAAAGAAAAAAACAACAACAAAAGTTGAAAAGGACGTAACAGAAAACAAAGAGACAAAATCAAAAACAACAAAGACACCTGCAACGAAGAAAAAGGCAACAACAAAAGTTGAAAAACAAGGAATAGAAAATAAAAAAAAGAAAACAACCAAAAAGAAAGTTGATGAAGAAAAATGATTAGAAGTATGACTGGGTATGGAAAGCAAAATCTTAGTGTAGAAGGCAGAGAATACCAAATTGAAATAAAAAGTGTAAACCATAGATACCTAGATATTAATGTAAAAATTCCTAAAGCAATAAGTTATTTGGAAGAAACCATAAAAAAAGAAATATCCAATAAAATTAAAAGAGGAAAAATAGACGTATTTGTTAGTTTTGAAAATAATAGTGAAGAAGGAAGAAAAATAGAAATAAATAAGCAACTTGCAAAATTATATATTGAACAGCTAAAAGAACTTGCACAAGAAGAAAAAATAGAAAGTAATATAGAGGTTATGGATATTGCTAAAATTCCGGATGTATTAACAATAAAAGTAGATGAAGAAAATTCAAAAATAAAAGATGAAATAAAACAAGTAACACAAGGTGCAGTAACTAGAATTTTAGAAATGAAAAATATAGAGGGAGAAAAGATTTCTCAAGATTTATTGCAGAGGATAAGGAACATTCAAAGCAAAATAGTGGAAATATCTGCAAAATCTACTGGACTTATTGAAGAATATGTAGTAAAATTAGAAAAGAGAGTAAAAGAGTTATTAAAAAACGATGAAGTAGATAAATCAAGGTTAGCACAAGAAGTTGTAATATATGCAGATAAATGTTCAATTGAGGAAGAAATTACAAGACTAAAGAGCCATATATTTCAATTTGAAAATTTAATATCTAATAACCAAGATGGAGCTATAGGAAAAAAACTAGATTTTATTATACAAGAAATGAACAGGGAAACAAACACTATAGGTTCAAAGGCAAATAATCTTGAAATAACAAATGGAGTTATCGATATAAAAACTGAGATAGAGGACATTAGAGAACAAGTACAAAATATAGAATAGATTTTATAAAAAATAGAAGTCTAAAAATTTAAAATGATGTAAAATAAGATGAAATATTAGAATGGAGGGATTAGTATGCAATTAGTAAATATAGGATTTGGAAATATTGTTTCTGCAGATAGAATAGTAGCAATAGTTAGCCCTGAATCAGCTCCAATAAAAAGAATGGTTCAAGAAGCAAAGGATGATAAAACAGCGGTTGATGCAACATGTGGAAGACGAACAAGAGCAGTAATAATAACTGACTCTGGACATATAATTTTGTCAGCTGTACAACCAGAGACTGTTGCTGGAAGATTAGATAAAGATATTACAACTACATCGGCACAAATACAAGAAGATGATTAGAAAATAATTATAAATTTAAATCTTTAGGAATTGGAATTTTAAAAATTTAGGAGGAAAATGAAAATGATAGTAAAACCAACGGTTACAGAATTATTAAAAAAAGCCAAAAACAGATATGAATTGGTAATAGCAACATCAAAAAGGGCTAGACAAATTGCAATGGGAGATGAACCTTTGACAAAAGTTAAAGAAGAATCACCTGTAACATTAGCGGCAAATGAACTTGCAGAGGGTAAATTTGAGATTATAAGAGAAGAAGAAAATAAAGAAGAAAATAAAGAAGAAAATAAAGAAGAAATCAAAGAACAAAGTGAAGAACAAAATAATGAAGAAGCAAAAAAAGATACAGAAATAGAAGAATAATAAAAAGGGGAATTAAAATGCTAGTAATATTATCAGGAGTTTCTGGAGCAGGTAAAGATACAATAAAAAAAGAATTAATAAAAAGGATGGAAAATGTTATATCACTTCCATCTTTTACGTCTAGAGGACCAAGACCAGGAGAAGAAGAGGGTATACAATATCACTTTATATCAAAAGAAGAATTTAAAGAAAAAATAAATAATGGAGAATTTTATGAATATGATTTGCATCATGAAAATTATTATGGTACATCTAAAAAATTAATGAATGAAAAAATTCAAAGTGGTAAAATAATAGTTAAAGATATAGAAGTAAATGGTACAGAAAATTTAATCAAAATGTTATCTAATGATACGAAATTAGTTACAATATTTTTAAAAGTTGATAAAGAAGAATTAAAAAATAGACTTATAAATCGTGGTGATAATTTATCAGAAGCGGATATGCAATTACGTTTAAACAGGCTAGAATATGAGGAATCTAAAATTAATTTATATGATTATGTAATAAAAAATGATGATTTAGAAAAAACTGTTCAAATAATTATGACTATTATTGAAAATGAAAAAAGGTTAGAAAAATAAAAGGAAGGTTTCAATGAAAAATTTTAAACAAATAATAGCAAAACAGATATCAAAAACAATAGAAATAAATGCAAAAGAATTGGAAGGTTACATAGAAACACCTAAAGATAGCAAAAATGGCGATTACGCCTTTCCATGTTTTAGGTTAGCAAAGGAATTGAGGAAGGCACCACCAGCGATTGCAAGTGAAATAAAAGAAAAATTAGAACCTGTAGAAGAAATAGAAAAAGTAGAAGTAGCAGGAGGTTACTTAAACTTTTTTATAAACAAATCAACATTAGCCGAAGAAGTATTAGGAGAAATATCAAAGACAGAGCAATATGGAAAATCAATAGTGGGAGAAGGAAAAAACATTGTCATAGACTATTCAGCACCCAATATTGCAAAGCCATTTCATATAGGCCATTTACGTTCAACAGTAATAGGTGGAGCACTATACAATATATACAAATATTTAGGATATAATGTTACAGGTGTAAATCATTTAGGAGATTATGGAACACAATTTGGAAAATTAATAGAAGGCTACAAAATGTGGGGCGAAGAATATGACATTGAAAAAGATCCAATAAATGAATTAACAAAAATCTATATAAGAATAAATGAAGCATGCAAAAATGATGAACAAATATTAGAAAATTGCAGAAATAATTTCAAAAAATTAGAAGATGGAGATTCATATTGCGTAGAAATTTGGAAAAAATTTAGAGAACTAAGTTTACAAGAATTTCAAAAAGTATATGATTTACTTGGAAGTAAGTTTGATTCTTGGAATGGAGAGTCATTCTATTCTGACAAGATGCCAGAAGTAATAGATTTATTACAAAAAACAGGTAAACTTGTAGAATCACAAGGAGCAAAAATAATAGACTTGGAAGATAAAGGAATAAATACACCATGTATAATAGAAAAATCAAATGGGTCTACAACATATGCAACAAGGGATTTAGCAGCAATTTTATATAGGGCTAGAACATATGATTTTGATAAAGCATTATATGTAACATCATATGAACAAGTATTACACTTTAAACAAGTATTTGAAGTTGCAAAACTTTTAGGATTAGATGAAAAATATACAAATGGACTAGAACATGTGTCATTTGGAATGGTATTGCTACCAGAAGGAAAAATGTCAACAAGAGAAGGTAATATTATTAAACTTGAAGAATTGTTAAATGAAGCAATTTCTAGAGCCAAAGAAATAATTGAACAAAAAAATCCGGACTTGGAAAATAAAGAAGAAGTTGCTAAAAAAGTTGGAATAGGTGCAGTTATATTTAATGATATGTCTGCGTCAAGAATTAAAGATGAAGTCTTTGATTGGAATACAATATTAAACTTCCAAGGCGAAACAGGACCATATATTCAATATACATATGTTAGAACAAAAAGTGTATTAGAAAAAGCAGGATATTTACCAAAAATCGAAAATGTTAAAATAGACAATTTATCAGATGAATATTCAATGGCAATTTTAAAATTGATTTATAATTTCGAAGATATATTAATTCAAGTAACAGATAAGAACGAACCATCAATACTTGCAAGATATTTAATTGAATTAGCAAAAGCATATAGTAGTTTTTATAATGAAAATAAAATTATTGTTGATGATAAAGATGTCCAGGATGCACGTATTTACTTAACTTATGCAGTATCACAAGTTTTAAAACAAGGTGCAAATTTACTAGGAATAGAAATGCCAGAAAAAATGTAAAAAAGTCAAACATAAAAAGTTTGACTTTTTTGTTTTAAATCATTCTTTTTTGATTATTTGCAATCATTCATATAAAATTTCTTTTCGGCCAATTTATCTTGAACGCCTCTTAAAGCCTCACCAAATCTTTGGAAATGAACAACTTCTCTTTCTCTTAAATATCTTAATGGGTCAATAACATCTGGGTTATCTCTACATAAATCAATTAATTTTTCATAAGTTGCACGAGCTTTTTGTTCAGCAGCCAAATCCTCTTGTAAGTTTGCAATTGGGTCACCTTTACATGCAATATATGCAGCTGTAAATGGAGCGCCTGCTGCTGATTGTGGATATACATCAACACCATGGTCAGTATAATATGGTCCTAAACCTGCTTTTTCTATTTCTTCAATTGAAGCACCTCTTGTCAATTGATGTACAATTGTTCCCACCATTTCAAGGTGAGCAAGTTCCTCAGTACCTATATCATTAAGAATAGCCTTTGCATTTTGGTCTGGCATGCCAAATCTTTGAGATAAATATCTTAGAGACGCTGCAAGTTCGCCGTCAGGTCCACCATATTGAGAAATTATTACTTTTGCTAATCTTGGATCTGAACATTTTATATTAATTGGATATTGTAATGTTTTATTATAAGTCCACATTAATTCATTCCTCCTTCCCAAGGCCATGGTTCTTCTAGCCATCTCCATTTATTACATGGAAAATTAATTGTTAAAGGACCATAGATTTTTTGATATTTATCTTTCAAATCTTTTGCTTCTCTGCAATATCTTCTGTGTAAGCAAAGTGCGTTGTCATCTGTTGGGTGTGTATCTAAATATAAAGCAAGTTCGTTTATTGCAAAATCACAGCATCTTATTTGTTGTAACATTTCTTCTTTTTCTATTGACATTTGTTACAGCCCTCCTTTATAGTATTTGTTGCTGCCAAATATTCTATTTCATTCATAGATTGACCTGGCATATAAGGACTGACCAATTCTGGAAATATTGTTCCCATTTTTAGTCCTACACATGGTTTAAATGTTTTATCCATATATTGGATAGGTACATAACTTTGACCTAACATTGGATTTTCTGGAAATACATTGTCTTCTTCTTCAAATCCACATTCACAACAATCCATGTATTCGTTTTGATTACAGCTAAAATTTGCATTGGTTACATTTGAACATTTGTCTTCCATTATGTCGTTTTGTTCTTCACATGAATTGTTTTGATAATTATTATTCATACAATAACATTTTCTTCTTCCAAACATTTTGTATCCTCCTTTATTTTTATTATATGAGAAATTTCGACATTTGCTACTTATTTTCCATTGACAAAAAAGCACAGAAATATTAAAATAATAGTAGAAAAACAGAGAAAACTTTCACATAAAATAGAAAAATGAAAGGAAAAGAAAAAATGAAAACAAAAGAAAATAAAATAAAAATAACATTAAAAACAATAATAATATTAGCATTTGCATTTTTTACAATATTATATATAATAATATTTTTCAATATGTACTTTCCAACAAATAAATCATATGCAAAAGAAGCGACTGCAAATTCAGACAATGCAAGCAAAACAATAAACACAACAGAAAAAAATCAGGAAATAAGCCAAGCAAATAAAATAGATATAGACCAAATAATAAATCAAAATACAAATAATGGGCAGACAGAACAAATAACAAAAAAAGAAGAAGTATTAGAATATTTAACAGAGTATAGAACAAATAAAGAAATACCAAAAGGAATGTCAGTAGTAGTGCAGGAAGGAAGACAAGGAAAACAAGAAATTACAATAAAAAAAACATATGACAAAGACGGAAATCAAATAAAAGAAGAACAAACAAATGCAACAATAACAAAAGCATCAGCAAACAAAATAGTAGAAATAGGTGGGGCAAACTATACAAGCAATTATAAAGTTAAAGTTGGAGACAAAATATATGTAACATCAGACGAATTGGCAGTAAGAGCGGAAGCAACAGAAGAAAGTAGAAAAATAACAACATTAAAAAAAGAAGAAGAACTAAAAATACTAGAGATAACACAAAACTGGTATAAAATATCATATCAAAATATAACAGGATGGGTTAAAGCAGAATGCACAATATACATAAATCCAAATGCAAGTGAAGAGCAAAAACAAACAACGGCAGAAACAAAAACAAAAGGGCAATTATTATCAACACTTAGCATAAATATGCAATTAAACAAACCAAGTGGATTAACTTTAGAACAATTTAAAAAGGCATTATCAGATAGTAAAGATACAAATAAAATATTTGAAAAAAATGCGGAATATTTTTATTACATTGAAAAACAATACAATATAAATGGAATATTTGTTGCATCCGTAGGAATACACGAAAGTGCGTGGGGAACATCAAAAATAGCATTACAAAAAAATAATTTATTTGGATATGGTGCATATGATTCAAATCCATATAACGGAGCATATAATTTTACAAATTATTCAGAAAGCATAGATTTACTAGCAAGAGTATTTGTTAAATATTATTTAAATCCTGCGGGTACAAGTATTTATGGAGGAGAAAAGGCTGCAGGAACATATTACAATGGACCAACACTAAAGGGAATAAACACAAAATATGCAACAGACAAAAACTGGGCAAATGCAGTTTACTCTAAAATGCAGTATTTATATAACAAATTGTAAATTTTTTGTAAAATTCCTTGATATTTTTTTGAAGATATTGTATGATATATAGGTATAAAAAATGTAAAAAAATAAGTACTTTTAAGAAAATAAGAAAGGGGCTAAAAAAATGAAAAAAGTATTAGCAATATTCACTATATTAGTAATGACATTAGGAATATTTACTTTTACCAATACAGTATATGCTGAAACAACAAAAGCAATAGACAATAAAACAGAAAGTCAATTAGTTGAAATAAAAGAAACACAAACAAAATCACTAGAAGACTATAAACAAAAATATGGCTCAGACGCATATGGAACAGTTGCATATATTTTAAATATAGTTAGAATATACAGTATTCCATTTTGCTTTTTAGGAATTGCAATAGGAGCAATACACCAATATGTAATAGGTATAAGAAAATTAGATACATTAGAAAAAGGAATGGGCTTAATAGTAACATTTGTTACATTATTAATTATATGCCAGATTTTACCACTAGCATTTGCAATGTTTGTAAAATTTGGAAGGGGGTAACCAATGAAAGTTTTATTTGCAGTAAGTAATGATGAGATATCAGAATCAATAGTAAAAAGATATCAAAAAAACTATAAAGAAATAATTTCATATAAAAATGTATATTACTTCAATGCAATACTAAAAGAATTACAAAAAGATAAAAACTATGACAGAATAGTTATAAGTGAAGATTTGGAAGCATTTTCAAACACACAATATTCTCAAATAGACAAATTTATATTTGACAAATTAGATAGTATTAGTGATGAAGCATCAAATATGAGGGGAGACGATATTCCAATAATATTAATATGCTCAGACAGAAGAGAAAAATCAGAAGAAATGTTAGTAAAATTATTTGGAATAGGAATATATAATGCACTACTTGGAAATGACAGAAGTGTTGACAAAGTTTGCGAATTGTTAAACAAACCACGTTCAAAAAAAGAAGCAAAAATATATTATAAAATAGATTCAGAAGATGTCTCTTATCAAACAGAAAATGAAAATGATGTAAGTGAAGTTGAGATACAAAATATATTAGCACACTATAAAAGACTGGGAAAAGACGAAAAAAAATACGTAGAAAGTTTTAATAATATAGCTTCACAATACAATGATGTACAATTAAGAATAATAAGCAAATTTTTACCTTTAAACGTAAGAGCGGTATTAGAGGAAAAATCACCAAAATATCAAGAAATAATATCATTTAACAGCAGAGTTTCAGATAATTTAAGAGCACAAAACGAAGGTAAAAAAACAAAAAATGATGGTCCAAGTGAAAAATTACTAAATACAGGAAATAAAGAGAAAATACTTTCAAGGCCAGTTGTTATTCCATCATCTGTAAATATGAATAGCACAAAGAAACTAGCAAAACCAAAGGCTGCTAAAGCGTTCCAAGACTTAATAGAAGATGAAGAAGAAACACCAGCACCAGAAAAAACAGTAACAAGTATAAGCAAAAAAGGACCAATGTTTGAAAAAGAAGATATGGATAGAATAGATAAATTATTAAATGATGACGACTTCGAAGAAGAAAAGAAACCAGAAATTAAAAAAGAAACAAAAAAAGAAGAAAATAAAGTAGAAGAACCTGTTACAGAAGAACCAAAAAGAAGAAGAGGAAGACCTCGTAAAAATCCACTTCCAGAAGCAACTGAAGAGGCAACTCCAAAAAGAAAAAGAGGAAGACCTCGTAAAAATGCAGTGATAGAAGATCAAGAAAATATAACATTACCAGGACTTGAAGAAGAGAAAAAAGAAGAAGTTGTATTACCAGGTTTTGAAGAAGAAAATAAAGAAGAGATAACTTTACCGGGGTTAGAAGAAAATGAAAACGAAAACATATTGCCAGGACTAGAAGAAAAAGAAACAACAGTATTGCCAGAAGTAGAGGAAACAGAAGAACAAATAAATAACACATACACTAATAATATGAATTCTACATACGAAAACAATACAGGCACAATGTATGGAAATACCTCTCAATATGCAAATAGTACAAACACAACATATGGAAACGACATTCAATATGCAAACAGTACAAACACAATGTATGAAAACAGCCTACAAAATACTGATATTCAATATGACAATGTAGATATTACAAATTTATTAACATCAGACAAAAAAGTGGCATGCTTTGTAGGAACAAGTAAAAATGGAACATCATTTATTGTGAACAATATAGCAGATATAACTGCAAGAATGGGAATAGATACAGCAATATTAGATACAACCCAAAATAGAAATTCATACTATATTTATACAAAAAATGAAGAAGATTTAAGAAAAGTTGCAATGAACTCTATTCCAAATTTATTACAAGGAATTGCAAACGGAATACAAGTAAACAGAAATTTAACAGTATATACATCATTACCAGAAGAAACAGAAGGAATAGAAAATGCAGGAACAATATTACAAACATTGTTAAAAAAACATTCATTGGTATTAATTGACTGTGACTTTAACACACCACTTCAATATTTTGAAAAAACACAAGAAATATATTTAGTTCAAACCTTTGATATACTAACAATACAACCATTAACGGCATTTTTAAGAGAATTAAAATCTAAAAATATCTTAGATCAAAATAAATTAAGAATAGTATTAAATAAGGCATTAAAACTAAGAGGAGTAAACGACAAATCAATAATAGGTGGAATGGCATATTATAATGATCCAGCAATGTCATTCATGACAGAATTATTTGATAAAAACACAATAAGATATGTTGGAGTTCCATTTAATGAAGAAGTATATACAAGATATATGGAAAATATAATAAATTGTGAAGTATCAACAAAAGGATATCCAAAGAATATCTTACAAATATTAAATAGTTTAGCAGACATGATATATCCATCAATTTCAGGAAAATCAACATATACACCACCAACAGTAGACAAAAACAGTGGAGTATTTTCACCAAGTATGAACTCAACGCTAAATCAAATGAAAAATAGATATTAAAATAACAATTAGGAGGGTAAAAAAGTGCTAATAATAGTAGTAGTAATTTTAATAATAGCAGTTTTAGGATTAATAGCATATAACCTAAATATACATAAAAAAATACAAACATATAAAAATATTAATCAAAAAATAAACAACCTTTCCGTAGTGCAAGATTTTATGAGTGCTATAGGACAAACATCATCAGTTGATGACAAAATAAAAAGAATAAATGAAATATTAATAGAAAAATATGAAATTAAATATTCTACTATAGTTGTATTTAATGGTGCAGAATATGAAATAAAAGCATCAAATGTCGATGAAATGCATTGGGATGCATTAAAATCATTGCAAGACGTTGACATGTTTAAAGACAGTATAGCACAAGCCACTCCTAAATATGTTACAGTAAACAATGACCAAGAAAGATTGCCATATCAAAAGATGGAATTTGGAAGAGCCAAATCAGCAATATTCTTCCCATTATATATAGACAATGTTTATATAGGATATTGGATTATAGAAAGTGGAACACCACACGACTTTGACAATGTTGACACAACAGTATTAGAAGTAATAAAAGACAACATTGTATCTGTACTAAAAACAGTAGGACATCAAAAAACAATAGAATCAATAGTCAGAAAAGATTTATTCTCAGGACTGTATTCAGAAGAATATTTATATGGAGAAGGAAGAAAAATAATAGACCAATATACAACATCAACAATATGTATGTATAAAATAATAAATCTTGAAGAAATAAATCACAAATATTGTAGAGAACTAGGAAACAAAGTAATAGAAAAAACAAGTGAATACATAAAACAAAATATATCTACACAATATGTGTATGTAAGATATATGGGACCTAAATTTGTAATAGCCTTTTCAGGAGTAGAACTTAACGGAGTAGCAGAATTTATAAACGAATTAAAAGAAAAACTAGAAAATACAATAATTAGTTTAAATGAAACCAATGACGAAGAAGAGGAAAACAAAAAAATGGAAGTATGCCCAAAATTAAACTTTACACTATCAACATATTACAAAGGAACAGGACTTGAAGAAGTATTAAAGAAACAAGAAGAATACTTAGACAATTGTGATGCAAACGAAAGTAATATTACTAATATATAATTTAATTACAATAATATAAATTTTATTTATATTATTGTAAATAGTTAAATGAAAGGAGCAATAGCAATGGATTTTGATAAAACAATGAGCTTTCAAGTTGAAAGAGAAGAAAACACAAAGGCAAAAGAAATATTAAAAGATGTATATGCAGCATTAACAGAAAAAGGGTATAACCCAATAAACCAAATAGTTGGATATATTTTATCAGGAGATCCAACATATATAACAAGTTATAATGATGCAAGAAATAAAATTAGAACAATAGAAAGAGACGAATTACTAGAAAAAATGGTAAAAAGTTATATTGGCTTAGGATTAGAGGACGAATAATGAGAAAATTAGGAATAGACTATGGAGATGCACGTGTTGGAATAGCAATAACAGATCCGCTAAATATAACAGCACAAGGTTTAGAAACGATACAAAGAAATAATTCAGATAAAATAGTTTTAAGAAGATTAGACGAAATATTAGAAAAATATGAAGTTGACACATTGGTTGTAGGAATGCCATATAATTTGAGAGGTGAAAAAACAGTTAGGGCAGAAAAAACAGAACAATTTATACATAAACTTAAATGCAAATACAACAAAATGAAAATAGAAACTATAGATGAACGCCTAACAACTGTAGCAGCACATAAAACAATGAATTTTTTAGAAGTCAATAAGAATAAAAAAAGAGATATTGTAGATACTATATCTGCAGTATATATTTTAGAAACATATATAAATAAAAAAAATTAAAAAACAGTTGCAAAAATTCATAAAATACGATATTATATTGATAATAAATTTGAAAGGAGAATTAAATTATGAACGAAAATTACGAAGGAGACGAATTAGATAATATAGTAATATTAAATGACGAAGATGGAAACGAGGTAAAATTTGAATTCTTAGATTTAATTGATTTAGATGATGAAGAATACGTTGTATTATTACCTATAACAGAAGATGGAGAGGAAGACGAAGGAGAAGTAGTAATACTAAAAGTAGAAGACAATGATGACGAAGATTCAGAAGAAGAATCATATGTAAGTGTAGAAGATGAAGAAACATTAAACAAAGTATTTGAAATATTCAAAGAAAAATTTAAAGATGATTTTGATTTTGTAGATTAATTTTAAGAATAGGGCGGATACTCCGCTCTTTTTTATATATTAGAAAAGTTATACAATTTTCCTAATATATAAAATCGCATTGCATATGAAAGCTTTAGATTTATTCAAAAAAGCAAATAAAAAGGGAGAGAAAAATTATGAAAAAATTTTCAACATATTTATTAGTAATGTTTATGATAGTATTCTGGATTATAAGAATTATAATAACTATAGCGTCACAAATGGGAAAAGACTTTTTAGGAATGACACCAATAAATGAAGGATTTGAAATTGCAATATTATTTGCAACTTTATTATGCTTGGTATTAATAGTAAAAAGAAAATTGCTAGGAAGCCTTTTATATCTTACAATACATGCATTATATTTTGGAAATGATGTAACTAATAAATTAAGTATAATGTCACATGATGCATTAACAGTTGCACAAAGTACAGATTTAATGTTTTCTATGATAGGAATAATATTACCTTTAGCAGTTTTAATAGACTTACTTTTAGATAAAAATAGAAAAGAAAATCCAACAGATAAGAAAACAGATTGGTTCTACAAAAACGAAGAATTTGATAGAAAATTAGATGATAGGGCAGACAAAAATAATTATAGAACTTTGTAAGAACAAAACAAAAATATAAAATTTTCGGATTTGTTTATAAATTTGTCAAAGTTTAGAGGTATGCACGAAAGGATAAAAAATGAATAAAAATATGCAAAAATACAGCGAATACAATTTAAAACAATATATTGAAGACATAAAAGAAATAGGTTTGGAAAAAACATGGAACGAAATTTGTGAATATGTTTTGAAAAAAGAGAAAAATGAATTCTTAGATACAAAAAACTTTGGCGAACTGTATGAAATTGGTCTAGCAATAGAAGATAAAATAAAAAAGAAAAAAAGTGGACAATATTATACGCCAGATGATGTAGCACTTATAATGAGTGAATGGCTTTCAAAATGTGAAGGCGAAAATATATGCGATGTTGCATGTGGCACAGGCAAACTTATACTAACATATCTAGAATATATAGGAGAAAAACAAGCCAAAGAAGTATTAAAGGCTGGAAGAGTATATTTATATGACTCAGACAAAATTGCACTAAAAATATGTAAAACTATAATAATAAAAAAATATGGAAATGACTTAAAAAACAAAATACATGATATATGTGGCGATTTTTTAAATAAAAATATAGTACTTCCAAATAATTGCAAAACAATAGCAAATCCTCCATACGCAAATTTCAAAGAGATAAAAAAAGAATGGAATGAATCAAAAGTTATAGAGGATTCACATGAATATTATTCAGCCTTCATGGACAAGATTTTTAAACAAAGTGAATCAACAGTTATAATAACACCATATAGTTTTATTTCGGGAAACAAATTTTATTCATTAAGACAAAATATGTGCAAATATGGAAATGGATTTATAGTTGATTTTGACAATGTACCAGGAAATATCTTTTGTGGTAGAAAACATGGCATTTTTAATACTAATACATCAAATTCGGTTAGAGCAGCAATAACTTTATTAAAAAAATCAGATGATAAAAAAGGATTTAAAATTACTCCAATGATCAGATTCAAAAACGAAGAGAGAAATAAATTACTAAAATGCAATGTTTTAGAAAAAGTACTTCCAAATGAATATCAAATTATTGATGAAAAAAATAAAGAATTTAAAAAAATAGATAAAAGATTAAGCCAAATATATAAAAGTTGGATTAATAATTCTCAATATACTATAAAAGATTTAATAACCAAAGATGCAAATAAATTTTTAATTAATATGCCAAATACATGCAGATACAACACAACGGCTTCCTCAAAAAAATTAGCTAGAAAAGGATCAATTACATTAAATTTTGAAGAAGAGGATGCATTTTATTTTGTATATTGCTTAATAAATTCAAGTTTTGCATATTGGTGGTGGAGAATTTATGATGGAGGGATAACATATCCCAAAGGATTACTGGAAAAAATGCCAATACCATTAAATCTTTTAGATAGCAAGGAAAAAGAAAAATTCAAAAACATCGCGATAGATATGATTAACAAAGAAAGTCAATACAAAAAATTCAAATTAAATGCAGGAGAAAAACAAGAAAACATAAAATTTCCAGAAGAATACAAAAATAAAATTAATAACATGATATTAAATATTTTAAAAATTAAGGAAAACGCTGAGGTTTTTGACAAAATTCATTCAAATAATTTTTTTAATATAAAGAACAATAAAAAATAATAAAAGAAAGGGGTTAATCAACTAATTAAAATAATTGATTAATTATAAGACAAAATATGAGTGAAATACCATTAACAAAATTGCAATCAGAAATAATGAAAGAATTTTATACAATAAAAAAGCAAGAAGTAATTTATGATAAAAGAACAAGAAACAATTTGTGGAAAAAAGCAATTGCACGAAGAAATTTGATGGATTTACTACAAATAGAGAAAAAATGTCCTGCTTTAGCAAATCAAATAGCAAAAAGCTACGAAACTGGAAAAAATATTCAACCAGCAGTATTTAGTGAATGTGTTTATGCTCAAACATTAGCGAATATGTTTGAGTTAAACCAGTTCCACATTTGTTTAAACAACAACAATGATATGATAAATAAAAATATAAAAGCATTACTAAAATCATATTCATTAGTTCCAAGATATGTCTACTATAACAGTGATAAGAGCCGTATGCTGATTCAAGCAGGTGGATGCAATGGTATTGATAGTGCCTTAATAACAGTAATGGATTTAAATATTTATACAATAGAATTTAAAGAGCAAGGTGCAAAAGCAAGTGAACCTGATCTACCAAAATATGGAGAAGATGGAAAAATAAAAATAACTGATAACTTTATTGAAAGATATCCACAATTTAAAGATATGCTGTTAGAACAAAAAAATTTAAATTTCTTTGAATCAATGGGACATAATATTAATAAATTTTCTGACGAAAGTGTTAATTTAGCAGTAACAAATAATTATAGAAAAAAATATGCAGATGTTTTATGCACAGAAGATTGTTATGGTAATTTAGTTATGATGCCTGTAAATCAAATATCAATATGGGCAAATTTAGAAGGTGAAATACGCCCAGCCGGAAGAAATCATTATAAAGTGTGGACTCCAAAAGCACTAAAGAGATTTTTGGAAAATATGGGTGCATCAATAGAAGAAAACACCGTATGTATAAAAAAAGAAAAACTACAATCAAGAAAAGAAAGAGGCGGAAATGGCAGAATTTCTGGATATAAAATAAATCCTTTATTTTTTGTATATATTAGGGATTGCTATGAAAAAGACGGATTAATTTCATTTAACATAGATAGTGTACGACAACTAAAACCAACTATTACTGGAAAAATGTTTTTTGAAAAGCTATCATATGACAATGTGAAAAAATATTATGGATTTTAAATACAAGAGATATAAGTAAATAATATACCATAAAATAGGGTATACAAATTACAAAAAGGAAGTGATTTAAATGGATATGTACCAAAAAAGAAAAATTAGAGCAGAAAAGAAAAATAATGATAATGATAAAAGTAAGGTCCGTCTAAATTGGTATCCAGGGCACATGGAAAAAACAAAAAAACAAATAATACAAGACTTAAAATTAATAGATATAGTAATAGAACTATTAGATGCACGTATACCAATATCAAGTCAAAATCCAAATATTGCAGAAATAACAAAAAATAAAAAGAAAATAATAGTACTAAATAAATGCGATTTATCAGATGACAGACAAAACAAATTATGGGTTGAACATTTCAAAAAGAAAAACATACCAGCAGTATTGGTAGACTCAAACTCAGGAAGAGGAATAGACGAATGTATTAGACAAATAGAAAAAATAATGCAAATAGATTTAGATGCTCATGCAGAAAAAGGAAGAACAGGAAGAAAAATAAGAGCAATGATATTAGGAATACCAAATGTTGGTAAATCATCATTTATAAATAGAATATCAAAAAGAACAACAGCAGGAGTTGGAAACAAACCAGGAGTTACAAAACAAAAGCAATGGATTAGAATAAACGAAAAAATAGAACTACTGGATACACCAGGGGTTTTATGGCCAAAATTTGAAAGTGAAGAAGTGGCATTACACTTGTGTTTTACAGGTTCAATAAAAGAAGAAATATTAGATAAGATAGAAATAGCATATCAATTAACGAAATTTTTATTAGAAAATTATAGAACAAAATTATGTGATAGATATAAAATAGACGAAAAATTTATAGAACAAACACTAGAAAAAGAACAACCTGAAAACGCTAATATTTATGAAATTATGCTAGAAATAGGAAAAAAAAGAGGATGCATGATGACAGGAGGAAAAATAGACGAAGAAAAGACATCAAGATTAATATTAGATGAGTTTAAAAACGGAAAATTAGGAAAAGTAACAATAGAAAAGGTTAATTAAGAGATTAGAGAGGAAAAAGGATGAATTACATTAAGGAACTGTAAATTGTAACGGTAAAAAATGAAAGGAATAAAAATATTGAACGATTATATAGAATTAAAAAAAGATGAACAAGAAGTAAATATGATGCCACCACTAACTTGGGCATATGTCGGAGACTGCGTATATGAATTATATATAAGAACAAAATTAGTAAACGAAACAAAATTAAAACCACATGCGTTACATATAGAGGCAATAAAACATGTTAAGGCACAAGCACAAGCCGAGACATTAAAAAAAATATATGATGATTTAACAGAAAAGGAACAAGATATTGTAAGAAGAGGAAGAAATGCAGAAAATCATCATTTACCTAAAAATGCTAATGTTCAAGATTATATGTATTCAACAGCATTTGAAGCGTTGATAGGTTATTTATATTTAACAAAACAAACTGATAGATTAAAAGAAATTTTGCAAAAAACAGAACAATAACTTGTAAAAAAACCTTGTCTGGTGTAAAATATGAATAATTGCAAATAAATTAGGAGGAAAAAATAAGAATGAGATTTGTAGAAGACGAAGAATCGAAACAACAATACAAAAAATTTTTAGAAGGAAACGAAAGATGTAACTTTCAACAATCACTAGAATGGGCAGAAGTAAAGAAACCAAACTGGAAACCAGAAGTAATACTAGCAGAAGACGAAGACAAAAACATAATAGGATCACTATGTGTATGGATAAGAAAAATGCCAATATTTGGCAATATTATGTACGCATCAAGAGGTCCAGTGTGTGACGTACATGACATATCAGTAATGAAACAACTAACAGACGGTGCAAAGGAATTAGCAAAAAAATATAATGCAATTGGACTTAGAATAGAACCAGATATAGAAAAAGAAGACCAAGCATTTAGAGATATAGTAACAAATTTAGGATACAAAATAAAAGATGATGCAAAAGACTTCAAAGACGAAATACAACCAAGATTTGTATTTAGACTAGACATAAAAGATAAAACAGAAGAAGAAGTAATGGCAGGATTCCACCAAAAATGGAGATATAATATCCGTTTAGCAGGAAGAAAAGGCGTAACAGTAAAAGAAGGAACAAGAGAAGATTTAAAAGACTTCCACAAAATAATGATAGAAACAGGAAACAGGGATGGATTTATAACAAGACCATTATCATATTTTGAAAAAATGTATGACAACATGGTACCAGGTGGACATATGAAATTATTAATGGCTTATTATGATGGAAAACCAATATCAGGTGTAATACCAATATTCTATGGAAACAAAACATGGTACTTATACGGAGCAAGTAGTAATCAACACAGAAATTTAATGCCAAATTATTTATTGCAATGGGAAATGATAAAAATGGCAATAGCAAGACATGATGATATATATGATTTTAGAGGTGTATCAGGAGTTGTTGATGAAAATCATCCACAATATGGATTATACAGATTTAAAAAAGGATTTGGAGCAAAATTTACAGAATTTATAGGTGAAATATACATACCATTTAAACCAGTAAAATATAGATTATACAAATTCTCAGAAAAGGCATTTAGAACATTAAGACAAATAAAAAGAAACATAAAAAAATAGACCATTAGAACCATAAGGGACGTATACGTAATGGCTGAAAATAATCAAAAATTTTTCAACTAAATGAACAACGTCCCAATTGGTTAAAAAAACGGAGGAAAATGTGAAAGCAGTAGTTATAAATAAAGAAGATTTAAGATATAACATACAAAAAATAAAAGAATATGCAGAAACAAATTTACCAGACGACAATGGAAAAAAAGTAAAAATAATAGCAGTAGTAAAAGCAAATGGATATGGCTTAGGAATTGAAGAATACTCAAAATTTTTAATAGACAATGGTATAAACTTTTTAGCAGTATCAACAATTGAAGAAGCACTAAAAATAAGACAAGCAGGAATTGAAGAAACAGACGCAAAAATATTAATGTTATCTTCAACTGCAATAAAAGAAGACATACAAACACTTGTAGAAAATAATATAATTTTAACAATAGGCTCAAAAGAAGCAGCAGAAACAGTTGAAAAAGTAGGACAAGAACTAAACAAAAAAATAAAAGTACATTTAAAAATAGATACAGGGTTTGGAAGATATGGATTTATATATAGTAATAGAGAAGAAATAATAAAAACAATAAAACCATTGCAAAATATAAAAATAGAAGGAACTTTCACACATTTTTCAAACGCATACTATGACGATAAATACACAAAAACCCAATTTAATAGATTTATAGATTGTATAGAAACATTAAAAATGAATGAAATAGAAACAGGAATATTGCATGTATGTAATACATCAGCATTTATAAAATTCCCACAAATGCATTTAAATGCAGTAAGAATAGGTTCAGCATTTACAGGAAGAATATCATTTAAAAACACAATGGGACTAAAAAAAATAGGATATTTAAAATCAAATGTAGCAGAAATAAAAGAATTACCAAAAGGATTTAATGTAGGTTATTCAAATGCATACACAACCAAAAGAACCACAACAGTTGCAATAATCCCAACAGGATATATGGACGGAATAAATATCCAAACCGGAAGGGATATGTTTAGAATTGTTGACAAAATAAGATATATTGTAAGAGATATAAAAGATGCATTAAAAAAACAACAAATGTATGTAAAAATAAACAATAAAAATTGTCCTATATTAGGAAGAGTTGGAACATATCATGTTACAGTTGATATAACTGGAAAAGATATAAAAATAGGAGATGAAGTGATTTTTAATGCCAACATAAAACACGTTGATAGTAGCGTTAAAAGGGAATGGAATTGAAATAACCACAATTCAAATGGAACCTAAGAAAGGAATGTGAAAAAATGAAAAAAGAGCCTCAAGAAAAAATAAATAAAGGATTTTTTAAAAAGATTTGGTATTCAATAAACAAAATAGAAAAATATCCAGAATTATCAGCAGAAGGATTAGGAAGAGCGATAATATATTTAATGACATTAGTATTAATTATAGGAGCAATATCATCATTTGCAACTGTATATAGAACAAGTCTAAAAGTAAAAGAAGTAGCAAAATATATAGACGAAAAAATACCAGAATTAACATATAAAGAAGATACATTACAAGTTGGAACAGAAGAAGCAATAATAGATGAAAATGAAAACTTTGGAAAAATTATAGTAGATACAAAAACAGACGATGAACAACAAATTAACCAATATGTAGAAGACACAAGTGATGAAGAAAATGCAGTAATAATTTTAAAAAACAAATTAATGTTAAAACAATCTGGTACAAACGGAACAACAGATTATAATTACAAAGACTTGTTTGGACAAATGGGAATAACAGAATTCAATAAACAATCACTATTAGATTATTTAAATGGAAATGGAATAATGAATTTATATTTTAGTTTATTTGCATCACTATTAATATACTCATTTGTGATTTATTTAATAAACCTACTATTCTACATCATAATTATAAGTATTTTTGGATATTTAGCAACAATGATATTAAAACTAAAAATAAGATATGTAGCAATATTTAATATGGCAATATATGCAATAACATTACCTGCATTATTAAATATTATATATATAGCAATAAATGCATTTTACCCATATCAAATATCATATTTTGAGGTATTATATGCATTAATAGCTTCAATATATATAATGGCTGCAATATTTATTTTAAAAACAGAATTTAACAAGAAACAAGGTGAAGTTCAAAAAATAGTTGAAGTAGAAAAACAAATTAAAGAAGAAAATAAAGAAGAAAAGAGAGAAAAACCAGAAAGCAAAAAAGACAAAAAGAAAAAAGAAGAACAGAATAAAGAACAAGAAGAAAAAGATAATGACGGAGAAGAACCAGAAGGCTCAAATGCGTAAAAAACAAGAAAGAAAGGAATAAAAAAATAAATGGATAAAAACCAAAACAAAAAGAATGACAAGAAAATACTAATATCATCAATAATATTAGGGGTTATTCTAGTAATAATGGTAGGTATATCAATGTATTTTGTTAGCAAAAATCAAAATCAAGATGATAAAACATTAGCATATACAGACCTAATAAAAGAGATATCATATGGAAATGTAGAAAAAATAGAAATGTCAGTTGGAAGTACATCAGTAAAAGTAAAAATGAAAAATGTAGATGAAGAAAAGAAATCTATAGTTCCAAACACAGAAGCATTTATCGAATTAGTACAACAAAAAGTAGCAGAAGGAAATGAAATAGAGTTAATACAAAAACCAAAAAGTACATTAGTAGTTTTATCAACAGCATTATTAAGTTTACTTCCAACAATTGTAATGGTAGCATTATTTGTAATGATATTCAAAATGCAAGGTTTGGGAGAAAAAGGACAAGTATATGATGATACAGAAAGAAAAACAAAAATAAAATTTAAAGATGTTGCAGGACTTGACGAAGAAAAAGAAGAATTAATAGAAATAGTAGACTTTTTGAAAAAACCAGAAAAATTCAGTAAAATGGGTGCAAAAATTCCAAAAGGAGTTTTATTATATGGAAAACCAGGAACAGGTAAAACATTGATAGCAAAGGCAATTGCAGGAGAAGCAGATGTACCATTTATTTCAATGAGTGGTTCAGAATTTATAGAAATGTTTGCAGGACTTGGTGCATCAAGAGTTAGAAAATTGTTTGAAAGAGCAAGAAAATTATCTCCATGTATAGTGTTTATAGATGAGATTGATGCAATAGGAGCAAGAAGAACATCAAACAGTGGAGCAGAAACAGAAAACAATCAAACACTAAATCAATTATTAGTTGAAATGGATGGATTCAGTTCAGAAGAAACTATAATAGTATTAGCAGCAACAAATAGACCTGAAATGCTAGATAAAGCATTATTAAGGCCAGGAAGATTTGATAGACAAATAACAATTCCAGTACCTGATTTAAAAGGAAGATTAGAAATTTTAAAAATTCATGCAGAAGATAAAAAACTTTCTGATGATGTAAACTTAGAAAGCATAGCAGAAGACACTGCAGGATTTACAGGTGCAGAACTTGCTAATATTTTAAATGAAGCAGCAATTATAGCAACAATAAACAAACATGACGAAATAGAAAACTCTGATATAGAAGAAGCAGTAAAAAAGGTAACAGTAGGACTAGAAAAGAAAACAAGAGTATATTCAGAAAAAGACAAAAAATTAACTGCTTACCATGAAGCAGGACATGCAGTTGTAAGTAGATATTTACCAACACAAACAGATGTAAAAGAAGTATCAATTATACCAAGAGGTGTTGCAGGTGGATATACAATGTACAAATCTGATGAAGATAAATATTATATTTCTAAAACAGAAATGAAAGAAAAACTTATTGCATTATTAGGCGGTAGAGCAGCAGAAAAACTAGTTTTAGACGACATTTCAACAGGTGCAAGTAACGATATAGAAGTTGCAACAAGAATAGCAAGAGAAATGGTTACAAAATATGGTATGAGCGACAATTTAGGACCAATTGACTTCCAAGGAAAAGAACAAAATGATATGTTTGTATTTGGAGAAAATATTGGTGATAAAATTGGAGCAGAGGTTAAATCATTAATTGATGAGGCATATAATAATGCACAAAAGTTATTGATTGAACATAGAGATAAATTAGATGCTATTGCTCAGACATTGCTTGCTCAAGAGAAAATAAATGAACAAGAATTTAAAGAAATTTTTGGAGAATAAAAGGGATTATGGGTCTACGAACCTAAATCCCTCTTTTTTTTTATATATTAGGAAAGTTGCGATACAACTTTCTTAATGTAAAAGTTCATAAATAGCCCTACAATAAATCTCATATGCCAAAAGTAAATTATCAATAGAAACAAACTCATCAGTTTGATGGCACATATCTTTTTGACCAGGTAAATTGGCACCAAAAGAAACAAAATTATCAAAAGCACGAGCATAGGTAGCACCACCAATAGCAATAGGTTCTGCATTAGAATTAGTAACATCATTATAAATTTTGCAAAGAGTTTTAACTAAATATGAATATTTTGGAACATATAAAGGATTCATTTTACCACCAAGTTCACAATGAACATCACTATAATTTTTACTAACTTCTGTAAATTTATTAGCTATAAATTCAAATGTAGTATTAATAGGAACTCTTAAATTAAATCCAATTTTTAATTCATCACCTTTAAAATAAAATTTACCAACATTTAAAGTAAGTTCTCCAGACTCATCAGGAACATTAATTCCTAATTTATTTCCATTATAATCAAGACCAATATATTGAGTAAATAAATCAAATAAAGGTATAACAATACCATAATTCTTAAGTAATTTATCCAAAATAATAATCAAATTAGTTATAGCATTTATACCTAAATCAGGATGTGCGGCATGTGCTTGAACACCACGAGATATTAGTTTTATTTGATAATTATTTAAAATTTCAATATCAATTTTAAAAGATGGTTCATTAATAACACTTCGTACAAAAGAAATAACATCATCAATGTCAATATTATTTTTAACAGAAATTGTACAACTACAATATTTAGGTACAACATTTAAAGGATTATTATTACAGTTAATATCACTTAAAATGATATCTTTATCTTTAAAATTAGAATAGTCCATAATTAAAAATGGAGACAATAACCCTTTTTCTGCATATATACAAGGAAAGTCTGCATCTGGACTAAATCCTATAGAAGGAATTTCCTCATGTTCTTTATAATAATTAATGCATTTCCAGTCTCTTTCTTCATTTAGACCTAAAATTAATCGTACCCTTTTATTTATAGAAATATTATTTTCAGAACAATAGTCCATAACTGCCTTCATAGCATACAAACTTGCCATAACTGGACCTTTGTCATCAATAGCACCTCTACCATAAATTTTATTATCCTCGATGCGTGCATCAAATGGAGGATAGGTCCAATTTTCTCCTTCTGGCACAACATCTAAATGTCCAACAATTCCAATTAATTCAGAGCCTTCCCCGAATTCAATATAACCACAGTATCCATCAATATTTTTAGCTTTGAATCCTAATTTTTTGCCTAAAGCTAAAACATATTCAAGAGCCTTAACAGTATTTAGCCCAAAGGGTTCATTAGGAACAGAAGATTCTGCATGAACACTTGGGATTTTTATAAGCACTTGTAAATTTTCAATAAGTTCAGTTTTATTAAGATATTTTTCAAACATATAATCACACCTTTCACAATTACAATTTGTAGTTATTATACCATAAATTATATTAAAAAGGTTGAATAAAATGAATAAAAATTATATAATATAAAAGCAATCAACATAATTGCAAAACATAGGAGGAAGAATTATGGAAAAGATAAATGATATAGAAAAATTAAGCAAAATTTCAAAAAATATTAGAAGAGGAATTATAGAAGCAGTATTTGGTGGAAACTCTGGTCACCCAGGAGGTTCACTATCAATTGCAGATATAATGACAGTCTTATATTTTTATGAAATGAATATAAATCCAGAAAATCCAAAAGACGAAAACAGAGATAGACTTGTTTTATCAAAAGGACATTGCGCACCAGCATTATATTCAACATTAGCAAACAGAGGATATTTTAATATAGAAGAATTAAAAACACTAAGACACATTGATAGCAGATTACAAGGACATCCAGATATGAAAAAAATACCAGGCGTTGACATGACAACAGGTTCTCTAGGACAAGGATTATCTGCTGCAAATGGAATGGCAATTGCCGGAAAATTAGATAAAAAAGATTATAGAGTGTATTGCATAATGGGAGATGGAGAAATAGAAGAAGGGCAAGTTTGGGAAGCAGCAATGGCATCGAATAAATACAAATTAGATAACTTATGTGTGATAGTAGATAATAATAATTTACAAATAGATGGAACAATTGAAGAAGTAATGAGTTCATATCCAATTGATGAAAAATTCAAAAGTTTTGGATTTCAGGTAATAAATATAGATGGACATAATTATCAAGAAATTATAGATGCATTTGATGTTGCCAGAAATGTTAAAGGAAAACCAGTGTGTATTATTGCAAAAACTATAAAAGGAAAAGGTGTATCTTTTATGGAAAATAAAGCAGAATGGCACGGAAAAGCACCAAATAAAGAACAATACGAACAAGCAATGAAAGAATTAGAATAGAAAATGAAGGGTAGGAGTAAAAATTGAACACAGAAAACGAAATAAATATACAAAAAGAATACATCGAAAAAGTAAAAAAAATAAATGAAAATAAAAACCTAAAATATAGTATACTAACAATGGGATGCCAATTAAACGAAAATGACTCAGAAAAATTATGTGGAATGTTAGAAGAAATGGGTTATACAAAAACAGAAAATCAAAAAGAGGCAGACCTAGCATTGTTCAACACATGTTGTGTAAGAGAAAATGCAGAAGATAAATTATTTGGAAAATTAGGAGAACTAAAAAAAATAAAAGAAGAACGTGGAACAATTATAGCAATTGGTGGATGCATGATGCAAGAAAAACACATCACAGACAAAATAAAAGAAAGCTATCCATATACAGACATAATATTTGGAACACACACGCTACATAAATTTCCACAAGATTTATATGAAGTTATAAAAAATAAAACAAAATTAGAAGATATACTAGACATAGATGGAAAAGTATATGAAGGACTACCAATAAAAAGAGATAGTAGCATAAAAGCATCTGTAACAATAATGAATGGATGTAATAACTTTTGTAGTTATTGTATAGTTCCATATGTTCGTGGAAGAGAAAGAAGCAGAGAACCTAGAGCAATAATTGAAGAAGTAAGGGAACTTGCAAAACAAGGATATAAAGAAATTACACTTTTAGGCCAAAATGTTAATTCATATTTAAGAGTAGAAAGAGAAAAAGGCATAGAATTTGAAGAATATGAAGGAGTAAATTCATTTGCAACATTACTAAGAGCAGTAAACAAAATAGAAGGAATAGAAAGAATCAGATTTGTATCACCACATCCAAAAGATTTTACAGATGATGTTATAAAAGCAATTGCAGAATGTGATAAAGTATGCAAATTAGTACACTTGCCACTACAGTCTGGAAATACAAAAGTATTAAAAGAAATGAACAGAAAGTATACTAAGGAACAATATTTAAACTTGGTAGAAAAAATGAAAGCAGGAATTCCAAACTTAACATTATCAACAGATATAATTGTTGGTTTCCCAGGTGAAACAGATGAAGAGTTTGAAGACACACTAGATGTGGTAGAAAAAGTAAAATTCGAGCAAGTGTATATGTTTATTTATTCAAGAAGAGTTGGAACACCTGGTAATAGAATGGAAAATCAAGTTCCAGAAGAACAAAAACATATAAGATTTAATAAATTAAAAGCCTTAGTTGAAAGCCAAATTGCAGAAAATAATCAAAAATATGTTGGAACTACACAAAAAGTTTTAGTTGAAGGTACTAGCAAAAATAATGATGATATGCTTACTGGTAGAACAGATAGTAATAAAGTTGTTATTTTTGAAGGTGATAAAAAATTAATTGGAAATATGGTTGAACTTAAAATAGTTTCTGAACATATGTGGTATTTGAAAGGTGAAATAAAATAATGACAAGAAAAGAAGAATTTTTACAAAGAATTAAGAACATTGAAAAATCAGATTTTAAAAAAGTTATAGATAAGCAACTTACATTAGAAGAAATGGCAAAATTATATAATATGGATGTTAAAACATTAAAACAAAAAATACAAAATTTAGCCAGTTCAGACATTGAATGGAATAAACTTTTTAGCGAATATAATGGAAAAAGAAATGATTATAATGGATATGATTTTAAAGCAGAAATGATAGAGATGCTAATAGAAGATTTGTCACAAACGCAAATGGCAAAAAAGATAGGAATACCAAGAGAAACTTTAACAACAAAGATAAATCAATTGGGTGATAATGATGAGTTAAAACAAGAATTAAAAAAACATTCAACCAGAAAGAAAAATCATAAAAAGTTAAGTGATGAAGAAAAATTAAAATTAATGATTTTTATAGATGAATATATAGAAAAAAACAACATAGAAAAAGGCAGAAAATATGAAAATACAAAAGGAACTAAAATTGAACAAAGATTATTTTATTTAAATCAAATTCTTAATTTATATGATAATGTAAAAGAAAATTATCCTGATTTAAATGAAAAACAAATTAGTGAACAATTAGATTTTAGCCCTAGTACAATTAGAAGATATAAAAAAGAAAAAGAACTTTTAACAAATTTGCGTGATAATGATATTGAAAAATAAAAAAGGAAAAGAGATATTGATAATAAAAATTCTAAATATTATAAAAATGGAATAAATAAAAATACATATGATATGTTATTTCCAGATTTTTATAATATAAAAAAAGAAGAGATAGCAGACGAATAAACAAGTTTAATAATAGAATTAATTGATATATATACATTAACAGAGCAAAAGGAACTATTTATAGATTTAGTAAAAAAGACATTTGATGAACAATATGGCATAAATTATTCAAATATTAAATATAACAAAGAAACAAAACAATATGAATATGAAATAAAAGGAAAAATATATACGTTCAATGAATTATCTGATATGACTAATATTGAAGAATTAAAAAAAGAGCTTAAAACTGATAAAAGGTATCACAAATGCCACACAAGAACTCTTGGATTAGCTTTTGGAATACCTGAATCAAATATAGTTACAGGATATGAAGTGATAGAAAATGCAAAAGTTTTACATTCTGTATTAGAGTATAAATATAAAAATAAATTTTATATAATAGATTATACAAAAAACATAATAATGCCAAAAGAACAATATATAGAATTGACAAAATTTAAAGAGATCGAACGTATTTCTGATTTAGAATATATAGAGGATTTAGAAAAAATTTGTAATTTCCCATATTTAACTGATAAGGTATATGTAACATTCAAAAAAGAGTTAATAAGAGAACTTGAATGTAAGGGATTATTTGCAGATGATGAAATATCAAAAAAGGAAATACAGGAATTAAAAGAAAGTGAAGAAGAGAGATTGGAAAATATGAAAGAAATTAACAAATTTCATAGAATGAAAAGAATTTTATTTGTTTGGTTACCTCTTACTATGGCTTTAATATTAATTATAGGAATAATAGTGGCGTAAAAACGATATAAGAAAAAATAAATAATAATCAATAAGAAAGAAAATGAAGAAAGATAATGTCAAAAAGGAGTGTCCCTTTTGACAAAAAAGATAAGAAAGGAAGTAATAAATATGGCAGAATTTTCACCAATGATGCAAAGATATCTTGAAACAAAAGAACAATACAAAGACTGCATCCTATTTTACAGACTAGGAGACTTTTATGAAATGTTCTTTGACGACGCAATAACAGCTTCAAGAGAATTAGAATTAACATTAACAGGAAAAGACTGTGGACAAGAAGAAAGAGCACCAATGTGCGGTATTCCACATCATGCAGCAGAAATATACATATCAAGATTAATTGCAAAAGGCTACAAGGTTGCAATATGCGAACAGTTAGAAGACCCAAAAACTGCAAAAGGAATAGTAAAAAGAGGTGTTATAAGAGTAGTAACACCAGGTACTGTAGTTGATAGTAATATGCTAGAAGAAAGAAAAAATAACTTCATAATGTCAATTTTTAAATCTGGAATTTATTTTGGAATTAGTGTATGCGATATTTCAACAGGTGAATTTTATTCTGCAGAAATAAAGGACAACCAAAACTTCCCATTAGTTCTAGACGAAATTGCAAGATATATGCCATCAGAACTTGTTATAAACAGTATGATGTCAGATTGTCAAGAAGAAATGGACAAAATAAAAGAAAGATTTGACTCGTACATTACAAGATTTAATGATAAATTCTTCACAGATGATGCGGAAAAAATAAAATATAGATTTAATTTTGTTGATAGTAATCAAAAAGAGATAGAAAACATTGCTGACAAAACATTAGCTGTTTGTTCAATAAATGCATTAATTGAATATATTGAACAAACTCAAATGACAACACTTGACCACATCAACAAGATAACAGTTTACAATATTTCAAAATATATGTCACTTGATATCAATGCAAGAAGAAACCTTGAAATAACTGAAAAAATGAGAGATAAATCCAAAAAAGGGACACTTTTATGGGTACTAGATAAAACATCAACTTCAATGGGAGGAAGAGCCTTAAGAAGATGGCTAAATGATCCACTTATAGACACAACAGAAATTAATAGAAGACTAGAGTCTGTAAAAGAATTGAAAGATGATGTTATTTTAAGAGGAGATGTTATAGAAAATCTTAAAAAAGTATATGACATTGAACGTCTTGCTGGCAAAATGGCTTATGGTAATGCAAATGCAAGAGATATGATAACATTGAAAAATTCATTATCAAAATTGCCGGATTTGAAAAAAGTGTTATCAAATGTAAATTCTCCTATGCTTAAAGATTTATATGAAAACTTAGATGAGTTACAAGATATTTATGAACTTATTGATAAATCAATAGTAGAAGACCCACCAATGACAGTAAAAGACGGTGGAATTATCAAACTAGGATATAACGAAGAAATTGATAAGTTGAAGACTGCTACAACAGAGGGCAAAAATTGGATAATTCAATTAGAAGCAGAAGAAAGAGAAAAAACAGGAATTAAAAATTTAAAAGTTGGATTTAACAAAGTATTTGGATATTTCATAGAAGTTACAAAATCATATTTAGACCAAGTGCCAGAAAGATTTGTTAGAAAACAAACATTAACAAATGCGGAAAGATTTATAACAGAAGACTTGAAAAACCTAGAAAATCAAATACTTGGAGCAGAAGAAAAAGTTGTAAACTTAGAATATAACGCTTTTGTACAAATAAGAGACGAAATTGCTAAAAATGTAAAAAGACTACAAAAATCAGCAAACATTGTATCAACATTAGATGTACTTACATCATTTGCAACAGTTGCAGAAGATTTGAATTATTGTATGCCAGAAGTAGATGATTCAGGAATTTTAGACATTAAAGGTGGAAGACATCCAGTAATAGACAAAATGCTTGGAACAGGCATATTTGTTGAAAATGATACATATCTTGATAAAGAAGAAAATAGATTATCAATTATAACAGGACCTAATATGGCAGGAAAATCAACATATATGAGACAAGTTGCATTAATAACATTAATGGCACAAGTAGGCTCATTTGTACCAGCATCAGAAGCACACATAGGTGTTGTAGATAAAATATTTACAAGGGTTGGAGCATCAGACGACTTAAGTATGGGACAAAGTACATTTATGGTAGAAATGATGGAAGTTGCAACAATTCTTAAAGAAGCAACATCAAACAGTTTAGTAATATTAGATGAAATAGGAAGAGGAACATCAACATATGACGGATTATCAATTGCTTGGGCAGTTGCAGAATACATTGCAGATAAAGAAAAATGCGGAGCAAAAACATTATTTGCGACACATTACCACGAATTAACAGAACTAGAAGAAAAACTAGAAGGTGTAAAAAATTACAACATTGCAGTTAAAGAAAAAGGAGAAGATATTATCTTTTTAAGAAAAATTATACCAGGTGGAACAGACGAAAGTTATGGAATCCATGTTGCGCGTTTAGCAGGTGTACCAAAGGCTGTAACACAAAAAGCAGACGAAATTTTAAGAGGTTTAGAAAGAAAGAATATCTTAACTGGTAAAAAACAGGAAAGTAAGAAGGCTGTCGAGGGACAATTTGATATGTTTAATTATAAATTGGCAGAAATTGCTCACGAGATAGATAAGGTTAATTTAAATGAGTTAACTCCAATTGATGCTTTGAATACTTTAGTTAGAATAAAAGAAAAAATGAAGTAAAGGACTGGAATACCAGTCCTTTATTTGTTTAAAAATGTTTAATTTAAGATTTTATAGGCTTAAGATGTGATACTATATTGCAAACAGCATCAATTTGAAAACACATCAACTTAATTGAGTTGGAATATGCTGGATAATGTTTAGCACCGTAAGTACCTAATTCCACAATATATTCCTTCCATTCATTTAGATAATTGAGTGTGTTAATATCTGAAGCCTTAACCAATGAAGTACACGTATGCGCTCTGTTTGAAAGCTTAAGCAACAATACTTCTGGATATTCCTGCATGGCAGAATAATAAATATCAAGCGGATATTGTTCACTGTTGGCAAGTAGCCTAACATAATCTAAAACCTTTGGACTTAAACGATATTGTGTTAAAATTTCAATACCATTATATGCTAAGTGGCATTTTTTGATTATTTCATGTAGAAGTGCAGCTGCAATGATTTCATCATCATCAATTTTGAGAGCTATCAAATAAGATGCAACTCTTAAAGGGTGAATAATAAATGGATCACCGCTTTTACGTGTATATCCTTCATAATACATACGCGCAAGCGACAACGCCTTCAATGTGTTTTGCTTATCTTTTGCAACTGCAAAGCCTTTTATAAAATAATAGGTCTTTTCGTATAAATCTGGTGTTAAGACATCATCCAAATTTAATACAGCAGCAACAGTTTCAGTGATTGATACTATAAGATATTTCATTATAGTAAGAACTCGTGAAAAGCTTGGAAAATTATCTTTTGTACGGGAAATCATAGGATAAAAATACCTAACAATTTCTCTAACATATTTTTCCATTCGCTTTGTATTGAACGAGTCAATTGTTGAACAATTGCTGAGTCTATCAGCAATTTTCATGATGCTTGTTTGCCATCTTGTGCCGATATACTCATAATAACCGGAATTTGAAAAATTAGGATTATCCTTGTTCTTGGTTAAAGCCTGAACAAAAAGCAAAACATCTGGATGTAAACCAAAGCAATCAACAAATTCATTTCCTCCACTTGACAGCTTATCTTTGCAGTCTTCTAATGTATCATGTAATAACATTGCTGCTAAAAGAATATCCAAATCTTGATGTGCAAGCTCTTCTGCAAGTGACTCATCATGAGAAGAATCCAATTCCATTTTGAAAATAGGACTCCATATACCTAATAAAATTAGGTAATTTGTTGCTTCTAATGGGTGGATAATGTATGGAGCACCACCATCTCTAAATTGATCCTGATGTAACATAATTGCCAAATCGAGTGCAATCTTTGTGTTTTTTAATTTGTACCGTTTAGCATATTTTTTTATGCTATTATAGTATTTTTCTGTTTTGGAACAAATTGTTCCATTTTCATTTTTAAACTCGACCATAAAAGCCTCCTTTTGTGCTTAACATTTTTGTTATGCCAACATTATATAATAAAAAAGAACTTATGTCAACAAAGGAAGTCTCGTTTTCCCGAATTTAAAGCCTATTTTATTTAAAGATCTCTTAACAGGAATAGGATTAACTTCTATAAATAAATCTTGTATCAATGGAATAGCATCTAATTGCATAGTTTTTGCCTTTTGAACATTTCCATTCAAAAAGTTCCAAATCATATCATGCGTAAATTTTGGTTTTATATTTGATAAAACAGAAATAACACCCAATCCACCTAAAGAGCAAATAGGAATTGCTTGATCATCATTACCAGAGTAAATATGCAGATTATCACCACACAAAAAAGCAATTTCTGCAACTTGAGAGATATTACCGGCTGGCCTCTTTTATAGCAACAATATTATCAATTTTTGATAATTCTAAACATGTTTCTGGCTCAATATTCAATCCTGTTCTGCTAGGTACATTATATAAAATAATTGGAATATTAATATTTTCTGCAATTGCCTTATAATGTGCAATTAAACCTTTTTGGGTTGTTTTGTTATAATATGGTGTAACAACTAAAAGTCCATCAACACCTAATGACTCAGCAATTTTAGACATTTCAATTGCTTCTTTGGTATTATTTGAGCCAGTTCCTGCAATAACAGGAATTTTTCGTGTTGAAGTTTTATTTTTATTTGCAATTTGGACAGCACATTTAATAACAGCAATTTTTTCATCTTTAGTCATTGTTGAACTTTCTCCAGTTGTACCACAAACAATTAAAGCATCAATATCATTATCAATTTGAAATTGTAAAAATCGTTTAAACTCTTCCAAATTTACGCCATTTTCGTTAAATGGAGTTGGAACAGCAGAACCAGCACCTTTAAATAATATTTTTTTCATAAAATTAGTTTCCTTTCCATTTTTATATGATATAATATCAAATATATTTGGAAAAAATAAAAAAATACATAAAAATTTACAGAAACACCGTATTTTATTTGAAATTTTAACTAAAATATGGTATACTTTTAACATCAATGTCCAATAATGGGCGAACTAACGGAGGAAATATAAAAATGAATAAAAAGAGAGTATTAACAGGAGATAGACCAACAGGAAAATTACACATAGGTCACTATTTTGGATCCCTAAAAACTAGAGTAGAAATGCAAGACAATCCAGAATATGACCCATATATATTAATAGCAGATGTACAAGCACTAACAGACAACTTTAACAACCCAGAAAAAGTAAGAAAAAATGTAAGAGAAGTGGCAATGGACTACTTATCAGTTGGAATAGACCCTAAAAAAACAACAATATATATACAGTCAATGATACCAGAGACAGCGGAACTAACCGTATTCTATTCAAATTTGGTAACAATAGCTAGACTAGAAAGAAATCCAACAGTAAAAACAGAAATTGCACAAAAAAGAGACATCTTTGGAGAAAGTGTAACATATGGATTTTTAGGATATCCAGTAAGTCAGGCTGCAGATATAACAACATTTGAAGGTGAACTAGTACCGGTTGGAGAAGACCAATTACCACTAATAGAACAATGTAGAGAAATAGTCAGAAAATTCAACAGTATATATGGTGAAGGAGTGCTAAAAGAACCAAAAGCAGTACTATCAAACTCAAAAAGAATAAAAGGACTAGACGGAAACGAAAAAATGGGTAAATCATTAGGAAATGCAATTTACTTATCAGATAGTGAAGAAGAAATAACAAAAAAAGTCATGAGTGCGGTAACAGACCCAGCAAGAATAAAAAAAGATGATCCAGGAAATCCTGATATATGTATGGTTGCATATTATCACAATTTATTTACACCAAAAGAAGATGTAAAAACAGTATGTGAAGAATGTAAAGCAGGAAAACGTGGTTGTGTAGCATGCAAAAAACAACTTGCTAAAAATATAATTGAAGAATTGAGACCAATAAGAGAAAAAAGAGCATATTACGAAGCACATCCGGAAGAAGTTGATAAAATTTTAATGGAAGGCACAGAAAAAGCAAGAGCGGTAGCAAAAGAAACAATGAAAAAAGTAAAAAAAGCAATGATGCTTGATTACTAAATGGAGGAAAAATGGGATTATTTAGTAAAATTAGAGATTTATTTAAAAAAGAAAAAACGCCGTTATTAGATGCAGGAAAAGAATATCAACAAAACAATAATAATGGAAATTATTTAAAGAATCCAATTTATTTAAAAGACGCAAATGGAAATAATACTATAATTTTAAATTCAATAAAATATGATAATCAATTTGTGTATCAAGATGGTACAAAAACGAATATTATGGTTGCACAGATTCTAAAACAGACAAATATTGGAGAAGAAAGTCATGGATTATTTAGGGGTGATAGAGAATATATTGCGTTTGAAATGTCAGATGGAATGGCAGTAAATAATGAAATATTAATGCAAAAAATAGCAACATATTATTCATATGAACAACAGCATAATATGTTCCAAAATGAAGAATGTAAATTTATAGGTTATATAGACTCAAATCCTGGAAATTACCAAATTAATATAAATCCAAATATAGAAAAATATGTAAAAGACAATTTAAGTGAAAAAATAAAAAATGAGGCTAACATAGAAAATGCAATAAGACAAGAAGAAATTATAAAAAATCATAAAGAAGATATATCAGCAAGCAAAAAGTATAGAAATAACTTGTACCAAGAAACAAGACGATATATGGAAGAAAATAAAAAACAAAAAAATGATAGAATTCAAAACTTTTATTTAAATCAAAAATTTGTACAAAAATCACAGAATGGAAAAACATATGCTGCTTTAGAAGGTATAGATGTAACAAATGGTGATTATCTACATGTAAGCGAACTTAACAAAGTTGGTAAAGATGAAACGGGGACATATGTATACACGGCATATTTAGAAGATAGCGCAGAAAAAAATTATGTGCAAAATTTAGGAAATGGAATGGTAAGACATTCTAATAAAGCAGTACCAGTATGTTTTACAACTCAAAAGAGAATTGAAGACATACTAGCAGGACAGAATAGACAAGAAATATATAATGTTTTAAGTCTATTTTCAAATAAAGAAGTTGCAAAAAACAATAATGGATATTTGAATTTTATAGGCTCTTTAGATGAAAACACAAATATAAAACAAAATAACCAGAATGAATTAACTTCAACAATAAAACAAACAATTTCAAAATTACAAGAACAATTTTATCAAAAGACAATGCAAGAACGCAATGGACAAGGACATAATAATGTGAAATAATATTTTGAAAGAAAAGTAGATTGGAGGAAAAATGTTTACAGATTATACAAAAATAATGATTAAATCAGGTAACGGCGGAAACGGTGCTGCAACGTTTAGAAGAGAAAAATATGTAGCAGCGGGTGGACCTGATGGTGGAGACGGAGGAAATGGTGGAAACATCTATTTTCAAGTTGACAAAGATAAAAATACACTAATCGATTTTAGATATAACAGAAAATTCAAAGCAAAAGACGGAGAAAATGGAAGCGGAAACCGTTGTAATGGTAAATATGGAGAAGACTTATACATTAAAGTACCAATAGGAACTGTTGTAAAAGATGCAGAAACAGGAAAGGTTGTTGCAGACTTATCTAAGCCAAACCAAAAAGAACTAATATTAAAAGGTGGTAGAGGTGGAAGAGGAAACTCACACTTTGCAACACCTACAAGACAAGCACCTAGATTCTCAGAAGACGGAGAAAAAGGAGAAGAAAAAGAATTAATATTAGAATTAAAATTATTAGCAGACGTAGGTTTGTTAGGATTTCCAAATGTAGGAAAATCAACTTTTTTATCAACAGTAACAGATGCAAGACCTAAAATTGCAAACTATCACTTTACAACAATAAATCCAAACTTAGGAGTTGTAAAAACAAAAAATGGTGATGGATTTGTAATAGCAGATATACCAGGAATTATAGAAGGAGCAAGTGAAGGAGTAGGACTTGGAATTCAATTCTTAAGACATGTTGAAAGAACAAGATTACTATTACATTTTATTGATGTTTCTGGACAAGAAGGCAGAGACCCTATTGAAGATTACAAAACAATAAATGAAGAACTTGCAAAATATAGTGAAAAGTTGGTAAAACGAAAACAGATATTAGTTGCAACTAAAATAGACAGTATGCAAGACGATACAAATTTAAAAAAATTAGAAGAATTAGCAAAAAAAGAAAAATTAGAATTATTCAAAATTTCATCAGTTACAGGTGAAGGAGTTGAACAACTAATAGACCACGTTACAGAGGTTCTAAAAACTTTACCAAAAGAAGAATTGGTTGAAATCGAAGACAGAGTTGTATATACTCTACAAGACAAAGACCAAGAATGGGAAGCATACGAAGAAGATGGTGTTTTCTATGTTAAAGGTAGAGCTGTTGATAGACTTATGGGTAGAATTAATATTGAAGATAATGAGTCTATGTATTATTTCCAAAAATGTTTGAAAAATATGGGAATTGAAGATAAGCTTAAAGAACTTGGTGTGTGCGAAGGTGATACTGTTAAGATTAGTGACTGGGAACTTGAGTGGTACGAGTAAATTTTAAAATTAAAATATAAAAGGAGAAAGTAAAATGAGCGAAAATAAGAATAACAATAATAACGAAGTAGAAGAATTAGATATAAACCATCTAATGCAAATAAGAAGAGACAAATTAAAGGAATTACAAGAAGAAGGAAAAGACCCATTTGAAATAACAAAATTTAATAGAACAAATTCAGCAGGAGAAATAAAAGCAAATTACGAACAATTTGAACAAAAAGATGTAACAGTTGCTGGTAGAATAATTGCGAAAAGAATAATGGGAAAAGCATCATTCTGTACAATACAAGACAGTGATGAAAAAATCCAAAGTTATGTAAGTATAAATGATTTAGGAGAAGAAAGTTATAAAGCATTTAAAACATATGATATTGGTGATATCATTGGAATTACAGGTTTTGTATTTAAAACAAGAACAGAAGAAATTTCTGTACATGCAAAAGAAGTAACATTACTTTCAAAATCATTAAGACCATTACCAGAAAAATTCCATGGATTAAAAGACCCAGATTTGAGATATAGACAAAGATATGTTGATTTAATAATGAATCCAGAAGTAAAGAAAACATTTGAAATGAGAAGTAAAATAATTAGCAATGTTAGAAGTATATTAGAAGAAGAAGGATTTTTGGAAGTTGAAACACCAGTATTAAATACAATTTCAGGTGGAGCAACAGCAAGACCATTTATAACACACCACAATGCATTAGATATAAGCATGTACTTAAGAATTGCACTAGAATTAAACTTAAAGAGATTAATAGTAGGTGGATTTGATAAAGTATATGAAATAGGAAGAGTATTTAGAAATGAAGGTATGGACATTAGACATAATCCAGAATTTACAATGCTTGAATTATATGCATCATATCAAGACTTCCATGACATGATGGATATAACAGAAAAAATATTTTCACAAACTGCACAAAAAGTTTTAGGAACAACAAAAATAACATATCAAGGTCAAGAAATTGATTTAACACCAGGATGGAAAAGAATTACTATGATAGACAGTATTAAAGAAGCTTGCGGAGTTGATTTTAATGAAATCAATTCAGACGAAGAAGCAGTTGCATTAGCAAAAGAAAGAGGTATAGAAATACCAGACCCAACAAAAGAAACAAGAGGAGATGTAATCAGCTTATTCTTTGACGAGTATGTAGAAAAAACATTAATACAACCAACATTTATATATGAATATCCAGTAGAAATATCACCACTTGCTAAAAAATGTCCAAATAACAAAAAAATGACAGAAAGATTTGAAGTGTTTATAGGTGGTAGAGAATATGGAAATGCATTCTCAGAATTAAATGACCCTATTGACCAATATGAAAGATTTAAAAAACAAGTCGAAGCAAAAGAAGCAGGTGATGAAGAAGCAGGTATGATGGATGAAGATTATATCAATGCACTAGAAATTGGTTTACCTCCAACAGGTGGACTAGGTATTGGAATTGATAGATTTGTAATGTTATTAACAGATGCTGCATCAATTAGAGATGTATTACTATTCCCAACCATGAAACCTTTAAACTAAAAGTTGGTATGTAAAAAATGCCTGAGGAGGTAAAAAATGATTTTAGAGAATAAATTAAATATTACTGACCAAGCAGAACTTGCAAGAGAAGAAGAAAAAATTAGCAAAATACGAGCAAAAGAAATGTTTGAAACAGGTTATTTAAATAAATTAGAGCCAGGAACATTTGAAACTTTAAAGAAAATTCATAAATATTTATTTGATGAAATATATGAATTTGCAGGAAATATAAGGAAAGTAAATATAGCAAAAGGAAATTTCAGATTTACACCTCTTACTTATCTTGAAGAAGCAATTAAAAATATCGAAAAAATGCCACAATCAACATATGAAGAAATAATAGAAAAATATGTAGAAATGAATATAGCACATCCTTTTAGAGAAGGAAATGGCAGAAGTACAAGAATATGGCTAGATTTAATTTTAAAGAAAGAGCTAAATTTAGTAGTTGACTGGAGCAAAGTAGATAAAACAGATTATTTGCTTGCAATGGAACGCAGTCCAATAAAAGATATAGAAATTAAAGAATTGCTAAAACATAGTTTAACTGATAAGATAAATGATAGAGAAGTATATATGAAAGGTATAGATAATAGTTATCTATATGAAGGCTATTTCACATTTAAAACCGAAGAATTATAAATTAAAACGGTATAAAGAAAAATCTAAAAGGCTGAAAGTCAATAGTTGGGGTGGAAAACTTTGAAAGTTTTCTGCTCCAATATTTTTATGCATTTTTAAAATTACTAGATATTGTTTATTTTTCTTATAAATTAGAACAAAACTGAAAATTTTCAACTTTCAGTTTTAACTATACTTTTTAGCATACTCAATATATAAAAAAGTGTAACCTTTCACTAATTAAACTACACTATATAAGTGTAAGATATCTTATAAAGGAGTTTTTAAAATTGAAACAAGTAACGCAAATAGAAAAATATTATAAAAATAATGAAATTGATATGGATCAAATAATAGAAGATTTTACACCATATATTACCACAATAATAAACAAAGGAACAAATAATAAACTATCATTTGAAGACAAAGAAGAAATCTATTCTGACACATTCTTTATATTATGGAAAAATAGAAATAGATTAAATATAAATGTATCATTAAATTCATATTTAGCAGGAATAACCAAAAATTTGATAAAAGAAAAATATAGAAAATTGAAAATAGTCTATGATATTAGTGATTTTGAAAATGATGTATTAAATAGTGTAAATATGTATGAAAATGATAGAGAATTAATATGGGATATAGAACAAAAAATAAAAGGACTAAAAGATATTGATATAAAAATTGTAAATTTATTTTATTATTCATCTGTGTCAATTAAAGATATAGCAAAAAAATTAAATATTTCTGAATTAAATGTAAAGACAAGACTGCATAGAATACGAAAGAAAATAAAGAAAGAATTGAATAACGGAGGAATTTAGTGATGGAATTTAACAAGAATAAAATAAAAACCAAAATTGCTATATCGAAAATAAAAGAGGAGAATGATATAGTTATGGAAAAGAAAAAAACAAGAAATATATTAAAAACAGTTGTGACAGCGATAGCAGGAATAATTTTAAGTGCAGGATTTGTATTTGCAGGGACAGCAGTCTATGAAAGAGTATGGAAAACGCCAGAAAAAATCAAATTATCTTCTGGAAATTATGAAGAAATAACAAAGGTAACTGAAGAAAGTAAAAAAGAAAATATATCAGAAGAAGATGCGAAAAAAGTTGCAATAGAAAAATTAAATCAAATTGGATTTAATTCTAATATAGTAAGTACAAATCATTTTAAAGAAATAGATTCAACTAAAATATTGTATTGTTTTGATACAGAAGACAATTATGAAATAACCATTGATGGACAAACTGGAGAATTTTCAGAAATATGGGACAATAATAAAAATATTCAAGATACAAGTAAATATATGACAGAACAACAAGCAAAAGAATTAGCCAACAAATATTATAAATTATTTGGATACAAAGAGGGAGAATATGAAATCACAAAAGTTCTATCTGTAAACAATGAAGGAAAAGACAGAGGACCAGGATTTAGAATATATGTAACATACAATAAAAAATATGGTGATGTATATAATCCATATGAATATATTACAGTAACATTAGAATCCAAAAACATGAAAATGGCCATGTTTAGAGTTAGGAATATTCCATTTGACAACAATGAAACAGTAATCACAGAACAAGACGCAATAAATATTGCCTTAAAAGAAGATAAAAAAGTAGCAAAAAATAAAGTAAAAAACACAAAAACAAAATTAATGGTAGTAAAAATGAATGCTGATGCCTATGATAGAATAAACAATACAGATAAACATTACGAAGCAATGCAAACACCTAATTATCCGGTTGAAGAAAGAACATATTATAAAGTAGATGATAAAATAAGAAAAGCGTGGGTAGTTGTTATAAATTATGAAGATAATTTTGGAGACAATGTAACAAAAAGATACACAGAGGGAGCATATAGTTATTATGTTGATGCAACGACAGGAGAAATTATTGGTGGAAATAGATGGAATGGTTCAAATGAACAAGTTGCACAATTAATGGAAGATCAATATAATCTTATAGAAAAATAAAAAGAAGTCCAGTATGAACTCTATTTTTTAGGGGGTATAGTTCAGTTTGGACTTCTTTTTTGATAATAGAGTATGATACAATAAAAAATATTTATATAAAATTTAAAACTAAAAGATGTAAATTTATATTTAAAAGATTAGAGTTATTAGATAAAAAGTATAAATATGTTGTTTGAAAATATTTTTTGTGTTAGAATATAAAAAACAATCATACAACTTTGTGAAAAAATATTGTAATTGGAGGTAATGATATAATGGAAAAATGGAAATGTCCAAAATGTGGAAATGAAGAATATGAAAAGGACCAATTTCAGGCAACTGGAGGGAATTTCGCGAAAATTTTTGATGTTCAAAATAAGAAGTTTATAACAATTAGTTGTACCAAATGCGGATACACGGAATTATACAAAACAGGAACAAGTGCAGCAATGAACATATTTGATTTTCTAATGAACTAGGTACAAAATAAAAAAATATGGAGAAAATATATATGAAAAAGGTATTAAAATATGGAATAATTGCAATCATTATAATAGCAACAATTTTTATAGGTATAAATTTATATGTAAAAATATCTACCAATAAACAAATTGTGAAAGAAGCAGATTATACAAAATTATCAAACATAGATTGTATAATAGTTTTAGGTGCTGGAATATGGAATAATGAACCTAGTCCTATGCTAGAAGATAGATTATTAGAAGGAATAAATTTATACAAAAATAATGTATCAAATAAAATAATAATGAGCGGAGACCATGGTAGAGCAGAATATGATGAAGTAAATATAATGAAAAACTATGCTATTGAAAGAGGAGTTAAATCAGAAGATATTTTTATGGACCATGCAGGATTTTCAACTTATGAAAGTATTTATAGAGCAAAAGCAATTTTTAAAGCGAAAAGAATTGTTATAGTAACTCAAAAATACCATTTGTATAGAGCATTATATATTGCAAAACAACTAGATTTAGAAGCATATGGAGTTGGAGCAGATCCAAGACAATATGTAGGAGCAACATATAGAGAAATAAGAGAAATATTGGCAAGAGATAAAGATTTTATAAAATGTATATTTAAGCCAGAACCTACATACTTAGGAGAAACAATTCCTGTCAGTGGTAATGGGGATGTTACAAATGATTAAATAAGCAAGGGATTAATACCCGCTTGCTTTTATACTATTATATATGAAACTTTTTTTAATGTTACTGTTATATATATATGAAAGCAGGTAAAAAATGGAGAAAGATTTAGATAAAAAATTGTACAATGATTATTTGAATGGAGAAAAAGAAGCATTTGAAATTCTTTATAACAAATACAAAAATAAAATTGAATATTTTATTTATAACATAGTAAAAGACTATCAAAAAGCAGAGGACATAGCACAAGAAACTTTTATATACGTTATACAGCATAAAATGAGGGAAAATAGTTCTTTTAAATACTATATATATCTTGTTGCAAGAAGCAAAGCACTAAATTATATAAATGTAGAAAAAAGAAGAAATGAAATAACTGAAAAATATCTTGCAAATGATAATGAACAAATTGAAAAAGACGTATTAGATATTATTACAGCAGAGGAAAATAAAAAAGAACTATTAGAATCAATAGAATTGTTAGATGAAAGATATAAAAATGCAATTTATCTCGTAAATATTGAAGGACTATCTTATGAAGAAACATCTAAAATATTAGGAGAAACTCTACAAAACACAAAGAATTTAATACATAGAGGGAAAAAACAATTAAGAAAAATCCTGCTAAAGAAAGGATTTAATGAAATGAATAAAGTTTTGAAAATTTTTGTAATAATTATATGCACAACAATCGCATTATCAGGAATAGTCTATGCTACAACAGTTATATATAATAAGTATATAAAAAACAATACAAATCATAATATTACAATGAACCCATCATATCAAAGTACACTAGATGAAAATACAATAAATAATTTATGGGTGGGAACACTAGATTTAGCATGGAAAGAATTAGAAGAAAAAATTGGATTAAATAAGATAGAATTAGAAGGCGAAATGCCACAAATTGTAAATGATTTAAATGAAAGTACATTTTCAAAAGAAATGTTGAATCCAAATGATTATAAAATAAATGTAGAAAGAACAGTTACAAATGGATACAAAATAGATGCTACACTTAACAAAGAATTGAACTTTTTAGAATCATTTGATAATTTTAATGATTATAAATGGACATTTGGAAACGGTGATGAACCTATTAAATATTTTGGAATAAATAATGCGAGTCCAGAAAAAATGAATAAAAATGTTGAAATTCTATTTTATAATAAATTAAATAATGGTAGTTTATTAAGTAATGATATGGCTATAAAATTGAAAACAAAAGAAGGAGATGAAATAATACTTTATAGAACAGATGATAAAAAATCATTTGACGAATATTATGAAGACATAAAAGCAAAAACAAAAAGCTATAAAGGTCGTACAGAATTTTCAGAAGATGACGAATTAAGAGTTCCATATGTAAAGGTAAATGGAATGATTAATTACAACCAATTATATGATAAAAAGATAAAAAATTCTAAAGGATTATACATATATGATGTTATACAAAATGTTAATTTTTACTTGAATGAAAGAGGATGTAATTTATCAAGCAAAGCAACTATGGTTACAGAATATATGGGAATAGGACAAGATACAAAATACTGTTATTTTCAAGATACTTTTATAATATTTATGAAAGAAAAAAATTCTGATAAACCATATTTTGCATTAAAAGTTGATAACAATGATATTTTAGAAAAGATAGAAGAAACAGATGAACCAAAAATATTTGATAGTACAACTTTAGCAGATAGAGATAAATATTATAGCAAATATTTACAAGGGGGAGAATATAAATTTTTTGAAGATGAAAAATATGAGTATTATTATCCTTCACAAAAAACAAAGGTTGTTATGGTATATTTTCCAAATGGAGTTGCAATGACGGCAGAAGAAGCGTTAAAGCAAGGAAAAATATCTATGGACTTATTGGATAAATATGAAATCGAATATTTTAAGAAAGAAAAATAAGTATAGTAATTGAAATTTTAATAAAAATATGATAAAGTATGAAATATAATAAGAAGAAAAAATCAAAAGATAAACCAAAAGGGAGAAAAGTTATGAACACACATTCAATAATCATAATAAAAAACGAAAAAAATGAATATTTACAATATTATGACAAAAAATGGAACTGTTATTTATTCTTAAACAGTAAAATGGAAAACAAAGAAAACATGGAATCAATTTATAACAAAATAAAAGAAATGTTAAACATTGAAAAGGAAGATGTTGAGATATCATTTGTTGGTGAAAAGATACATAAAAAATTCTCAGAAAGTGATAAAATAGAAAAAGAATATCAGCATTTCTTTTATAAAGTAAACATACTAAAAAATATTGAAGAATTTAATAAAAAAGAATTTCAGTGTTTTAATATAAAATACAAGTGGTTTTCTTTTAAAGAATTTGAAAATGATGAAAGAATACAAAAAGTGAATAGTGATATTATACAATTTGTAAAATCATTTGATATCTAAAAACAATAATTGAAATTATAATGGGGATAAGTAAACGAAGGGAGAAATTTATGTTTAATTTTAATTTTGACAAAAAAACAATGTATATAATAACAGGAATAATGCTATTATTTTTAGTAATGCAATATGCAACAAATCCAGGTCAATTATTAGGTTTATTACTAAGTGCACCAGGAGTACTTATAGCAATAACATTCCATGAATTTGCACATGGATATGCAGCATATAAACTAGGGGATGACACAGCAAAAAGGCAAGGAAGACTAAGTCTAAATCCATTTGCACACTTGGACCCAATAGGAACACTAATGCTATTAGTAGCAGGATTTGGATGGGGAAAACCAGTAGAAGTAGACCCAAGAAATTATACAAGAAAAATCTCAATGGAAAAAGGAGAGGCAATTGTTTCACTTGCAGGACCATTAATGAATTTTATACTTGCAATAATATTTACATTAATATATTGTGCAATATACAAATTTACAAGCGCAACATTTATGGCATCAACAGTTGGAACGGTAATAATGTTATTAATATCAACAACAATATCAATAAATATAGGGCTTGGTGTATTTAACTTAATACCATTACCACCACTAGATGGCTCAAAAATAATAATGCCATTTTTACCATATAAAGCAAAAGAATTTTTTGTGAACAATGAGCAAATATTCTATATTGTATTCGTATTGATTTGGATAACGGGAATTGCAGGAACAATTATAACACCAGCAATAAACTGGGTTTCAAAAGGAGTTTTAGCATTAGGAAAATTAATATTTGGATTATAAAAAAACGGGTTTGGGGGACAGGACAAAAATCCCTCTATTTTTTTCAAAGTTTTAAAGTAGATATTTAAGTATATATATTATATTTTTAATACAAAATGAAAGGAAGCATAAAAAATGAAAAAAGACATATTAACATTAGGGATAGAATCAAGTTGTGATGAAACATCAGTATCAGTAGTCAAAAACGGAAGAATAATTTTATCAAACATAATAGACACACAAATACCAATACACGAAAAATATGGAGGTGTGGTGCCAGAAATAGCATCAAGAAACCATATTGAAGCAATATCAAGAGTAACAAAAAAAGCATTAGAAGAAGCAAATATAAAATTTGAAGATATTGATGCAATTACTCCAACATACGGACCAGGACTTGTAGGAGCATTGCTAGTAGGCCTTTCATATGCAAAAGCACTAAGTTTTGCAATAAACAAGCCGTTAGTTGGAGTAAACCACATTCAGGGGCATATTGCAGCAAATTATATTACATACCCAGAATTAAAGCCACCATTTTTGTGTGTAATGACTTCAGGGGGAAATACGCAGTTAGTATATGTAAAAGGTTATACAGAATTTGAAGTTTTAGGAAAAACAAGAGATGATGCAATTGGTGAAGCATTTGACAAAGTCGCAAGAGTAGTTGGACTTGGATATCCAGGTGGACCAAAGGTTGACAAACTTGCAAAAGAAGGAAATCCAAATGCAATAGAATTACCAAAAACACATTTTGATAATTTAGATTTTAGTTTTAGTGGAATAAAAACAGCAGTAATAAATTTACACCATAAAACGCCAGATATAAACAAGGCTGATTTATGTGCAAGTTTTGAAAAAACCGTAACAGAAATATTACTAGAAAATGCAGAAAAAGCGTTAAAACAAACTGGGCTAAAAACAGTTGTATTAGCAGGTGGAGTATCTGCAAACAGTTATATAAGAAAAGAATTTTTGAAACTTGAAAATCAAGAAATAAAAGTATATATGCCAGATTTAAAATTATGTACAGACAATGCTGCAATGATTGCTTCTGCAGGGTATTATAATTTTATTAATGGAAAAAGAGATGAATTGAATTTAAATGCAATTCCAAATTTAAAATTATAAAGAACAAATTTAATATATAATAATATAAGAGCCGGTCAAAAAAGACCGGCCGTTGTGTTTTATTATAAATTGATTTCAAGGGTTGGTAATTTATCCATTCCAATTAAAACCATATCTATTTTAGCATTTACTTCTAAAGAATGATACTTCCACTGAGAGTCCGAAACTAAAAAAAACAACTTTTTTTTCTCAAAAATTTCAGATATCCAAGGAGCATTTTTTTCTGATTTAATTTCTGAAATCAAATCAAACTTCAAGTTAGAATATTTTTTAAAATATTCTAAAAACAAAAGAGCAGAAGTTGTTGAATCATAAGATTTGACAAAAATACTTTCTGCGAAGTTATCAAAGAAATCAATTTGACTAACTTCTTTTTCCTTTCCAACAGATAAATTAATTATCTGCTTACTCCAGGAATCGGTCAAAAAATTATCAACCAAGAAAATTTTTATATCATTCCGTTCCTTCTCAGTTTCTAAAAGACTATTTATACAATCTTTTAGCGTTATACTCGTTTCAGTGCTATTATCCATTAAAACACCCTCCTTACCAAAAACTATTTAAGTTATTTGTTACAAAAAACATTATAGCACTATCAAACAAAAAAATCAAATTTAGGTTGTAAATTATAGACAATTAATAAAAAATATTGTAAACTATAGAAAGAATAAAACAGACGAGTAAAATAAATAAAGATATTTAGAAACATAAAATAATAATATATAAAACTTTTATATGACATAAGGAAAGGGAGTGAAATAGTGTCAATATATGTAATAGGAGACTTACACTTATCATTTAACACAAATAAACCAATGGACATATTCGGGAAAAATTGGCAGAACTATGAAGAAAAAATCAAACAAGACTGGCTATTAAAAGTAAAACCAGAGGACACAGTAATATTGCCAGGAGACTTTTCGTGGGCAATGTACCTAGATGAAACAGACAAAGACTTTGAATTTATAAACAATTTACCAGGAAAAAAAATCTTATTAAAAGGAAACCATGACTACTGGTGGACAACAGTAACAAGTATGAGAAGATACATACAAGAACAAGACTTTAAAAACATAGATTTTCTATATAATAATAGTTATGAATTTGAAGGCAAAACTATAGCTGGAACAAAGGGATGGAATATTTCAGAAGATCAAGAAGATATTAGATTAACAAAAAGAGAAGTTGCAAGATTAGAATTATCAATACAAGATGGAATATCAAAATATGGAGAAGATAAAGAAATCATAGTGTTTATGCACTATCCACCACTAACAAAAAATTATATGAATACAGATTACACAAGACTTATGAAAAAATATAATATAAAAAGATGTTATTATGCACATCTACATGCAAATTCAATACAAGATGCAGTAGAAGGCAATATTGATGGAATTGAATATAAATTAGTAAGTAGTGATGGTCTTGATTTCAAATTATTGAAAATATAAAAATTAGGGATTGGGGGACGGGTCTTTAATCCCGTAAAATTTTTCGGGATTAAAGACCCGTCCCCCAATCCCGAAAAAATGGAGATAAAAAATGAATTTAACAGAAGATGTAAAATATATAAAAGGAGTAGGACCACAAAAGGTAAAACTCCTAAATAAGATAGGAATATTCAATGTTGAAGATTTAATTACATATTATCCCAGAGGATATGAGGATAGAAGCAAACCAAAGAACATATGTGAATGTGCAAATGGAGAAGTTGCATTAATAGAAGCAGTAGCAATGTCAAGAATAGTAGATAGTAGAATAAGTAAAGGGAGAACTATACAAAGGCTTGCAGTTATTGACGAAACAGGACAAGCAGTAATAACGTGGTTTAATCAACCATATTTAAAATCTAAGTTTCAAATACGGAAAGAAATACAGATTTTATGGAAAAGTTGAGTTTCAATATGGAAAAATAAGTATGAATTCCCCTGTATTTGACGAGATAGAAAATTCAAATAATACTGGAAAAATAATACCAATTTATCCATTGACATATAGTTTAACACAAAATACTTTAAGAAAAATAATTGAAAATGGACTTCAAAAGGTTAAGGAACAAGGTGGGTTGCCAGAGACTTTACCAGATTATATATTAAATGAGTATAAGTTAGAGAATGCAAATAAAGCAAATTATGATATACATTTTCCACATGATTTTGAGGACTTTAAAAAGGCAAGAAGAAGATTGGTTTTTGAAGAATTGCTAACAACTCAATTGGCATTACTTCAATTAAAAAATAGTAATTTGACAGACAAAAAAGGAATCACATTTGGCAAAAATGTAAAGATGTCAGATGTAATAAACACATTGCCATTCAAATTAACAAAAGCACAATTAAGAGTCTTACAAGAAATTGATGAAAATATGGAATCAGAAAAATCGATGAACAGACTTTTACAAGGTGATGTTGGCTCTGGGAAAACAGTTGTTGCAATGATTTCTGCATACAAAGCCGTAAAATCTGGATATCAAGCAGCAATTCTAGCACCAACTGCAATACTTGCAACACAGCATATGGTTAATTTTGAAAAAATGCTAAATCAATTTGATATAAAATGTGAATTATTAATATCAGGTATCAGCAAAAAGAAAAAAGAAGATATTTTAGAACGTTTAAAGAATGGTGAAATTGATATATTAATTGGAACACATGCAATGCTAGAAGAAAATGTAGAATTTAAAAATTTGGGTCTAGTTGTTACAGATGAGCAACATAGATTTGGAGTAAAGCAAAGAACAAAAATTGCACAAAAAGGACAAAATCCAGATGTTTTAGTTATGTCTGCAACACCAATTCCAAGAACACTTGCATTAATTTTATATGGAGACTTGGACATATCAATAATTGATGAACTTCCACCAAATAGAAAGACAATAGAAACATTTGCAGTTACGAATAGAATGGAAGAAAGAATCAATAATTTTATAAAAAAACAAATTGACGAAGGTAGACAGGCCTATATTGTATGTCCATTGGTTGAAGAAAGTGAAGAAGAGGACACAGATTTAAAAGCGGTTACAACATTATATGAAAAATGTAAAGAAGAGACGTTTTCTGATTACAGAGTCGAATATATACATGGAAAAATGAGACCAAAAGAAAAAGACGAAATAATGGAAAAGTTCAAAAATAAAGAAATAGATATACTTATTTCAACAACTGTAATTGAAGTAGGTGTTGATGTTCCAAATGCAAATATAATGGTAATTGAAGATGCAGAAAGATTTGGATTAGCACAATTACATCAATTGCGTGGAAGAGTTGGCCGTGGTGAATATAAATCATATTGTATTTTAAAATTTAAAGGAAAAGGACAAAATACTAAAGAAAGAATGAAAATTATGTGTGAAACTAATGACGGTTTTCTTATTTCTCAAAAGGATTTGGAATTAAGAGGCTCAGGAGATTTCTTTGGTACAATGCAACATGGTATTCCAGATTTTAAAATTGCCAATTTGTTTACAGATATGGATATTTTAAAATTGGCTCAGGAAGCAGCAGTAAAAATTGTAAATAAAGATCCTAAATTAGAAAAAGAAGAAAATAGATTATTAAAAATATCAGTTAAAAACAAATTTACAGATAGAATCGAGATATAATAATTATATTGCATATGAAATTTAAAATTTTTAATACTTTGACACTATTATCAAGTATAAAGATTTAAAATTATAATAAAACGGAGGAAAGAAAATGGTAATATTCGGAATAGATATAAGAGTATATTTTTTGCTGTTTCTAACATATTCTGTTGCAGGATGGTGTATGGAAGTAGTAGGAAAATTAATTGAAAAAAAGAAATTTATAAATAGAGGATTTTTAATAGGACCATATTGCCCTATATATGGAACAGGAGCAATATTAATAACATTTTTATTAAAAAAATATGTACCAGATCCATTTGCTCTATTTGTAATGGCAATACTTGTATGTGGAACACTAGAATATTTAACAAGTTATGTTATGGAAAAAATTTATCATGCAAGATGGTGGGACTATAGTCAAAGAAAATTCAACATAAATGGAAGAGTATGTTTAAATACAATAATTCCATTTGGTTTATTAGGAATGTTTATAATGTACGTTTCAAATCCATTCTTAATAGGCAAAATTGAAGCATTACCAGAACTTGAATTAAATATAATATCAGGAGTACTATTTACAATATTTTTATTAGATAATATAATTTCAACTAATGTTATAAGCTTTGTTGGAAAAACAACAAAAGAATTTGGAAAGAGTTTAGATAATACTGAAGAGATAACAAATAAGGTTAAAGAGGCACTTCTAAACAAATCTGGATTATATAGAAGACTATTAGAGGCTTACCCAAAAGTTCAATCAATTAAAGTTAAAATAAAAGAGAAAAAGGAAGAAATAAAAAGACAAGTTGTAGAACAAACAGATGAATTTAGAGAAAATATGAATAAGCAGAAACAAGAAATAATTGACAAGGTTGGAGATTTAAAAGAATTACCTAAAAAGACAAAAACAAAGAATAAAAAAGAATCTAAATAAAATATTATAGTATAGAAGTTATTAAATTTTTAAAAATTTGATTTAAGAAAAATCTTTGAAAAAATATAAATTTAAAGTAAAGGAAAGAACAATGAAAAAAATAAAATTGAAGATTTCTAAAAAAATGAAACAATTTAATATGTTCTTAAAAATAAGCGGAGAAGACCACATAAGTGAATACTCCGCTCAATGTTCATATTATACAATATTATCATTTATACCATTTATAATTTTACTAATAACACTAATACAATACACAAACATTCAACAGCAAACACTATTTGATGCAATATCAAAAATAATTCCATCAAGTATGAATGAATTTGTATTAGGAATAGTAAGAGAAGTATACTCAAAATCAATAGGAACAATATCAATATCTCTTATATTCACATTGTGGTCTGCAGGAAAAGGATTATTTGCTTTAACAAAAGGATTACACTCAGTATACAACACAGATGAAGACAACGAAAAATCAATATTATATTTACGAATAATGGCATTAATAGACACAGTAATATTTATAGTTTTAATAATGTTAGGAATGGTTTTATTAGTTTTTGGAAATAGTTTAAAATCATTGATGCAACAACATTTTGGAGCATTAGAAAACTTTAATACACTTTCACAAATTGCGACAGAACTAGGATTTATTTTTGTGACATTTGTAATATTCTTATTTTTATATAGATTTATGCCAAACCATAAAGTTACATTTAAAAGCCAAATCCCAGGAGCAATATTTGGTGCTATTGCACTTAATGTAATATCATTTGTGTTTTCTAAATACCTAGATATTTTTAAAGGTTTTTCTATTACTTATGGAAGTTTAACAACATTAATGCTTATTATGATGTGGACATATTCATGCTTTTACTCATTATTTTTAGGAGCAGAACTAAATAAAATAACTAATAAAATGAAGCGCAGAGAACAAAAATAAAAAATTTTAAAAGTTACTATTCACAATATAATAAAATATAAATTTATGAAATTAATCATTTATTTATTTTGAAGTGATCCGGGGGGACCGTTCAAAAATTCTCAAAAGTTGTTAAACTTTTGTTAGAATTTTTAGAATGGGGCAACAAAAAAATAAATAAATTATTAATTTCATTTTTTATAATTCATAACTTGTGAATAGTAACTTTTAAAATATCTTATATAAATTTATAGAAACATTATTAGCAGTAGCAGAAGCCTCAATTCTTATATCATTTCCAGTATTATTTCTAAACTTTAAATCATAACTACCATAAGCAACAGCAGCATCCTTTCCTGATTTGATATAAGGAACCTTATTACTATGTTCATGGCGCTCTATAACAGACAAACCAGAAACTTTTAAAACAGCATTATATAAAGTAGTGCTCACTTGGCAATTTCCACCACCAAGACCTTTCTTTTTATTACCATCATTATCAAAAATATCTGCTTCTTGGTAACCCTTTGCAGAAGTTGCAGGACCAATAGTATTGCAAAAAGAAAAAGTGTTTCCATTTTTTACCACAGTTCCATTTAATTTCGAACATGTAATAGAAATATTATTTTGTCTCTCAGACTCCTTTGTATAAATCTTTGTAGAAAAAGAAGAAATAAGTTCATCCTTTTTGGGTTCAATATTTTGGATATTATTTTGTTCATTTTCCCCATTTGCTTTATTTTCTATTAATGAATTATGTCCAAAATTTTCTGTATTATTTATCTGTGAATTTGAAACAATATTATTATTAACAGAGGTATTGTTTGCCAAAAAATCTTGATTTGTAGAAGTTCTTTCTGCAGAATAATTAGAAGAATTCGTATATTTATTTTTAAAGAAAAAATAAATACCAATTCCAATACACAAAATTAGTATAATGGCAACAATAATCCAAATTTTATTATTTTTCATTTAGAAATCAATCCTTGCATAATATATTTAGGCTTTTTAATAACGGTTTTACCTATAAACCGATTAGAATAATTATTATAATGTTTAGTCTAACCAAAATGAGTCATAAAATACATAAAAAAGAATATAATATAGAGAATGTCCAATTTAGAACCAATGTATAAAAAAGGACATTAGAATAAAAATAAAAGGAAGATAAAAATGGATGAAATTTTAAGATATTTTCCAAATAAAATATATCAAATTTTTTCAAATTTATTGCAAGAAAATCCCCAAATTGCAAATGAACTACAAGAAATAAGAATCAGGGTAGACAAGCCAATAATATTAAAATTAAGGGAAAAAGACCTTATATTGCAATATAATATACTTCAAGCAGAAATATTGCAGATAGTAGAAAGACTATGTGAAAACTCAATATATGCATATAAAAATCAAATATGTGAAGGATTTATAACAATAAAAGGAGGACACAGAGTAGGGCTAACAGGTTCATGTGTAATTGAAAATGGAAAAATTACAAATATAAAATACATATCAAGTTTAAATATAAGAATAGCAAGAGAGGTAAAAAACTGCAGTACAAGAATATTAAGAGAAATTATAGATATTGAAAATAAAACAATATACAATTCCATCATAGTTGCACCTCCAGGTAGAGGAAAGACAACCATTTTAAGAGACATTATTAGAAGGCTAAGTGATGGGATAGAAGAAATAAATTTTAGAGGCAAAACATGTGGCGTTGTTGACGAAAGAGGAGAAATAGCAGCAATGTATAAGGGAGCACCTCAAAATGATGTTGGAATTAGAACAGACATAATAGAAAATGTAAGTAAAAACAAAGGTATACATATGCTTATTAGAACAATGGCTCCAGAAATAATTGCGTGTGATGAGATAGGAAGTAAAGAAGATGTTGAGGCAATTCATTATGCATTATATTCTGGGGTTAAAGGGATTTTTACGATGCATGGGAAGAATGTAGAAGATATAAAAAATAATAAACAAATTTATGAATTAATCGAAAATAGAGAAATTCAAAAAATAATTTTTTTATAATCGACTTTTCGGTCTACTATAGATTTTAAAATAATTAAGTGATATAATGACAAAAAACAAAAGAGGCGAATCAAATGAAAAAAATTAATGGAATAATAATGCAATACTTTGAATGGTATATGGAATGTAACCAAAATTTATGGAATCAAATAAAAGAAAATGCAGAAAAACTATCAGATTTAGGAGTAACAGCAATATGGTTACCACCGGCATATAAAGGAATAGGCGGAAAAGATGATGTTGGATATGGAGTATATGACGTATATGACTTAGGTGAATTTGACCAAAAAGGTTCAATAAAAACAAAATACGGGTCAAAAGACGAATATTTAGACTCTATAATTGCACTAAAACAAGCAGGCATAGAAAGCTATGCAGACATAGTTTTAAATCACAAAATGGGAGCAGATGCATTGCAAACAATACCTGCAACAAAAGTAGACTGGTCAAATCATAATATAGAAACATCACAAAGAGAAAATGTAAAAGTTGCAACAAAATTCACATTCCCAGGAAGAAAACACAAATATTCAGACTTCGAATGGAATTGGACAGATTTTGATGGAATAGACTATAATAATCAAACTGGCGAAAATGCAATATTCAAATTTGTAGATAAAAAATGGGGAGCAGAAGTTGACGAAGAATTTGGAAATTTTGACTATTTAATGGGAGCAGATTTAGACTTTTCAAATCCCAGAGTAGTAAAAGAATGCAAAGACTGGGGAAGATGGTATTTAGACTTAACAAAAGTTGATGGATTCAGATTAGATGCGGTAAAACACATAGATGCAAATTTTTATAAAGAATGGATACAAACATTAAGAGATGAAAGCAAAAAAGAATTATTTACAGTTGGTGAATATTGGTCAGCAGATGTAAATAGATTACATAGATATATTACGGAAACAGAAGGAAAAATATCATTATTTGATGTACCATTACACTATAATTTCTTTAATGCATCAAATGACCCAAATTACAATATGTCACAAATATTGGAACACACATTGGTAAAGGAAAATCCATGTATGGCAGTAACATTTGTAGACAACCACGATACACAACCAGGCCAAGCACTACAAAGTTTTGTACAAGGTTGGTTTAAATCAATAGCATATTCAATTATATTGCTAAGAAATGATGGATATCCTTGTGTATTTTATGGTGATTATTATGGAATAGAACATGACCATATTGAGCCAGTAAATGACCTAAAAACATTAATGTTAATAAGAAAAGAAAAATCATATGGATTACAACACGATTATTTTGACCATAATAATTTTATAGGATGGACACAAGAAGGTGACGATGAACACATAAGTTCAGGCTTAGCGGTTGTTATTTCTAATGCAGGTGATGGATATAAAAGAATGTATGTGGGAAATCAAAATGTTGGTGAAACATATATTGACTGCCTTGGAAATTGCGAAGAAGAAGTCACAATAGACGAAGAAGGATGCGGAAATTTTGGTGTAAAATCAAGAAGCGTGTCAGTATGGATAAAAAAATAAGGAGAGATAAATGACAAGAACAAAATTAAAAGATAGAGTTTTGCCTTATTATACAAAAGGCGAAGAAATTTTTAATATGACATCACACATAGTAGGAGGAGCATTTGGAATAGTTGCATTAGTGCTATGCGTTGTATTTGCTGCAATACATCATAATGGATATGGCGTTGTGAGTAGTTCAATATATGGTGTAACAATGATACTCTTATACACGATGTCTAGTATATATCACGGATTAAAGCCGCAAAGAAAAGCAAAAAAAGTATTCCAAATATTAGACCATTGCTCAATATTCTTATTGATAGCAGGTTCATACACACCATTTTGCTTAGTGACATTTAGAGAATACAATATTGCTCTTGGATGGAGTATATTTGGAATTATATGGGCAATTGCAATTTTAGGAATAACCCTAAATTCAATAGATATCAAAAAATTTAAAGTTTTTTCTATGATATGCTATTTAGGTATGGGATGGTGCATTATTTTTACTGCTAAATTGTTACCTAAATTATTAGGAATACCTGGATTATTGCTTTTAGTTAGTGGTGGAGTTGCTTATACCGTTGGTGCTATTTTGTATGGATTGGGGAAAAAGAAAAAGTATATGCATTCTATATTTCATTTATTTATATTACTAGGAAGTATATTGCAGTTTTTCTGTATATTATTGTATGTGGTATAAAATGTTGCAATTTTATGTAAAACGTACTATAATAAATGTAGTTACTTATATAATCAAACCAAGATAAATATTGGTTTGAATTAATAGACAGGAGGACAAAAATATGAACAAGAAAGCATTATATTATCGGGTAATAGTTAGAGAAGTAAATAGAATGGTAAATGATGGATTTATCATTGCAAATATTTGTGATGGAAAATTATTTTCACTGGAAGGGGTATTTGCAGAGGATTATTTGACAGCGAAGATTGATGAAGATGCTATATCCTTAGAATATTATTCTAGATACGAGGTATTTGGACAATATGAAAAACAGTGGGAGATTCCCATACAGAATGAGTGCTTCGAATTGCCTTTATATACCGAGACACACTTATTAAGTGAAGAAGATTATGAAAATATGGATAAGGATGAAGAAGAGGAATATGAAGTTATAAAAATAGAAACATTAGAACAAATTTCTCAAAATTCTCAAAAGGAAAAGTATAATAAAATTCTTCAAAAATTCAAAAAAAATAATAATGTTTTCAATTAGAGCGGAATATTCCGCTCTTTCTATTTTGATAATTTTATGGACTGTGAATAGTAACTATAGATGTAAAATCTAAAGAAATTTTTAAAGAAATCACTTGAAATATGATACATTTTTTTATATAATTTGAATTAAGAAAATTAAAAAGGATAATAAGTTAAAATGAAAAAATTTATAAAAAGTTTTAAATATGCATTTGAAGGAATATTTATGGGAATAAAAAAAGAACGAAATATGAAAATACACATATCAATAATGATATTAGTAATAATATTTGGAATATTATTAAAAATAAATAAAGTAGAATGGATAATTTGTATAACATTATTTGGACTTGTAATATCAATGGAATTAATAAATACTGCAATAGAAAACACAGTAGATTTAATAACAAAAGAAAAAAACGAACAAGCCAAAATAGCAAAAGATGTTGCAGCAGGTGCAGTTCTTATATCAGCAATTGCAGCCGCAATAATTGGACTAATGATATTTGTACCAAAAATATCATTAATTTTGTGAGCAAATGTAGAAAGTGTGAAAATTGAAACAATGGAATACAAAGAAGCAGAGCAAATAGAAAGAATAATAATTACAGAAACAGAACAAGAAAACGACATAAGAGGATACAAATTCAAAAATTGTATTGAAACAATAATTACAGAAAAAAACGAAATAACAAACTGTATATTTGAAAACTGTAAATGTATAGAAGCAAAATTCATAAGTACATATTTTACAAATGTGATTTTTAATAATTGTGACTTTTCAAATGCCGATTTTAGTGAATCAAACTTTGTAGAATGTGAATTTTCTAATTGTAAATTAGTAGGAACAAAACTTATTGATACAAGCATTTATAGGACAAAAATGAAGAAATCAAATTTTGAATATTCTAATTTTTCAAATTCCAACATTAAGGATACAACTTTTAAAGAAAACAATATAAGCATGGCATCATTTGGAGAATGTAAATTAAAGAATACAAAATTTGAAGAATGTGAATTATATAGAACTCAAATGTTTAGAACAAATTTAAAAGGAATTGATGTTTCAACTTGTAATATTGATGGAATTATAATAGACAAAGAAGACCTAAAGGGGTTAATTGTTAATCAATTCCAGGCAATTGAACTATCAAAATTATTAGGAATAGTTGTAAAATAAAAAAGAGGTGAAGCAAATGTATGATGTGATAATTGTAGGTGCAGGACCTGCGGGAATATCTGCAAGCCTTTATACAATAAGAAGAAATTTAAAAACATTAATAATATACAAAGAAAAATCGGCATTAGAAAAATCCACCAAAATAGAAAACTATTATGGATTTGAAAATGGAATAAATGGAGAAGAATTGTACAAAATAGGAATTAGACAGGCTCAGAATATAGGTGCAGAAGTTATAAAAGATGAAGTTACAAATATTAAAATAGACTATTTAAACGAAAAAGAATATACATTTAAGGTTGAAACTTTAAACAATGAATTTAAAGCAAAATCAGTTATACTTGCAACTGGAAACAAAAAGAACAAACCAAATATAAAAAATATGGACAAGTATGAAGGCAAAGGAATTAGTTATTGTGCAATTTGTGATGGGTTTTTCTACAGAAATAAAAATGTTGCCGTAATTGGAAACGGAGACTATGCAATTGCGGAGGCAAAGGATTTACAAAATATTGCAAAATCAATAACTATTTTAACAAATGGTAGACAGGCACCAGAATATAGAGCAGAAAATATTAACATTAATACAAAGGAAATAGACCAAATAGAAGGAGAAAACAAAGTTGAAGAAATTGATTTTGTAGATAATACTAAAATGAAAATTGATGGAATATTTATTGCTCAAGGTGTTGCAGGAAGTACAGAGTTTGCAAAAAAAATTGGGGCAAAAATAAATAACGACAAAATTGTTGTTGACGAAAATATGGAAACATCAATAAAAGGTTTATTTGCTTGCGGAGACTGCACAGGCGGTTTATACCAAGTTTCAAAGGCAGTATATGATGGAACTAAAGCAGGGCTTGCAGTGTTAAATAATTAAGAAGGGAAGAAAGAAAATGGAAATAAAATTAAGTACAGAAAATTTTGAAAAAGAAGTTTTAAAATCAGAAAAACCAGTATTAGTAGATTTTTATGCAGACTGGTGTGGACCATGTAATGCAATGGCACCAGTAATAGAAGAATTAGCAAAAGAATTAGAGGGAAAAGTTAAGGTAGGAAAAATAAATGTTGACGAAAATCCTGATATAGCAGTTGAATATAATGTTATGAGTATACCAACATTAATAGTTTTCAAAAATGGAAAAGAAGAAAAAAGACTAGTTGGTTTAAGAAATAAAGAAGAACTAATTAATTTATTTTAATTTTTAGGTAATTGATAATTCTCCAAAAATGTTATATAAATAACATAAAAATTTTTAAACAAAATAAAATTATATATAAACATTTAGGAGATGAAAACATGGGAATAATAGAATTAATATTATTAAGTATAGGACTTGGAATGGATGCATTTGCAGTTTCAATATGCAAAGGAATATCAATGAAAAAAATGGACTGGAAAAAAGCATGCATAATAGGTCTATATTTTGGAGGTTTCCAAGCAATAATGCCTGTTATAGGCTATTTTTTAGGTTCAACATTTGAAAACATTATAACAAATTTTGACCATTGGGTTGCTTTTATTTTATTAGCAATAATCGGTGGAAATATGATAAAAGAATCATTTAGCAAAGAAAGTGAAAATATAAATAGCGATGTTGGCTTTAAAACTATGATTATATTAGCAATAGCAACAAGTATAGATGCATTGGCAGTAGGAATAACATTTGCATTTTTTAATGTTAATTTGCTTTTAGCAATAACACTTATAGGGATAATTACATTTGATTTATCAGTAATTGGAACAAAAATAGGAAATAGATTTGGAGATAAATACGAGAATAATGCAGAATTTTTAGGCGGAGTTATTCTTATTTTATTAGGAATTAAAATATTATTAGAACATTTGGGAATATTGAATTTTTAGCAAAAACAAAAAAATAAAAATTGACATAATATATAAAATGTGCTATTATAAAACTGTAATTTGTAAACTTTTTAAATACGCCAATTGGCAGGAGAAAAAAATGGAAGAACTTAAAATAATAAGTGCAACGGAAATGAGAAAAGAATCATTAGAAAATCAAATTAAAGTTGTCAATAAAATTATTGATGATGCTGTAGAAGGTGATACTCAATATGTACAACCAGCGGTGCTTTTGAAAAGTATGGTGATATTTCCTGAAATAAGGGAAGAACTTATAAAAAATGGGTATGATGTTAAAGTGTGTGAAGGAAAACACACAGAGGACTCATGGTCAGAAATATCATGGATGAATGCAAAAGAAGGTCAAAAAGGAGAGTTAACAGAAATAAAAGGAGAGTGCTAGTGCACGCTCCTTTTAAACTGCTGGTATTTAAACAAAAAAATATATATACCCCCATATTTACAAATACCCCTAATGGGTATATAATAATTAAGAAAATCAAACTAATTATTAAAAAAGTTCTATGACTTATTCGCGATTGATAACCATTAGTGTTTTAGAAAGGAAGTGATAAAATGGAAGAATGTAGACACAAGAAAACACTTAGAGGAGAAGACGAAAAGAAACTAATAATAAATAGACTAAGCAGAATAGAGGGACAATTAGCAGGAATAAAAAGAATGGTAGAAAAAGATACATACTGCAATGACATTTTAATACAATTATCTGCTGCACAAAATTCATTGAAAAGTTTATCAAATCATATGTTAGAACAACATTTATATACCTGTGTATCAGAAGACATAGAAAAGGGAAATATAGAAGTAATAGACGAATTAATTGGACTTTTTAAAAGGTTCAACAAATAAGAAAATAACATAAAAAAGTATGTTATTAAAAATTTGAGGAGGAAAATATAATGAAAGAAACAAATTTAAAAATAGAAGGAATGCACTGTGCAGGATGTTCAGCAAGATTAGAGAAAGTATTAAACAATTTAGAGGGAGTAGAAATAGCGAAAGTAAGTTTAGAAGAAAAGAAAGCTACAATAAAATATGATGAAACAAAAATTAGCTTAGAAAATATTAAAGAATCTATTGAAGATGCAGGATTCAAAGGAGAATAAAGATGTTGGAAAATAATTAAATTTTGGCAAGAAAAATTTAATTATTTTTCAACATGAATATAGTACTTTAAGAAGGGATAATATAAAATATGAAAAAAGTATTATTAAAAATTGATGGAATGACTTGTAGTGCTTGCTCTTCAGGACTAGAAAAATACCTAAACAAGCAAGACGGAATAAAACAAGCAACAGTAAATTTAATAATGAATAATGCAAACATAGAATATGACGACAAAAAACTAACACTAGAACAAGTAGAAAAATTTGTAGAAAAAGCAGGATTCACAAGTTTAGGAATAGACAATTTCGAAAAAGAAGAAAAGAAAAAATCAAACGAAAAATACAAACTAATAGCAATAACAATAATATCAATCTTAGTATTATATATATCAATGTCACATATGGTTAGTATGCCGGTAATTCCATTTTTAAATATGATGACACATCCAGTAAATTATGCAATATCACTATTTATTTTAACAACAATAGTATTAATTTTAGGAAAAGACGTAATAAAAAATGGATATAAAAACTTAATACACAAAACACCAAATATGGACACACTAATAATGATAGGAGTTTTAGCAAGTTATATTTACAGTATATATGGAACAATTCAAATTTTAAAAGGACATGCAATGCATGTAGAAAGCCTTTATTTTGAATCTGCAGCAATAGTAATATTCTTTATAGAAATTGGAAGATATGCAGAAAATAAAAACAAAGATAAAACTAAAGAAGCATTGCAACAATTAATGACAATAACTCCCAATAATGCAGTGATTTTAAGAGATGGACAAGAGGTCACAGTAACATTAGACGAAATCCAAAAAGATGACATTGTAATATGCAAGCCAGGAGAGAAAATTGCAGTTGATGGAGAAATAACTGATGGAACAACACATATTAATGAATCATTTATAACAGGTGAAAGTGTTCCAGTAAAAAGAGAAAAAGGCTCAAAGGTAATTGCTGGAAGCATAAATTACGAGGGAACCATAAAATATAGAGCAGAAAAAATTGGCAAAGAATCAACTGTTTCAGAAATTGTAAGACTAGTAACACAAGCCACAAGCACAAAAGCACCAATAGCCAAAATAGCAGATAAAATAAGTGGATACTTTGTACCAGTTGTTTTAGTAATTGCAGTTTTAGCATTTATTTTATGGTTGTTAATTTCAAAAAATGTAGCAACTGCAATAAACATATTTGTAAGCATATTAGTTGTAGCATGTCCATGTAGCTTAGGGTTAGCAACACCGCTAGCAATAGTTATTGCATCAGGAAATGCAAGTAAAAAAGGAATATTGGTAAAAACAAGTGAAACATTAGAGAATGCACATAAAGTAAAAACAATTTGCTTTGATAAAACAGGAACACTAACAAAAGGCGAATTAAGCATTTCCAAAATATATAATTATAGCAATATAGAAGAAAAAGAAATATTAAGAAAAGTTGCAAGTATAGAAAATAAATCAGAACACCCAATTGCAAGAGCAATTGTAAAAAAAGCACAAGAAGAAAAAATAGAACTAGAAGAAATGAAAGAATTTAAGGCAATACCAGGATTTGGAGTTGAAGGAATAACACAGAATGGTGATAAATATTTAATTGGTAATAAAAAATTAATGACAGAAAATAATATCAAAATAGATAATGAACAAGACGAAAAAGAGTTGGTAAATCAAGGAAATAGTATTTTATTTGTTAGCCTAAATAATGAATTAATAGCATTAATTGGAGTAAAAGATATACTAAAAGAAAATGTTATTGATGTAATACAGAAATTAACAAATAGAAATATTGATATTGTAATGCTTACAGGTGACAATGAAAAGACTGCAGAAATAATAGCAAAAGAAATTGGAATTAATAAGGTTATCTCAAATGTCACACCAAAAGAAAAATCAGAACAAATAAAAAAATTAAAAGAAAATGGACTTGTAATGATGTGTGGCGATGGAATAAACGACAGTGTTAGCCTTGTAACAGCTGATATTGGCGTATCAGTCTCAAGTGGTACAGATATTGCAATGGATTCTTCACAAGTAGTTCTTATGAATGATAACTTGGAAAAAATTAATGATTTAATTGAGATTAGTAGAAAAACAATACGAAATATAAAACAGAATTTATTCTGGGCATTTTTCTATAATATTTGCATGATTCCAATTGCTTGTGGTATTTTGCAACCATTAGGAATTACTATGAATCCAATGCTTGCGGCATTTGCAATGACGATTAGCAGTTTGACTGTTGTGTTAAATGCTTTGAGGTTGAGAATCTAAAAATTTTTTGTAATAATAAAATTATTGAAAATCATATTAAATTATTGTATAATATAGTTCATATAGGCAATGACTTTATTATATTACTTATTTCCTTAAATCACTAATTGAGTAAGGAATACTTACTCCTTAGTTTTATCAAATATAACAAGTAAACATCTATAAGGAGGAAAAAAATTATGAGTTTATCTGAAAAAAAGTTTTTAATTACAGGCTGGCATGGCGAGACAAAATTGCTTACTGCTAAAAATCTTTATGAGCGGATATTAGAGGACAGTAAAACTGATTACAATTGGCTGGCTTCAGTAACAGAACTTGTTAAGGTATGTAATGAACCAGACTTTCCTAAAATGTATGCAACTAATATAAAAATTATTATATTAAATTGCTTTGCAAATTTGGAATTACAGCAGGAAAGATGTTATAATCGTAGACGAATAGACGAGGAAGCGGTATACTCTTGCTATAATTCTCTACCAGAAAAAGATGCAGCTGTAATCAAAGCAAAAGAAAAATATTTGGCTGCAATTATAGAAGGAATTACAAGATATAGTGGGGATGAAGAACGCTTTCCAATTTATTCTGGACCTGCATATAAAGAAACTTGCGAAGACTGGAAAAAAGCAAAGTTGAATGAGTATGCGTCTGAGGCAAAAATTGATTTTAATCAATTAAGAGAAAAATTAAATACTGATTTTGAAAAGACAATAAAAGAAGCGGATGAGAAGGGAATTTTCGACGAAGATGATAATTTAGGTAGTCATATATCTCCGATTAATTTAAAAGAACTTTATTCCTTTTCCGACATATAAGTAAAGAATAAACTCAAAGTAGAGTGTTTGAATTTCCAAGCACTCTTTTTTATTGGATAATAAAATTTAAGCAGATAATTTTTTGCTATTATCTGCTTTAAAAAATATATTAAAAAAACTCTAAATACAAAAATGCAAATAAAACAGCCAATAAAATTGCAACAAAAACAACAAGAACAGAAAGTAAAATAATCATAGGCTGAATATCAGTAACAGTAACATTAACCGTCTCAATTTTCTCACCATTCTTAACAGAAACAGAAGTATTACCCTCTGAAACACCAGTAATAATGACATCTTCACTTACAGTTGCAATAGCCTCGTCATCAACTGAATAATAAAATAAATCAGTAAAAACATCTTCATATCCAGAAGGTTCTGTAGTAACAACAGTAGATATTTTCATATTCTGATTAACAAATAATTTTACAGTTTTTGGTGAAACAGTAAAATCATAAGAAATAGTTTTTTTAGAATCCCCAATATTATCATTAGTAATTTTAAAAGAATCAGTTGCAGCAACATTATAAGTTTTGTTATCAATAGTTATAGGTGAACCATTGCTAGTTCCAGGATCCAAGGATTCAATAGAACCACTAACTAAAAGAGTATTAATTTTATTAATAACACCTGTAACAGATTTGTCTTCAGTCTCTCCACCTACATAAAACTTTCCAATAGAAGAACCAGCAACTTTAACAGTAGCATTATCTAAAACACCTCTATTAACAGTTTGGTAAACACCAATATTGCCACCTGTCAACTTAACATTTGCAGTACCAGTATATCCATTAGAACCACCAGCAGTAACATAAGAATTACTCATATCACCATCAGATATTGTAAGATTAACAGTACCAGTATATGAATAACCTTGGCCACCACCAAAGACTCCATAAGTGACTTTGCCACCAGAAATTGTGACATTTGCAATTTCTGTTCTATTTTGAGAATTTTTACTATCTTCTTTAGTTCCAACAGAGTAATTTACACCATCAATTTTTCCACTTGCCATACCGCCACCTTGAATAGTCAAAGCAGTACCGCCATTCATTTGTATATTTGATTTGTTAACTTTTGCATTAAAATATCCACCACCAGCAACAGCATTCGAAATAGTACCACCATTTATTATGACATTTGCATTTGTAACAGTAGAAGATTTATCAGCAGTATATCCAAGTCCACCAGCAACTAAATTTTGAACAATTCCATTTTCCATAGTGATTTGAGAAGATTCATAGTTACTACCATTTCCACCGCCAAAAACACTTACAGTATTTGGAACAATTTGACTTCCGCCATCCCAAGTAATGGTTGTATTTCCGTCAACTTCAGAAATAATAATAGGAGTACCATTTGCAAAAAATGCACCTTGATTATTGTTATAAGTGCTGTCATATGAAGGTGATTCAGCTGCATAAGATGGAATGTTTATTAGTCCAAATGTTGCAATTAAAGCCAAAAAGCAAAAAATTTTTTTCATAAATTTCAATCCTTTCTTTTGCATATTTCAACAAAAAATATGCTTATAATATAATATGAAATAAATTATATTTGGTTGATAATTGTATTTTTGTTATATATATCTAATACATGTTTGCTATATTGACATAGTACAATATGACACATATTCCTATGAAAAATGTGTAAAAAAATAGAATATTCCTATTAAAAAGGTGTAAAATGATAAAGATATTCATACAAAAAATGTGTAAAACTATTGACTAATTACAAAAAAAATAATATTATTTATATAGGTGATGTAATATGGAAAGAAAATTTTATAATACTTTATTAGATTGGAAGAAAAATAGTATAAAAACTCCACTTATGATAGTTGGGGCAAGACAAATAGGAAAAACTTATATAATAAATGAATTTTGTAAAAAAGAATTTAAAGATTATATATATATAAATTTAATGGAAAAACAGAGTATAGTAAATATTTTTGAGGAAAAAAGTGATTTTGAAACTAAAGTAAAAAAACTAGAGTTGGAGTTAAATAGAAAAATAGACGGAGAAGACACTATTATATTTTTTGATGAAATACAAGAATCAGAAACTTTAATAAGTTGTTTAAAAGCATTTTGTGAAAGTGAAAGAAATTACAAAATAGTATGTGCCGGAAGTTTATTAGGGGTTAAAATACATCGTTTTCATTCATCATTTCCTGTTGGAAAAGTAAGAATAGAGTTTATGTATCCAATGGATTTTGAGGAATTTTTATTAGCATTAGGAAAAAAGATGTGGATAGACGAAATAAAAAGATGCTACAATAATTTAGAAGAAATAAGTATACATGAAAAATTATTAGATTTATATAGAACCTATTTATGCATCGGTGGTATGCCGGAGGCAATAAAAAATTATATTGACATAAAAGAAGAAATTTTAGTATGGAATAAGAAAATAGTTCAGAATATTATAATGTCATATTTGGCAGATATGAATAAATATACATTAAACAATACAGAATCGGTAAAAATAGAAAAAGTATATAAAAGTATTCCAACAATTTTATCAAAAGAAAATAGAAAATTTCAATACAAGGATATTGAAAAAGGAGCAAAAAAACGTGAATTTGAAAGTTCAATTGATTGGCTTAAAGCAAGCAACTTAGTATATCAATGTACATTAATAAGTAAAATACAACCACCATTAAAAGCATTTGAACAATTGGATTATTTTAAATTATATCTAAATGATGTTGGACTTTTGACTTCATTATTGGAAATGAATTTTTCAGATATTTTATTAGATACTGAATATATGTTTAAAGGTGCAATTGCAGAAAATTATATTGCACAAACATTTAGAGCTAATAATATTCCGTTGTATTATTGGAAGTCAAACAATAGCGCAGAAATAGATTTTTTATTGTATAATGATGATGGAATAATTCCAGTTGAGGTAAAGGCTAATAATAATACAAAATCAAAAAGTTTAAAATTATATATGGAAAAATACAATCCTAAGTATTCAATAAGAATATCTACTAAAAATTTTGGATATACAAATAATATAAAATCAATACCATTATATGCTGCATTTTTAATTAAATAGAATATTAATAAAGATACTTGACTTTATGCCAATTTCAAGTATTATATAAAAACATGATTATAAATATCAGAGGAGAAGATACAAATGAATTATAATAAAATAGTAATATTTGATTGGGGTGGAATAATAGAAAGTCACAGAAAAGGTGAATATAATATAGATACAGCAATAGAAAATTTAATAAAACAATTTAATCCAACAGAAAGCAAAAACATTGTAGAAAGATATTATAAAAGATCCGTTGAATTTGGAGTAAATGATATAAGAGACATAAAAGAAAATAAATGGTTTGAACAAATAAAAGAAGAATTCAGTTTAAAATGTACTGCACAAGAATTTTATGATTATTACATAAAAGAATTTGATAATATTGAATATTACAAAGATGTTGTAGAATATGCGCATAGTTTAAAAGAAAAATGCCAAATAGGAATTTTATCAAATTTAGGGTATCTAGATAAACAAAGATTAGATAAACAAGTTGAACTTAAAAAATTTGATTATATATGGCTTTCTTTTGAATTAAGATGTAGAAAACCAGATGAAAAAATATATAAAATCGTAGAAAAAGACTGTAAAATAAAACCAGAAAATATATTATTTATAGATGACAGCAAAGAAAATATAAAAACTGCTAAGAAATTAGGATGGAACAGTTTTAATGCTTATGGATATGAATTAGATAAGATAAAAGAAAAAGTTAAGGAATTTTTAAATAACTAAAGAACCACCTTCATTATCTAAAAAAGATGGAATAACAAAAGAAAAAATGGCAGAAATAATCATCACAGCACAATTACCAGAATAAGAAAGAACAAAAATTGATATTATTAACATTTGTGCTTAATTTTATTATAATTGATAATTATCTGCTTTTATGATATAAATACTATAAAATTAATGTAGAAAGGAAAGCATATTTGTTTTAAGTTTCAAATATAGCATGCAAGTAAAAATGAATAAAGAAAACAAATCAAAAAAAGTAATAAAAATTACAGCAATAATATTAGTAATATTAATAATTTTAGGTATAGCATTAACAGAAGGAATAGGAAGCTACTTTGTAAATTATGCAATAGCAAGAAGCGGAGCAGGAGGAGACAGAAAAGTAAGCGAAGAAACAAAAATAGAAATACAAGGAGAAGACGAGCAAATAATAGAAAACAACAGAAAGACAGCAAAAGAAAGTGCGCAAAAATGGAGCGAAGGAGCAATACAAAAGACGGTCGAAGTAAAGGCAAAAGATGGCATAACATTAAAAGGAACAGAGTATTTACAAGACCAACAAACAAATAAATGGGCAATAATATTACATGGATACAGAGCAAGTACAGAAAGTGTATTGCCAATAGGAGAACAATTCTCAAAAAAAGGATATAATGTATTAATCCCAAGTATGCGAGCATGTGGAGAAAGTGACGGAGAATACTTAGGAATGGGATGGTTAGAAAAAGACGATTTACAGAATTGGATTAATTTAATTATAGAAGAAAATAAAGATGCAAGAATTATATTACATGGTTCTTCAATGGGTGCTGCAACAGTACTAATGGCATCAGGAGATAAACTACCATCAAATGTAAAATACATAATTGCAGATAGTGGATACACATCAGTTTGGGATATATTTGCATCAGAAGCAAAAGCAAGATTTAATTTACCAGAATTTCCAGTATTGAACATGTTTGAAATAGTAGCAAAAAGAAAAGCAAAATATGACATAAAAGAAGCATCAGCACTAGAACAAGTTAAAAAAAGTAAAACACCAATATTATTTATCCATGGAAACAATGATGATTTTGTGCCAGAATACATGTGCGAAAAATTATTTGATGCAGCAAGTTGTGAAAAAGAAAAATTAATTATAAATGGAGCAGGCCATACTGACGGAAAATATAAAGAACCGGAAACATATTATAATAAAATATTTGAATGGGTGAATTTAGAATATGATATATAAAGATAATAAAAGTAGATGTAAATGGTGCAATCCACAAAATGAATTATACATAAAATATCATGACGAAGAATGGGGACAACCATCATATGAAGACAAATATTTATTTGAAATGCTTATACTAGAATCATTTCAAGCAGGACTATCATGGGAATGCATTTTAAATAAAAGGGAAGCTTTTAAAGAAGCATTTGATAATTTTGATATAGATAAAATAGTTAACTATGATGAAAGAAAAATTCAAGAGTTATTAAAAAATTCTAACATAATTAGAAATAAACTAAAAATAAATGCGACAATAAATAATAGTAAGATATTTAAAGAGATACAAAAAGAATATAAAACTTTTTCTGATTATATATGGCATTTTACAGATAATAACATTGTATATGAAACAGATAAAACAAGTTCAGAATTATCAGATGCAATTTCAAAAGACTTAAAAAAGCGTGGAATGAAATTTGTGGGAACAACAATTATTTACTCTTATTTGCAAGCAATTGGAGTGATATATTCACACGAAGATAATTGTTATTTGTTTAAAAGATAGATAAATGTAACAAATAAAACAATAATATCTTAAGTAAAAATACCCGGTTCGAAAAATTAAAGAAAATAGGTAAAAACACTACACAAAACAAATAAAATGTGATAAAATAAAAAAGATTTATAAAAAATGGAAAATATTAAATAAATAAAAACAAAATAAAGGAGGAATTAAAATGTCAGGACATAGTAAATGGCACAACATACAAGCAAAGAAAGGAAAAGCAGACGCAGCAAGAGGAAAAATATTCACAAAATTAGGAAGAGAACTACTAATAGCAACAAAAGAAGGTGGACCAGACCCAGCAGGAAACTCAAAATTAAAAGCAGTTATAGCAAAATGTAAAGCAGCAAACATGCCAAACGACACAATAAACAACGCAATAAAAAAAGCATCAACAAGTAACGAAAACTATGAAGAAATAGTATATGAAGGATATGGACCAAACGGAGTTGCAGTAATTGTAGAAGCATCAACAGACAACAAAAACAGAACAGCAGCAGACGTAAGACACGTATTTGACAAAGCAGGAGGAAACTTAGGAACAACAGGATGCGTATCATACATGTTCAATAAAAAAGGTGTAATAGTAATAGAAAGAGCATCAACAGAAATGTCAGAAGATGATGTAATGATGTTAGCACTAGATGCTGGAGCAGAAGATTTCTCAGCAGACGAAGAAGTATATGAAATAACAACAGAACCTTCAGATTTTACACAAGTAAGTGAAAAACTGGAAGAAGCTGGATTAGAATTCTTAGAAGCAGGTGTTCAAATGGTTCCAACTACAACAGTTCAATTAGATGAAAAAGGTGTAGAAAAAATGGAAAGACTAATAGAAAGACTTGACGAACTTGATGATGTAGCAAACATCTATCATAACTGGGAAGAATAAAAAATTAGGGATTGGGGGACAGGTCTTCAATCCCGATTTTTTTAAGTAATATAAAAATTTAAAATAGAGATTAAAAACCTGTCACTCAATTTCTAATTTTTAGGAGATATTTATGGAAAAAATACCAGTAGAAAAAAACAAAGAATATATAGTAGAAATAATTGATAATGGATTTGAAGGAGAAGGAATTGCAAAAATAGACAACTTTACAATTTTTATTAATGGTGCAATAAAAGGAGAAAAAGTAAAAATACTAATTGTAAAAGTCTTATCATCACACGCATTTGGAAAAATAATAGAAATACTAGAAAAATCAGATGTAAGACAAGAAGTAGACTGCACAACATATAAAAGATGTGGTGGATGCAACATGAGACATATAAAATATGAAGACACGCTAAAAATGAAACAAAATGCAGTTCAATCATTAGTAAATAAAACACTAAAAAACAAAATTCAAGTTAAACCAACACTAGGCATGGAAAATCCATTACATTACAGAAATAAAGCACAATATCCAATAGGTATAAATAAGAACGGAGAGCCAGTAATTGGAGTATTTGCAAACAGAACACATGAAGTAATACCTATGGAAAAATGCTTAATTCAAAATCCAATATCAGAAGAAATAGCAAAAACGGTATTAGAATTTATAAAGAAAAATAAAATTTCAGTGTATAACGAAAAAACTGTAAAGGGGCTATTTAGACATATTGTAATAAAAGTTGGAATAAAGACAAATGAAGTAATGTGTATATTAGTTATAAATGGTAGCAAAATTCCAAAGGAAGATGAATTGGTAAAAATTCTAACACAAAAATATCCTAATATAAAAACAATAGTAAAAAACATAAATACAAAAAATACAAATGTCATACTAGGAAAAGAAAACGTCAATATATATGGAAATGGATACATTGAAGATAAATTAGGAGAATATACATTCAAAATATCACCACTTTCATTTTACCAAGTTAACCCAGTACAGGCTGAAAGACTTTACGATATTGGTGTAGAGGCAGCAAAAATAACAAAAAAAGATACAGTGTTTGACTTATATTGTGGTATTGGAACAATTTCATTATTTATGGCAAAACATGCTAAAAAAGTGTATGGGGTTGAAATTGTAGAACAGGCAATTAAAGATGCAAAAGAAAATGCAAAAATTAATAATATTGATAATGCTGAATTTATTGCAGGTGATACGGAAATTGTTTTGGACGACCTAATAAATAACAAAAATATTATTCCGGATGTCGTTATGGTTGACCCTCCAAGAAAAGGGCTTGATAATAAATCTATTGACAATATCTTAAAGATTAAACCTGATAGATTTGTGTATATTAGTTGTAATCCTGCTACTTTGGTTAGAGATTTGGCTAAGTTTGAAGATGTTTATGAAGTTAAAGAGATTCAACCGGTTGATATGTTTCCGTTTACGGGGCATGTGGAGTGTGTAGCAGTGCTACATCTAAAAGATTAGATCTAAATTTGAAGATGTATGATCTAGAAATAGTTCAGAAAGGAATAAAACATGGGAAAAGTTTTAAAAATAAGAGAAGTAGGAGATCCTATTCTTCAAAAAAAATGTGATGAAATAGATATAAAGAACATAAATAGAGAAATTTTAGACATCATAGAAGATTTAAAAGCAACATTGAAATTCGGTACAGGACTAGGTATAGCCGCACCACAAATAGGAGTAAATAAGAGAATAATTGTAGTAGGGGCTAAAAAAGAAAACATAAAATATAATGATGCAGAAGAAATACCAATAACTGCAATGATAAATCCAATTTGGAAAAAAATATCAGAAGATACTGACATACAATATGAAGGATGCATGAGTGTTCCAGTAATTAGGGGAAAAGTAGAAAGATATAAAAATATAGAATTAACTTATTTTAACGAAAATGGAGAAAAAATTGTAAGACAAGTGAATGGATTTTTTGCAAGACTTGTTCAACATGAATGTGACCACTTAGATGGAATTGTATTTTTAGAAAAAGTAAAAGAACATAATGGTTTTGCAACAGTTGATAATATAAATAAATATAATTTAAGAGATAAAGAAAGAATTTAGACATGAAAATTTATAATATTAAACCAGAAGATTATAAAATAAAAATAGTTATGTAAGGTGAAAACATGAAATTATCTACAAGTATAGAAAATAGACTAAATGAAAACATTGTAGAAAATGCAAGGTTAGAATTAAAGAAAAATTGGAATCCAGAGCCAATATTACATACTATATGTGCGTTTGCAAATGATATAGATAATTGTGGTGGTGGATATATCTTAATTGGTGTCGAAGAAGAAAATGGAAGACCTAAAATGCCAATAACAGGACTTGCATTATGTGAAATAGACAAAATTCAAAAAGAATTATTATCAAAATGTAAGTTAATTCAACAATCATGTACACCAATAGTAGATGTTGCATATTGTAAGTTATCAAGGACCAGACCGTTCAATAAGTGAGAAATCAATTGAAAATAAAAATATGATAGCAAGAAAATATAGGAATCGTAGAATTGGAGAATTTTTAAAAGAATTGAAATTGACAGAGGGTAGAAATACAGGGATTCCTAAAATAAAGAGGGCATTGAAAAATAATGGCTCAAAAGAACCAAAATTTGAGACAAATGATACAAGAGATTATTTTATTACTACAATATTTATGCATGATGGATTTGAAAAAGAAATAAAAAATCAATTAGTAACCCATCAAGATACCCATCAAGATACCCACCAAGATAAAATATTGGAATTTTGTAAGGAACCAAAAACAACTAAAGAAATAATGGCTTATTTGGGATTAAAAGACAGAAGAAACTTTTATTTAAAATATATGAGACCATTACTAGACAGTGGAAAATTAAAAATGACTATACCAGATAAACCAAATATTAAAAATCAAAAATATGTAGCAAAGCAGGGAAAATAATGAGCTTCGATGAAAGATTATATTAAAAATAATCATATAAAAATACATTTTGAATTTAATGTAACTATAAAAATAAATGAAAATATAAATGGATGTTTCTTATTATTAGAACGAAAAAAGTAATAAAGCATCAACAAAAATACTAATAAAAGAAGGAATATATATGTTAAAAGACTTATGTTTTGAAATAATACAAACATGCCCTAATAAATGCAAATTTTGTTCTTCAAATTCATCAAAAGACAAAACGACAATTATAACACTAGAAGACTTTAAGAAAACAGTTATGTATTTTATTACTCATGGTGGAATTGGAGAAATATCAATTTCAGGAGGAGAACCTTTTTTACATCCAGATTTATTCGAAATGATAAAGTTTTGTAAAGACAATGGAATTAGAACAGTTATATTCACTAGTGGAATAAAAAGAACACCTGCAATACCAGAAGAAGCGATAGAATATATAAAAAATAAATGTAAAAAAGATTTAGAAGAAATAGAAGAACATGAACCATGGAATGAAAGACTAAAAAGAAATGTGAAGGCATATTATAAAAGAATGATTAATCCAGGAGAATTTACTTCACTAACAAGGCAAGAACTAGAAAAAATAAAAGAATTAGGAGTAGATAAAATCGTATTTGATTGGCAAGCATTAGATGAAAATATTGATAATGAGTTAATGGGAAGAAAAGCATTAAATACATATCTAATAGATTCTTTGGTTAGAGCAAGCATTGTTGGATTAAATGTAGATGTTCATTTTATTCCTATGAAACCAAATTATAGACAATTTCCAGATATCATAGAATGTTTAGAAATTTCAAAAGTAAAAAATATAAGTATTTTAAATTTTGTACCACAAGGTAGAGGACTAGAAAACAAACAAGACTTGATGTTAAATGAAACAGAGCTAAGAGAATTTAGTGAAATATTAAAAAAAGAGAAAGAAAAATATAGCGGTAACATAAGAATTGGAATCCCATTAAATGGAAAAATGTCTCATTTATGCACAGCAGGAACTGAAAAATTAGATATAAAATATGATGGAACAATACTTCCATGTCCAGCATTTAAAGAAATGAACGTAGAAAAAATGGAAAAGTATGGTATAAAATTACATAGTATATATGAGGATTTGGAAAAAGTAGTTATACATGAAGGAACAAGAAAATCACCATTATGTAAGCAAGTTTATGGATTTAATGGAGAATTGACAGAAAGTGAAGAGATAGAGTTTTAAGGAGGAATATTTATGAAAATATTAATAGGAACAAAAAATCCAGGAAAAATAGAAGGAGCAAAACAAGCATTTGAAAAATATTTTGACAAAGTAGAAATAGAAGGAATACCAGTAGATTCAAATGTAGGAGACCAACCAATAAATGAAGAAATACTTCAAGGAGCAAAAAATAGAGTGAAAAATCTAAAAGAATATGCTTCAAAAAACAATATAAAAGCAGACTTTTATATTTCAAGTGAAGCTGGTATCACAGATTCTTTAGGAGAATGGATAGATATAAATGTAGTAGTTGTGGAAGATTCAAAAGGATTTCAAAGTATAGGAACAAGCCAAGGATTTCCAATTCCTGATAAATACATTGATGAAATTAAAGCAACAGAACTTGGAAAAGTTATGGACAAGATATTCGATGGACAAGAATTAGGCAAAGGAAAAGGAGGAATAAGTTACTTAACAAAAAATGAAGTATCAAGAATTGATTTAACAAGAAATGCATTTATTATGGCATTAACAAAACACATTAATGGAGATATATGGAGGTAAAAATGATATATCTAAAAACATTTAAATTAAGTGAAAGTAGAAGCACAGACCCCAATATATATCCATTTTGCATATTCAAAAATAAAGAACCAAATATCTTTGTATTTGATGACATCACAGTATTATATGGAAACAATGGGAGTGGAAAATCAACAATATTAAACATGATTGCTCACAAATTAAACTTAAAAGGAAAAGAACGAAACTATTCTAGAATTGACGGATGGTGGCCATATTTTGAAAATTATTCAAATGAATGTAAATATGAACTAGGAGAAAACGAATATGGAAGTAGGCTAACTAAAATTCCTACAAATAGTAGATATATAAAAAGCGAAGAAATATTATATGAAATTAGAAAAATACAACAAGATGCAGTCTTACAAGAAAGCATAGAAAGTACTCTAACCAAAGAAAGAGGAAGACAAAATGCAAAAGATTTTTTAAAAACAAAAGAAGGTGGAAAACAATTTCCAAGATTTGCATTTGCGCAAGATAAATATTCAAATGGAGAAACAACATTACAAATATTAGAAGAGGATATTGAACCAGATAAATTATATTTATTAGATGAGCCAGAAGTGTCACTTTCACCACAAAATCAAGTAAAACTTGCAGAAAAAATAAATGAAATGGCAAGATATCTCGGAGTTCAATTCGTTATAGCAACTCATTCTCCATTTATGTTAGGAATATTAAATGCAAAAATATACAATTTAGACACAAAAGATTATAGAGTAGAAAAATGGAATGAACTTGAAAATGTAAGATATTTTTATAACTTTTTTAAAAGTAAAAAAGAAGAATTTGAAAATTAGAGGAAAATTATGATAAAAAGATATAAACAAACAGAAATAGAAAAATTAGCTGAAATATTAAAAAAAGATGGAGTAATAAGCGTTCCAACAGACACATTATATGGAGTATGTGCCAGAATAAGTTCAAAAAAAGCACATGACAATTTAGTAAAAGCAAAAAATAGACCAATTACAAAACCATTTCCAATAATGTGTTCAGATGAAGAACAAATAAAAAGTATAGCAATAGTAAATGAAAAAGCAGAAAAATTAATAAAAGAATTTATGCCAGGTCCAATAACGCTAATTTTAGAGAAAAGACCAGAAATGCCAGAATATGTAAACAACGGAAAAGCAACAATTGCGGTAAGAATGGCAACATCAAAAGCGGTAAAAGAATTAATTATAAAAACAGGATGTCCAATATTTATGAGCAGTGCCAATCAAAGTGGAGAACCAACATGTACTAACCTAGATGAAATAGAAAACGAATGTCCAAATCTAGACGGAATGATGGAAGGCACTGTCAAATTTGGAAAAGGAAGTACAATAGTTGACTGTGTTTCAAAAGAATTAAAGATTTTAAGAGAGGGACCAATTACAATAGAACAAATTAGAGAAGTTCTTGAGGAATAAGAGCCATAAAATTAAATATTTTAGTCGATAAAAATTTTAAAAGAAATGTTTAGTCAATATTAAGTTGTAGAGGAGATTTTATTATTGTGAATAAAGAATATATAGAAATTAATAAAAACGCATATGAAATTTTAGCAAATGAGTATAATACTAGAAATTATAAAATTGGCTATGATTTTTGGAATAATATATATGATGATTTGAATTTAAAAAATAAAGAGAATATTAAAATATTAGAAATTGGTCCAGGACATGGAAGAAATATTAAATTTTTTAAACAATATAATAATAAATTTAAAATAACTGCATTAGAAATTTCTAAAAATATGTGTAATATTATAAAAAAAGATCATCCAGACGTACAAATTATAAACGATAACATTTTAAATTATAGTTTTGAAAATGACCAATTTGATATTATTCAAATGATAGCTGTTATCCATTTATTTCCAATAGAAGATGCTAAAATTGTATTAAAAAATGTTAAGAAATCTTTAAAAGAAGATGGATATTTAATTATAGGAACTACTATTAATGAAAAAGATATGGAAGGTTATTATGAAAAAGAAGATTATAATATTAAAGTAAAAAGATTTAGACATAAGTATACTAAAGAAACTTATGAGAAATTATTAAATGAATGTGGATTTGAAATATATAAACCATATTTTGTTAATGAAAATGATAGAAATAAATTATGGTATGATGCTGTATGTAAAAAAGTTAATAAAAAATATTAAAAGTAGATTTATATGAAACAGTATATTGCTAAAAGAAGTCAGAAAAGTAATAAAAAAAGGTGAAGTTGGAGTTACATTTATGAGCAAAAATAAAGTAAACAATAACTGCTAGAAAGTACTTTTGAATTAAATCTTATTGGCTGATATCATAGAAAAATAAGCAATTCTACTAACAGTCGATTGCTAAAAAGAATATAAAGTGATAAGATACAAAAAATTCAAAGGAGGTTTGGATATGGATAATGAAAAATTTGGAGAATTCATAAAAAAATTAAGAAAAGAAAAAGGAATAACACAAAAAGAATTAGGAGAAAAATTAAATATTACAGATAAAGCAATATCCAAATGGGAAAGAGGATTAAGTTTTCCAGATATAACAATGCTAAATATATTAGCAGAATTTTTTGAAATTGATGTATCAGAATTATTAAATGGAGAAAAAGGAGCAAAAAAAGATATTGATATAGATAAAGAAATTTCTGAAGCAATAGAAAAATATAAAAATATTGAAGAAAAAAGAAAAAAGAAAATTAACAAAATAAAGAAAACAATAGGAGTAATATCAATTATTATATTAATTATTTCATTATTAATACAAATTGCATATTTATTTGTATTGAAAAGACATAATTATGAGTATGTAATTGATATTTTAGAATACATAATTAATCAAATAATTATAATTTCAGCTACAATGAGTTTGATTTTATTAACTAAAAAAGAAAAAATTAAGAATATAATTATATATATTCTCTGTATAATGTTTTCTGTAATTAATATTTCATTTATGTGTAACAATGGATTCAAAAATAAATGTATAATAAGTTTTTCAAATGATTTTTCAAATGAACTTGTTGTTAAAACAAATAAAAATACAGGAGCAATAAAAATATATAGAAACCAAAAATTCTTTTTATTTGCAAAAGAAAAAGAGCAACTAGATTACGAATTAGATGGAAAAATAAAAAAACAATGGCTAACAAATGATGTATGTGGAATAACTTATAAAGATAAAAATGGTATATTACAAGAATATGTTGTTACATATGGAGATAGATGCAATGGAATATCATATTATTATGTAACATCAGCATTAATAGGCGATTGGCAAGTATTCACACAATATGGTAATCCGACTCAAATGTTAGTTGATAGTAAAGGGATAACAATAAAAAAGAATGAAAAAAGTGAACTTTTTACCTATGAAAATTGCAAACAATATGGAACAACAGCATTGGTATTATATAAAAATGATATACCTAAATATATAATTGCATTAGATAAAAATTGTGAAATTGATGAAAAAACATATATTATAAAAAAAGGTGGAACAATAACATTATCTGAAATTTCGATGGATAAAACAATTTCTGAATCATTATATTGTATGACATATAAAGATGAAAAAGATTTAGGTAATTATAGTGTTGTAAGTGTTGCAAAAGATAGTTATAAAATTCAAGATGGAATAATGTATATAAGTTTTGATGGAAAAAATACAGTAGAAGTACCTGGAGATTTTTCAAAAATGGTAGATAGTTATAATGAATACAATTATCAAATATCAAACGAAAAAACAATTTTTTATTATATAAAAGATTCAAAAAGATATTTAGTTTATTCTGATGATATGGGAAATAATTGGAATACTGTAGAGATAGAAAAAGAGTCTTCAATACAAAACATGCATTTTATAAATTCAAATATAGGATTTATGCTTAAATTTGAAGATGTTGCAATGGGAATAGCATTTGGTAAAATTAGCAAAACTGTTGATGGAGGAAAAACTTGGAAAGATATATATTTTGGAATGAGAGATGAAAAGAAAATATTTAAGGCATCTAGTCAAATAAAATTTATTAGTGAAAATATTGGCTTTTTAACAATGCCTTCTGCTGGAGGAGAAACTTCTGAAATGTATATTACAAAAGATGGAGGAAATAGTTTTAATAAATTAGAAATTATAAATAGTGATATTTATGATTATTATAATTTACCAACATTTGAAGATGGAGTATTAAGTATAAAAATAACACAAGGTTCAGACGGAGATTATAATGGTGGAGATTATAAGGTCTATTATTCAAAAGACTATGGTGATAGTTGGAGCTTGGAAAAATGATTGATACAAATATATAAATAGAAGGGATAAATTAAAATGTTAAAGAATTATAAAAAAAGAAGTATGTATTACATGATTTTAAGTGTTTTTTTATTGTTAATTTTATTAGGAGTATATTTTGCATTTTTTAATTATCCAAGAGATAGTGGTAAGAGAAAAAATACAAAAGATAATAGAGAAACTAATCAATACGAAAATATTAATAATAATGATGTAACAAAAGAAACAGAAGAAAAACATACAAAGAACTATAGTAGTGATGCTAAAATTGCTTATCAAAACGAAAATGATAAAGAAAATAGTACATTTATATATTTGAATGATAATAATAAAAATGATTATAAATGGAATGATTACATATTGGAAAATAAAACAATTTTAACAACTATGCCTGATATTGAGTTATCGCAATTTGAAGAATTAGAAGATAATTTTTATACTTTAAAGATATCTGACAATAAAATTTACAATGAATTTTCAGAAAAATATAATTTAAAAAAACTAAACGAAAGTGATTTTGATAATATTTTTGCACAAATTATTGTTATGAAAGATTCTGATAGTTTAATAAAATATGATGATGTAATAAAAGGAGAAGAATTTATGTCTGACAGTAAAGTAAATTATACTTTGCCCGTATCAAAAGGTGGAATAGTTGATACATCAGAACCTTTTAAATATTCTTGTGCAATAGCTTATCTTCCAAATTATATGATGAGTAATGGCTATTTTAATGTTATAGTACAAAATGAAAAGATAAAAGTAAATAAAGAAACAGCATTAAACATAGCAAAATCTTATTTAAAGAATTTGAAATATAAAGGGTGTACTAACTTTTTGGATTTGAATTATATTAGAGTTGCAAAAGCTTATGAAAACAATTTCTTAAACATAGAAGATAAAGAAAATCCAAAAGAAGATACTAATAAAAAATATACTGTTTGGAAAGTATTATCATATTCTGAAGAAGATCCTTGTACTTCTGCAATTTTATATATTGATGCTAATACAGGGAAAATAATTGGTGGAAAAATAAATTATGCAACAGATTAATTTTTAAATATCAAACATTAGCTAATATTTATGGAGAAAAAATTATGAAAATAAAACAAATAATAAAAAATATAATTATATCAATAATTATTGGGATAATATTAGGAAGTATTACTGAATTTGCATTAATATTAAACATAAGTTGGTTGATAAGAATAACTCAATCTTTCACATTTTGGGGGATTATTATTGGCATATGTGCTTTTATATCTAAAGATTATGCACTATCGCTTATAAATCCGATTTTAGTTATAACTCTCATGAATGCTACTTATTATATAATTAGGTTAATAATATCGGGTTATACTAATATTGAAGCGTGGAAATTATTTACTTTAACAGGTATAGCAGGTTCAATATATATTGGAACTATAATTTCATTTATAAAAATAGGTTATCATAAACAAAAAAATATTTTTATTAAATATAATTTCTTTCTTATGACTATTATTGGAATATTATGCACAATATATGGATGGTATAATGTTTCTATGTCACATAATTTATTTTATAATATTGATTTAGGAATAATTGTTGGATTTGCAATTAGTACAGTAATATGTGATAGGATAAGAAAAAATAGTAATTTATAGTGGAAATATAGAGTGAATATAAAAACAATAAATGATATAGCAAGAGTAAATCTAAAAAAGATTTGCTCTTTTTTCTTATCTATAAGTTTTACTTATTAAAAACTACCAAAAAATCGAATTGATTATAAATGAAATACAAGAGTATAATGTATTTAACAAAAAAGAAAGGTGGTATTATTTATGGAAAACAAAAAAGATGTAATATTATTAACAGGAGCAGGCCAGATAGGAATGGCTATTGCAAGGAGAATAGGATATGGAAAGAAAATTATAATAGGAGACAAAAAATTAGAAAAGGCAAATGCAATTAGCAAAATAATGAACGAAGCAGGATTTGACACAGAACAGGAGTATCACCATCACAAGCACCAATAGAAGCAATATTAAAAGTAGATTTATATGGAACAGCAGTATATAGAGGATATATCACAATATGAAGTAATTTATATTGGAGCACCAGTAATATTGGGGAATAATGTCACAAGAAATGATAACACAATTGGAAAAATTAGACTTTACTGGTAAAATAGTTAGAGTATTTACAACACCTGAAGATTCTGGGTTGGGCTCTATTCCATCACAAATAAAAAGAGTATGTAAAGGTGCAAATGTTTTAGATGATGGAATTGCAATTCGAGGAGCATCAGTCAAAAATTCAAAAGATAAAATTAAAAATTGGTTATAAACATCCCATTTTATTGTTAGAGAACTACTTGAAATATAGTAGTTCTTTTTGGTATAATCATAGCAATAAATAGTAAATTGTTTTTAGGAGGAATGATTAAAAATGAAATTGAAAATCTTAGGGTCCGGAAATATTTTTTCCAAGTATAATAGTGCAAGTTATTTAGTTGATGACAAGATACTAATAGATATTCCAAATGGTACATGTAAAACTTTAAAAAACATAGGTATAGAGCCTAGCAAAATAAGCGAAATATTAATTACGCACTTTCATGGAGATCATTATTTGGACATGCCTTTTTTGCTATTAAACAAAATTTTTGATAATGCTATATGCTCAAGCATTTATTGCGATAGTACGGGGAATGAAAAAATTTATAATATTACTAAATTAGCCTTTCCTAACAAAGTAAAAAAAATCAACAATTATTTTAAATATAATTATGATAAAAAGTTTAGAATTAATGATTATGAAATAGAGAAAAATCTTTTAGAACATGAAGATGGAATAGAAGCATATGGATATATTTTTAATAAAAATGATTTGTATGTTGGATTTACTGGTGATTCAGGAATTTGTGATAATATTGAAATAATGGCAAAAAAATGCAGACATTTGATATGCGATTGCAACTCTATAAAGGGAAAAAAATCACACATGGGGATAGATAATTTAACGGAATTAGCAAAAAGATACTCAAATTGTATATTTTATACTACACATATGGATGATTCAACTAGAAAAGAACTAGAAAAAATAACTATGGAAAATATTATTATTTTGAATGACAATGATGAATTTATATTTTAGTGTTTTAATCAAATAATATTGCAGATATAATGATATAAATTACTTGCAGTTTCATATCAAATATGATAAAATTATGTAAATTTTATTTTATGGAGGTATCAATATGAAATTAATAGACAATGCAACAGACATTCGGATTCCAAAAGATACAATAGTTATCATGGCAGGAGTACAAGGGGCTGGAAAAACTTTTTTTACTAATCAATATTTTGATAAAGAAAATATTATTTGTAATGATGAAATTTTTTGGGAGGAATTCAAAAAGTCAGGAAAAAAAGATATGATAGATTCACAAGACTATGAGGATATATGTATTAGAACATTAGATACAATAACCGAAATGATAAAAAAATATAGTAAAGAAAAATCATATACAGTACTTGACTCTATTGGTTATTCTTTTGACAAAAGAATAGAATGTATAATTGAAATGAAAAAAACATTTAAAAACATTATATTAATTGTAATTAATCCTAATTTTGAAGTCATATATAAACAACTTCAGGAAAGAGAAAAAGCATCTAGAAAGTCTAAGATGCAAAAGGGAATTACAATTCCAGACCGCATCACAATGATAGCCAATAAGTATGATTTGGACAAACAAATAAGCGATAAGAGTATTAGTTATAAAACTACTACAACTTATATTGTCAGAGACATGAATAATGTCAAAGTTTCTATTGAGACTATGTAAAAAATTTAATAATTTTTGCAATATATCTCCAGTTTTTTTGCTGGAGATATAATATTAAAAAAATTTAAGAGATTAACCAATAACAATGGAACAAATTAGGATAATTTTTTATATAACATTTATTATAAAAATCAAAAGCATAATGAGCATTAAAGACTCATTAATTTTTTTAACCAAATTGTCGCTTTCGTATTAGGATTTTATGATAAATTCATAAACTTGATAAACACATTAATAAGCAGAAAAGGAGACAAAAAAGAAGCAATTAAATTTTTAGTAAAACTAGGAATTGGATGGGTTATAGGAATGGCAATAGCATCACTTATATTGTCAAATTTATTTGAAACACACATATATCAAGTAAGTTCACGATTTATCGGATTCATTATATTTGCCATACCATTGATAATAAAAGAAGAAAAAGAAAATGTAAAAGGAAAATACAAAAACTTAATATTTACACTTATAGGAATAATCATAGTATCTGCAATAAAATATTTTAACCCACAAACAGGAAGTGGAGCAAACATAGACATAACAAGCCCAAATATAGGACTATTAATTTATGTATTTATAGCAGGAATGATAGCAATATCAGCAATGATACTACCGGGAATATCAGGCTCAACACTACTTTTAATTTTTGGATTATACATGCCAATTATCACAGGAATAAAAGAAACATTACATTTCAATTTATCATATATACCAGTACTATTTGTATTTGGGTTAGGAATTATAGCAGGAATTGCACTTATTATAAAAGCAGTTAAAAAAGCATTAGAAAAATACAGATCACAAACAATTTATTTAATAATAGGATTGATGATTGGTTCAATATATGCTATTATAATTAGAAAGCAAACAAGGTAAAGGCTCTACATTCACATTAATTTTTTCAGAAAGTCTAATTAATATATAAAGAAATTATTAGGAGGAAATTATATAAAAATGAAAGAAAAAATAAAAGAAATTACAAAGAAAAACTTTAAATGGCTTGTGTTATTTATAGCATTAATCGGATTTCTAGCATTAGCAGAAGATGTATTCAATAAAGAAATAATGAACGGAGATATAATTGGCTACAAAATAATATCAACATTTTTAATATCAGACTTTGCAACACCAATAGCCAAATTTATCACAAACTTTGGCGGTGCGATATTTTTAATTACATTAACAGTAATATTAGTTATATTAATAAAAAATAAAAAAATAGGGCTATCTATATTTTCAAATTTGGTAATAATTACGGTATTAAATCAACTATTAAAAAGAATATTACAAAGGCCACGACCTACAGAATTTAGAATAATCGAAGAAACAGGCTACAGTTTTCCATCAGGTCATTCTATGGTAAGTATGGCGTTTTATGGATATCTAATATATTTAATTTATAAATATGTAGAAAATAGATATGTTAAATGGATTTCAATTGTACTTTTGAGCATTTTGATTTGTGCCATCGGTGTAAGTAGAATTTATTTAGGTGTACATTATACAAGTGATGTTTTAGGTGGTTTTTTAGTATCAATTTCTTATTTGATATTATTTATAAGTACAGTCAATAAATTTTTTATTGAAAAAGATTAAGATTATAGGAGAATATGGTTATGTTGTTAATTTCATTTATACCATTTTGTGTAATAATATTTAATTGTATAAAAAGTTATTTTTGGGGATTTAAAATTGTAATGATGAGTGGAATAGATTGTCCATTATATTTTGGATTTGAAGCAGTTTATAAGTATTTATGGATAATGTTTTCATTTAGATATTTTGGAATAATTACAATTCCAGTAATAATACTTTGTGTTCTATATCAAATATGGTATTTTAGAAAAAACAGTAATTTATTTTAATACATGTATGTTATATGAATAAAGAACAATAGTAGCATGTATTATGAAAATCCTGACTACATATATGAATGTTATATAGAAAAAAATAATTTGAAAATAAAAAGGTTAGAAGAATTAAAGAAAAAATAATTTTCGAATAAAAACAGTAACTAGAAACGGCAAATTTATGCAAATTAAGAAAGCAAAACGCTTTCTTTTTTTAATTTTTTATGATAAAATGTGAAAACAATAATGTATAATTTAAAATAAAAAAGAAGGTAATAAAAATGAAATTAAATATAGTAATGGTAGAACCAGAAATACCACAAAATACTGGAAATATAGCAAGAACATGTGCAATAACAGGAGCAAAACTACACTTAGTGCACCCACTAGGATTCAAAATAGACGAAAAATCAGTAAAAAGAGCAGGGCTAGACTATTGGGACAAGTTAGACATAGAAGAACATAAATCATTGGAAGATTTTTTAAATAAATACAAACCAGAAGAAAACAATATGTTTTTTGCAACAACAAAAGGAACTACAAAATATACAGACATAGACTATTCAACAATGGACGAAGTATTTGTATTATATGGAAAAGAAACAAAAGGATTACCAGAACCTTTACTAGAAAAATATTTAGACGAAAAAACAATAAGAATACCAATGTTACCAACTTTAAGGTCATTGAATTTGTCAAATTCTGTTGCAATTATTACATATGAAATTTTAAGACAACATAATTTTGAAGATTTACAAGAAACAAGTACATATTTTAGCGATAAAATATAAAACAAAAGAAAAATATAGAATATGTGCAAAAGGCATTTTCTTAAGTAGAATGAAAATTTTAGCAATGGGAGCAAATTATGGAAAAAATATACAAGGAACCAAACAAATCAGAAACAGAAACAACAATAAATGTATTATATAGTGAAAATATGCTATCAATATATACAAACAAAGTGAATTTGCAAAAACAGCTCAACAAATTATTAGGAGCTCCTACTAAAGAAGACAAAATTAAAAGAAGTATTGCAGGAAGCAGATGGAATATTTCATTAGATGATAAAACAAAAATACAAAAAATAATTCTAAAAGCCAATATATATGAATTATAGAATAATTATTAAATAAAATGGAAAAATAATATTATCAAAATTAGAAAAGGAAGAAGATTACAATGGACAAAAAATTGATTGCGATAGATTTAGATGGAACACTATTAAACAGTGACGGAATAGTAAGTGAAGCAACCAAAGTACATTTACAAAAATTAAAAGAAAAAGGATATATAATAACAATAGCAACAGGAAGAATTTTAAACAGAGCGCTTGTTGGAACAGATGGAGCAGAGTTTACAAATTATATTGTTAGTGACGCAGGAGCAGCCGTTTTTAAAAATAATGAAATAAACAAAGAGTGGAAAGAAGTATATGCGCTAGCATTGTCAAATGAAATTGTAGAGAATATTGCTTCGTATTATGATAAAGACAAATTTATGACTATAAATATATGTGATAGAAATAAGATACACCATTATGACCAAACAGTTAATATAACTGAATTTTTAGAGAATATAAACGAAATAATACATGTATCAGTATCATTTATTAATAATGAATTTGTAGAAGAATATTTAAAAATATTTACAAAAAAATTTCCAATGTTAAAGGTAGAAATTATGCAAGATAGTTTTGGTGAAGTTAAATGGTTAGAAATTGCTCAAAATGGTGTTGAAAAATACAAAGGAATAGCTGAAGTTGCAAAATTAGAAGGAATTTTAAATGAAAATATTATTGCATTTGGCGATGGCTTAAATGATGTTGATATGCTTAAAAAGTGTGGTGTTGGTGTTGCTATGAAAAATGCTTTGCCAGAAGTTAAAGAACAAGCCGATTATATTACTTCTAGAACAAATAATGAAAATGGAGTTGTAGAATTTTTAAAAGAATATTTAGTTGAAATATAAATTATATAAAAAAGGAAGAAAAACAATGGATGAAAAATTTAGAATGAAATAGACACTATGACAAAAAACATAGTGTCTATATTTACACAAAAATCAAAGGACTTTTTTGAATTTTCTCACATTTTTCTAATGACTTTTCAAAAGAACTTACACATTTTACGAAGGACTTTTGAACATAACACACACATTTTCCTAACGACCTTTTGAATAAAAAGTACTTTTAATTTCTAAATTTATGTGATAGAATATCAAAAAACGAAGGGAAAATAAAAATGAAAGATATAAGAATAGAAAAATTAGCACACAATTTATTAACATACTCAATAGACTTAAAAGAAAACGACAACATACTAATAGAGGTATTAGGAGAAGACGGGATACCATTGGCAAAAGAACTTATGAGACAAGCAGAACAAATGAAAGCAAAGCCATATTTTAATATAGTAAATTACGAACTATTAAGGATAATGTTAGAAAATGCAACAGAAGAACAAATCAAACTATATGGAAAACACGATGAAACAAGAATGAAAGACATGGACGCATATATAGGAATAAGAGCAACATCAAACACATCAGAATTATCAAAAATAGATAGCAAAATAATGAATATGTACAACAAATATTACATAGTACCTGTACACTTTGAAGAAAGAGTAAAAAGAACAAAGTGGTGTATATTAAGATATCCAAATAATTCGATGGCACAAATGAGCAAAATGACATTAGAAGAATTTGAAGATTTTTATTTCAATGTATGTAATTTAGACTATTCAAAAATGTCAAAAGCAATGGATAATTTAAAAGATTTAATGAATAAAACAGATAAAGTACATATTGTAGGACCTGGTACAGATTTAACATTTAGCATAAAAGGAATATCAGCAGAAAAATACATGGGAACATTCAATATTCCAGACGGAGAAGTAGCATCCGCTCCTGTAAAAGAAAGTGTAAACGGATTTATCACATACAATACTGAAACAACATATAATGGATATACATTCAATAATATAAGATTTGAATTTGAAAATGGAAAAATAGTAAAAGCAACAGCAAATAATACGGAAATGATAAATAAAATATTAGACACTGATGATGGTGCACGTTATATTGGCGAATTTGCATTTGGACTAAATCCATATGTAGAAAGACCAATTGGAGACACACTATTTGACGAAAAAATAAAAGGAAGTTTTCACTTTACACCAGGAGATGCACTAGAAGAAAGTGACAATGGAAATAGATCAAGTATTCATTGGGATATAGTAAATATTCAAAGAAAAGAATATGGCGGAGGAGAAATATATTTTGATGATGCCCTAATCAGAAAAGATGGAATATTTGTATTACCAGAATTACAAGCACTAAACCCAGAAAATTTAATATAATACAAGGAGAAAACAAATGATATACGAATTTGAAGTACCAGGAAAAGTAATAGGAAAAGGAAGACCGAGACTAAACTCATACACAGGAGTAGTCTACACGCCAACAAGAACAAAAGACTACGAAGCATTAGTAGAACAATATTTTTTACTAAAATATCCACGATTTAAAGCCTTAGAAGGAAGAATAAAAGTAAATATAATAGCATATTTTTCAATACCAAAAACAACCAAAAAATCAGACATAAACGAAATGTTAGAAAACAATATAAGTCCAACCAAAAAACCAGATATAGACAACATTGTAAAAGCAATTTTAGACAGTATGAACAAATTTGCCTTTAAGGATGATAATCAAATTACAAAATTAGAAGTAGAAAAGAAATATGCCATAGAAGATAAAGTTTATGTAAAAATAGAAGAATACTAAAATACTATTAGTATTCTTTTGGCTTTTTAGAGAGACATTTGCCATCAAAAAGGACATTTTCAAATAAGAAGGATGCAATATGAAAGAAATACCTTACAATAGAAATAATGTCATCGAATATGCCAGAAAATGGGCATATGGAAGAAACCCACAATATTATAATTTTGATAATGTAGGAGGAGACTGCACAAGTTTTGTGTCACAATGCATATATGCAGGCTCAAAAGTAATGAACTATTCAAAACAAAATGGATGGTATTATATTAACGGAAACAACAAATCACCATCATGGAGTGGTGTAGAATTCTTACACAATTTTTTGACTAAAAATAAATCAGTAGGTCCATATGGAAATGAAGTAGGACAGGATAAAATTGCATTAGGAGATATAGCACAACTTTCATTTGATGGAGATAAATTCTCACATAGTTTAGTCATAGTAAAAATAGAAGATAACACAGATTTAAATCAAGTATTTATTAGTTCACATACATTTGATTCATTTAATAAAAGAATATTAGAATATAATTATGAAAAAATAAGATTCATACACATAGAAGGAGTAAGAAAAAATTAAGAAGACCTTTTAAGAACAGTCACCCAAAGGACATAAAATGACATAAAAGACAAACAATACGTATAGACATTATATAGAAAGGGGATGTTGTATGAAAATTATTAGTATAAGAAAGAAAACAATATTCAAAATAAGCAGTGCAATATTGTTTGTTATGGTAATATGTATATTTACGCAATCATTTGGAATGCAGCATTACTACAAAGTTGATTTTTCAACGGGATTAGTAACAGCAACAATTTTAAATGTTAGAAGTGGCCCAGGTGTTAATTACAATATAGTAGCAACAGTCAAGAAAAATGAATACATAAGAGTATTTGCAGGAGTTGGAGATTGGTATATCGTTCAGGTTGAAGGTGATTATGTAGGAGCAGTAAGCAAAAAATATGTAAAAGCAATTTATCCAAACTCAAGTGGTGGAACGACATCAGGAAGCACAAGTTCAGGTAGTTCAAGTTCTGGAAACACAACAAACACAAGTACAATGAGTAGTGATGAAAAGGAAGTTTTTGATTTAATAAACAAGCAAAGAACTAATAATGGATTAACTGCATTAAAAATGGATTCTGAAGTTTTAAATGTTGCAAGAATAAAAGCAAAAGATATGGTAGACAATAATTACTTCTCACATAATTCACCAACTTACGGTTCTCCATTTGATATGTTGAATAGTTTTAAAGTATCATATAAAACTGCCGGAGAAAATATTGCAGGAAATTCAAGTAATAGTGCAGCCGTTACAGCCTGGATGAATTCATCTGGACATAAGGCAAATATTTTAAATTCTTCTTTTAACTATACAGGAATAGGTGTTATAAAAAGCAATAAATATGGAAAAGTGTATGTTCAAATATTTATAGGAAAATAGAAAATGTCCTCTTAAAAGAGGCATTTTTCAATGATGTACGCAAAAGAACAGTCCAAAAACGAACATCATACAATATAATAGGTGATGTAAATGAAAAATATCATAAAAAGTTTATATGAAGATGCAAAAAATATAAAAGAAAAAGATCCAGCATGTAGAAACGTGTTAGAAGCAATAATTCTGTATCCAGGTTTTCACGCAATATTTTTCCATAGAATAGCACATTTTTTATACAATAAGAACCTATATTTTTTAGCAAGATTAATATCACAAATTGCAAGGCATATAACAGGAATAGAAATACATCCTGGTGCAAAAATAGGAAGAAGACTATTAATTGACCATGGAATGGGGGTAGTAATCGGAGAAACTGCAACAATAGGAAATGATTGTACAATATACCACAATAGTACACTCGGAGGAACCGGAAAAGACAAATACAAAAGACATCCAGATATAGGAAATAATGTAATGGTAGGTTCTGGAGCAAAAGTTTTGGGCCCAATAAAAATAGGAAACAATGTTAAAATAGGAGCAAATAGCGTAGTATTAAAAAACATACCAGATAATGCAACAGTTGTACGGAGTACCACGGAAATATAACCACAACAAAAAAAGCATAAATACACTTGTTTTTTTATTATAAAGGTGATAAAATGTAAAAAAATTGAGATTAGCCGGAGGTACCACAAATGTATGAAAGAAGTGCAATAGTATTAGAAAAAAATTTTAACACAATATTAGGATTTGACAAAAAACCTAATTTAAAAACAATATATAAAGATTACAAAGAAATAACAGAAGAAATACAAAAGTACCAATCTATACTTGAAGAAGAAGATAAAGTAATAAATGAATTTGATGAAACAGCAAACGAAATAAGAAAAATTCAGCAAGAACAAAAAAAATTATATAAATCTAACATAAAATTAGAAGAAGACAGAAACCAACTATTTGACAACCTAGAAGATGAACCAGAAGTTATAGAAAAAAAATTACTAAAAATAGAAACCACTGTTTCAGAAAACAATCAAAAACTAGAAGAAATAAGAGAAAAATATATAAAAACAATAACAGAATTTGAACAAAAACAACAAGACAGAAATGCGTGTTCAAAAGACAAAAGAGCAGAAGAAAAGAAACATCTACAATTAATTGAAAAAATAACAAATGATTTTAAAGAAATAGATAAAGAAATGGTTAAAAATATCAAAACATTTATAAGCACAGACGAAGAAGCAGTAAAAACAAATATAATAGAAATAATGATAGAAAACGGTAAAGACGAAAGAATACCATTCAATAAAGCAATAATAGAAAATGCCGTAAACACAAGAATCACAATAGCCAGAAGAGAAGCAGAATGCTATATGGCTATATTTGAAAAAACAAGAAGGTTATTAACAGAACTAAATAATGACGACATAAAAATGGACAAATACAATAAAACATTACGTGATGTCAGTGCAAAACTAGCATTTTTAAAAGCCATGAAATTATATATAGTAAGTTTCTTAGACAATGAAAGAATGTCAACAATAAATGGAATCAAGATTCACAATAAATTAATGGAAGAGGCTTGCGAAAATTTCACTGCAGATATGGAACAAGTTAGAAAATTATACGAATTAATCATACGTGAAATTACTAATAAATCAAGCAAAAAAGCATATAAAGAATTGTATAACAAAGAATATCTAAAAAATATAGAAGACAAAGAAAAAAACTTTGAAGAAGAAGTAAACAATATAAGAGTAAATGCCGGAGCAATAATAAACTCAAACTATTGGAGAATCGAAGAAATAAAAAACATTTATGATGTATTTCAAAATGAAGTAACACAAAAATTTGGAAAAGACTTATCAGAATTCCAACCTCAAGAAGAAAATGAAGAAGAAATAGAGGAAAAAACAGAAATAGAAGATGACATCTTTAAAACAAAAATTTCAGACGAAGACACAGAATATGTAGAAGAATTTGAATTTGATGACGACGATGAATATGACGAAGCAGACAATGGAAAAGAATACTACGAAGATGAAGAAGAATATGAAGACGAAGATGACGAAGAATACGAAGATGACTATGAAGAAGACGAAGAATATGAAGACGAATATGACGACAATTTTGAAGATGATGATCAATATGAAGATGACGGAGAAGAATTTGATGACGAGTACGAGGACGAATATGAAGATGATGAAGACGAATATGATGATGAGTATGAAGACGAGTATGATGACGAAGACGAAAATGACGAAGATGAAGAAATAGAAGAAGATGATGAAAAAATAGAAAAAACAGATTCAAACAAAAAAGAAAATACAAAATCAAATAGCAAGAAAGGAATATTTAACAAATTCTTTAAAGACAAAAGAAGTTAATATAAAAGAAAGGGGTTAATCAATTAAAAAATAGACAATTGATTATACAAGAAAAATGTATTTAATAGTTGGATTAGGAAACCCAGAAAACGAATATGCACACACAAGGCACAACATGGGATTTGATGCAATAAATGAAGTAGCAGAAAAAAACAATATAAATATAACAAAATCAAAATTCAAGGGATTATATGAAACAGGAATAATACAAGGAAAAAAAGTAATATTATTAAAACCACAAACATATATGAACTTAAGTGGAGAATCAATAAAAGAAGTGGTAAATTTCTATAATATTGAACCAAAAGAAATTATTGTTATATATGATGACATTGACATAGAAAAAGGAAAAATAAAATTAAGAAAAAAAGGTGGAGCCGGTTCACACAATGGAATGAAGTCAGTTGTAGAAGAACTAAATACAACAGACTTTGCACGAATAAGAGTAGGGATAGGACAACCAGAATTCAAAAGTGACATGATTAATTACGTTATAGGGAAAGTTCCAGAAGATGAACAAAAAATTTTAAAAGAAGGAACACACAAAGCAGCAGAAGCAGTAGAAGAAATTCTGAAAAATGGAATAGATATTGCAATGAACAAGTTTAATTAGAAGGGAAAAAATATGCTAGAAATAATTATTAACAAAAGTAAAGAACAAAAAGAAATAGCCCTAGTTGAAAATGGAAAATTAGTAGAATACTACTTAGATGAAGAAAGTATTAGAAAAGAAGGAAATATATATATAGGGATTGTAAAAGACATTGTTAAAGGAATGCAATCAGCATTTGTAAACATTGGAACAGAAAAAAACAGTTTTATACATCTAAAAGACATATTAGACAAAGTTGACGAAAGCAAAGAACATAAAGAAATAAAAACAGACATAAGCACAGTTATAAAAAAAGGACAAAAAATCCTTGTACAGGTAAAAAAAGATAGTAATCAATTAAAAGGAGCAAGAATTTCCACACATATTAATTTACCAGGTAAATACATTGCTATAATGCCAAATACAGATATAATAACAGTATCACAAAAAATAGAAGATAAAAAAGAGCAACAAAGACTAAAAAAATTAGTTAAAGAAAATTTAAGTACAGGCAATGGAGCAGTAATAAGAACATCCGCAGTGGGAAAAGAAAGCGAAATAATAGAAGAAATAAAAAGTATTGAAAAAAAATGGAATGATATAAAAAACAAATTTGACAATTACAAATCAAATAAACCATGCATATTATTAAAAGCAAATAATATAGTACAAAAAATGATAATAGATTTACCAGAGGATTCAATAAAAAAGATAACAGTAAATGACAAAAAAGAATATGAAAAAATAGTAGAAATAAAAAACGACAATAACTATTTAAAAAATATGGTTGTAGAACTAAAAGAAAATGAGGATGTTTTAGATAAATACGACTTAAAAAAAGAAATAGCAAAACTAGAAAATAGAAAAATTTGGCTAAAATGTGGAGGATTTATCACTATAGATAAAACAGAAGCACTAACAGCAATTGACATAAACACGGGAAAATACACGGGAACAAAAAATGTAGAACAAACAATTTACAAAGTTAATGAAGAAGCGACAATAGAAATAGCAAGGCAACTACGACTTCATGACATTGGTGGTATTATAATAATAGATTACATTGACATGAAAAGTGAAAATAATAAAGAAAAAATAGAAAATTTATTAAAAGAATGCCTAAAAAAAGACAGAACAAAAACGCAAGTAGAAGGTTTTACAAAACTAGATTTAATGGAATTAACAAGAAAACATATATGTAGTCATAAAGAATAATATAAAGATTGACAAATATTAAGAATATGAAAATAGGAATATTAGGGACTTTAAGGATTGTCCCTTAATCCCGTTATAAAGGGATTTTAAGGAACATCCCTAAATCCCTTCCGGGAGGAAAAAATGAAGGTAGGATTTATATCACTAGGATGTAGCAAAAATTTAATAGATACAGAAGTAGCAATTGGACTATTTAAAGACAACCATTATGAAATAGTAAACAATCCAAATGATGCAGAAATATTAGTAGTAAACACATGTGGATTTATAGAATCTGCAAAAGAAGAAGCAATAAACACAATTTTAGAAATGGCAGAATATAAAAAGAAAAAGTGTAAGTATCTAATAGCAATGGGATGCTTGGTACAAAGATATTATGAAGACTTAGTAAAACTATTACCAGAAGTAGATTTGTTTATAAAAATAGATGAGTATAACAAACTATGGGACAAAATAGAAGACTTAATAAAAAGAGACATAGTTGAAAAATCAACAACAAAAACTAGTAAGAAAATATCAGAAATTAAACCACTTCCAATGCCAACATATAATGAATTTATGGAAAGAGTTGTTACAACAGGAAAAAACTATGCGTATTTAAAAATAGGAGAAGGATGTAGCAACAAATGCACATATTGTGCAATTCCATACATAAGAGGGCCATTTGTTAGTAGAAAAATGGAAGACATTTTAGACGAAGCGGAAATGCTTGCAAAAAAAGGAATAAAAGAATTAATTGTAATTGCACAAGACACAACAAAATATGGTGTTGACATATATGGAGAAAGCAAACTTGCAGAATTATTAGAAAAAATAAGTAAGGTAAAAGGAATAGAATGGATTAGATTCTTATATTCATATCCAGAAGGAATTACAGACAAATTAATAAATGTTGTAGCAACTAATGGCAAAATTGCAAAATATTTTGATATTCCAATTCAACATATATCAAATCCAATATTGAAAAAAATGAATAGAAGAACAAGCAAAGAAGACGTCACAAAAATAATAGAAAAAATAAGAAAAGAAGTACCAGACGTAACATTAAGAACAAGTTTAATTGTTGGTTTCCCAGGTGAAACAAAAGAGAATTTTGAAGAACTTTTAGAATTTGTAAAAAACACAAAATTCGATAAGTTAGGAACCTTTATGTATTCAAAAGAAGAGGGAACACCTGCTGCAAAACTTCCTGACCAAATACATGGCAATACAAAAAAAGCAAGATACAACAAAATTATGGAAGCACAACAAGAGATATCAAAAGAAATATTAACAAATAAAATTGGAAAAAATTATAAAGTTTTAGTAGAAGATATGTCTTTTGATGGAAAATATTTTATAGGCAGAACTATGCAAGATGTACCTGAAGAAGATGGGCTTGTTTATATCAAAAACAATAAGGATTTAGATGAAAATACAATATTAAACAATTTTGTGAACTGCAAAATAATAGAAGTAAGCAATTATGATTTAATTGGAGAAATACAAAAATAAAATTCTAATACAAAAATAAAAGAGCCAGTAAATAAATTTATTATTTGTTTATAGGCTCTTTTAAATATTAAATTTATTGATTTTTCATATGTTGTAACATTCTTCTTTCAGCATCCTTTTTAGCGATATCTTCACGTTTATCATAAAGTTTTTTACCTTTACCAACACCAAGTTCAACCTTAACTAAACTACCTTTAAAATACATATTTAAAGGAACAAGACTGTACCCTTTTTGTTTAGTCATAACAATTAATTTATTAATTTCACGTCTATTCAACAACAACTTTCTATCACGTAAAGGATCTTTATTAAAGATATTTCCATGTTCATAAGGACTAATATGTAACCCAACAATATAAACTTCATTATTTTTTATGATAGCATAACTATCTTTTAGATTTGCTTTTCCATTTCTTATTGATTTAATTTCTGTACCAGAAAGTACAATACCTGCTTCCAATTTGTTTTCTATATTGTAATTATGAAATGCAGTAGGATTCTTTGCAATTAATTTATCATTAGACATCATGTATACCTCAATTCTATATAATAATTTAAAATCAAATTCAGCAACACAAAGGTGTGCTTGATTTATATAATAAGAGTATAACACGAATAAATAAAAACTGCAAATATATCCTACTAAATATTATTCATCATCATTATTATTGTTATTACCTTTACGTCCAGTATTAGTAAATTGCATAGAATAATACCAAACAACTGCAATAATAGCAATAGCAGCAACACCTAATATAAGCCAAGTCCAAGCAGTTTGAGACATTCCTGCAACAGTGGTAGTATCTGTACTTGTTCGTGCAGCATTATATCCAGTACCCATAGTAGAATCAGTACGGACAGCATCCATTTTATTTTCTGCTCCACTTGTAATATTTTTTGATACATTTGAAGCACCAAGTGCTGCATTTTCTACAGTATTTTCAACACCACCAACAAAATTACGTATATTATTTGTGGCACCTTTCATTACATCATCTGTTGCTTGACAGATTGTGAATGAAAATATGGTGAATAATATAATTGATAAAGATACTAAAATTTTTTTGTTCATTGTAGTTCCTCCTTTTATTTTTTAATGTAAAATTGATTTTAAAAATCTATTAATATTATTTTAAAAATTAGACAAAATATACTTACAAAAAATAGCAAAATTTTAATTAAAATCATAAATATTACAAAAATATTACAGTAATATGACATTTTTGTTAAAAAATTGATATCACATCTAAAAGTGTTGAACTACAATTTTGGTTATGGTAAAATGAAAACATAATACGACAAGATATGCATTTAATATAATCTGGTTTAATGCATATTTATAAAAAAATACAAAGGATAAACATATTTTTTATAACATTGTTGTAATTTAAAATATTGGAGAGGAGGATGCAATAATAGGTATTAAAAATTTTAAAATACAAATAAAAGGAAAAATTTAAAAATAGGAGGAGTTTATATAATGTTAAACAAAAAGAACAAAGGTATAACGCTAGTAGCGTTAGTAATAACAATAATTATACTTTTGATTTTAGCAGGAATTTCAATATCTGCATTAACAAATACAGGAATATTTGGAAAAGCAAAAGATGCACAAACTAAATCTGCTTTAGCAGAGGCAAAAGAAAAGATGACACTTTTATTAAATGAGTGGCAAATGGATCATGTAACATCTACAAAAACATTAGAAACATTTTTACAAGAAAAAGTTACAGATAAGACAATAGAGGAATATAAAAAATTAGATAATGGAAATTATGAAGTATATATTAATGGATATGTTGGAGTAATTGATGGAGAAGGAAATATAGTTGAAGAAATGCAAAAAGCCGGACCACGTCCAACAATAAGTAATATAACAATAAAATCAGAAGATGGAACAACAGATGTAGCAGATAATAGCCAAAAAGCAGGAACAAAATTACAAATTAATTTTAGTTCAAGTATTGAAAATGGAACAATAAAAGCTGTAACACCAGCAGTACCATATACAACAAATGGAACAGAAACAGAGGTTACATTTACAGTAGTTGGAACAGTTGATGGAACAGATTATACTATAAAGAAAACAGTTAATGTTGCAAGGAAATTTAAACAATTTGAAAAATTAACATTGGATAAATTAAATACATCATTTACAGAAAATAAAACATTTCAAGATCCAAAAGGAAACATTATAACTGTCCCAACAGGATTTAAAATTGTTTCAACAAATGATACAAATAGTAACACAAATGCGGTACCAACAGTGGACCAAGGTATAGTAATCGAAGATGCAACATCAGGAGCAACTGCAGGAAGCCAATTTGTTTGGGTACCAGTTGGAAAAATAACAAAAGCAGATGGAA
>ERZ857972.96-NODE-96-length-106890-cov-41.093930_pt1 | contig 106890 bp, 116 predicted proteins | sample MGYA00519757_ERZ857972 | MGnify/ENA primary metagenome ERZ857972 (study PRJEB31778, sample SAMEA3449383) | human gut metagenome | biome: human gut; feature: human-associated habitat; material: faeces | place: United Kingdom | collected 2010/2012 ...
TAGTCACCACAAGTGCTACCATTGTTATTCCATTTTTTTCCTTTAGATTACCTGTGTGTGTGTGTGTGTGTGTGTGTGTGTGTGTGTGTGTGTGTGTACTCCTGCAAGGGTTTTGGCTTTTTCCACTTTTACACTATTATTATCTTTCTTACTCATAAGAGCCTCCCATTTTTTCTATCTATTCGTTATCATTTTTAATTTATTATACATGATTTTTTATCTATCTTCAACAAGTGCAACAATTCTTAATATAACCGTAATATTATTGTAATATTATTGTAATATAACATATTTTTTCACATAATTTTTATGTATTTTGTTATATTGCCGTAGTATTACACAATTTCTTATGTATTTTCTTCTTTATGTTTTCATTTTTGATAAAATAGTTGTAGTCATTTAATCAGGAGGTTAAGTTACAATGAAATTTAAAAGAATTAAAGATTTAAGAGAAGATAATGATAAATTTCAAAAAGATATTGCCCAACTTTTAGGCATTTCACAACAATATTATTCAGAATATGAAAAAGGTAATAGAACTATTCCTATTAATCACCTAATCACATTAGCCAAATACTATGGTACTTCCATAGATTATCTTGTAGGACTTTCAGATGATTCCAATATAAAGAAAAAAATTTAAAAACAGTAAAAAGTATATTTTACAATTAACTTTTTACTGTTTTTATTTACTGAAAATTGAAAATTTTCAAATTTATTCTTGATAAATTTTTAAATTTCCATTTGACTTGCTAAAAATGTTGCAGCAGATTGTGCTACTTTCTTTTCAACTTCATTCATTTTAGTATTTGAATCTTTAGACATCAATATAACTGTTCCAATTGTATCTCCATTTGATATTATTGGATACACAATTTGTGATTTATTTTTCTTTTCATTTGTTTCATTTCTTGTTATAGGAACTGCCTTATCACTATTTTCTTTACTTGTATAAACTTCTTTATCTTCCATAAGTTTTTCAAGTTCTCTACTTACGTCTTGTTCCAAAAATTCTTTTTTAGAACCTCCTGATACTGCAATTATAGTGTCTTTGTCAGTTATACATGCAATGTGTCCTGTTGTTTTTGCTAAAGTTTCGGCATATCCTGTTGCAAATTCTGATAATTCTCCGATTGGAGAATATTTTTTTAATATTACTTGACCTTCTCTGTCTGTAAATATTTCAAGTGGGTCTCCCTCTTTTATTCTTAAAGTTTTTCTTATTTCTTTTGGAATTACCACTCTTCCTAAATCATCTATTCTTCTTACCACTCCAGTTGCCTTCATTTTTATCCTCCTTTAATTTCAAGTCTATTCTTATTATCTCAAAAGAGGAAATTTTTATACATTTTTATTTATTTTTTTTAAGCAAATTGGACAATACTTTTTGTATTGCCCAATCTTTTATATTAGTAAAATTATTCAATTTTTTTAACTATATTTCTTCCTTTTTTGGTAGAAAACTCATTTTATATTTGTCTAAAATATAGCCCAAACTGTTAGAAAATTCTCTAAGCATAACAATTTTGATTGATTGATCTTTTCCTTTTAAGTAGTCATCTATAACTTGTTTTAATTGCTTGATATTTTTCATTTCCGGTTCAATTTCCTTTGTGTATTTTTCTGCTCTTTTTATTAATTTTTCTTTTATTAATACTATGTCTTCATTACTTGCACAAGAAATTCTTTGGAACAATTGATATACATCATAATATTTAAATATTGGTATATTCATGCATTCTCTGTCAAATTTTTCATAGAAGCTTTCCATTTTCATAGGTATGCATTTGAAGATTTCTTCTGCCTTTTCTTTATACATTTTATCTAATAATTGAGCATTTAAGTTGTTAAAGTGTTTTATTATATCATCCATGTCTTCTTCCACTTGCTCAATTGCTACTTTTGAAAGTTCTCCTTCAACATTACTGCAATATGAAGATTTTAATGAAGATAAATTCATTCCATTAAAGAACACACTTTTTAATGTTTTTATGTCGTAATCTATTAGACCTTTTCTCGAAAAATAACTAAAGTATGCATATATTTTTACAATATCTATTAATTCTAGTGCACCTTCTTTTACATTTTCTAGCACTTCTTTTATTATTTTATCAAATTCATCATCAGATATTTTCCAATATTCTTCTGTAAGTAGTCTTTTATATCCTGGTAAATTATCTGTGTCTACTGTGTTTCTTATTGTTTCCATATTTTCTTTAAATAGTCTCATGTCAAATATTCTTGTTCTTACATAGTATTCTATAAATTTGAAGAATCTATATTCTGCTTTAAAATTGTAATAATAATTGCTATCAAATTCTTTTATATAGAATTGTCTGTTGTCCATTAATGTTCTTGATGATACTAATATTGATTTATATTCTTCGTTGTCTTTGATATTTACAAATTTGTCTTTTGTTATTTTTCCTGCTTTTATTTCAAATGATATCGCTATTGTGAATATTAACATTGTTTGCATTACTCTGTTGTTTGTGTTTGGATAATTTTTTTCTACCATTTCATATATTTTTTGGAAGTCATTTAATGCGTGTTTTAATATTCTTAAGTTTCTAGTTCCGCTTCTTTCAAATGTTAATATTATTAGTCTTGTGTTTTCTCTTAAGAATCTTATTAAGTCTTGATTATTTTCGTATCTCATTAAAATTCCGTTTATTATATAATCAAATTTTGGTGCGTATTCAAATGTTTCGCCAATTAATTTTTCTTTAATTCTTTCATAATCATTTGCTTTGTCAAATACATGCTCTATTTTGTTTTTGATTTTTTCTACCATTGGCTCATCTGTTGTGTTTAACTCTCCTTGTTTGTCTAAAAGATAAGTTGCTATAAATGTTTTCATTTCTAGGTTTGAACTTTTTAGTTTTGTTGAAAGTTCTTTTTCGTTACATATTATTATTGTTTTTATGTGATCATGTTCAACAAAGTTGTTGATGTAACCTAGTATGTCTATAACGTCAACATTTGCTCTCTCTAGGTCGTCAAAGCATAAAACTTTGTCATCTGTTGAGAAGAATTCAGAATAGTCTAGTTTGTCTCCATTTTGCGTAACTCCAAAAAAGTTTGCCATGTCTAGTCCTGTTTTTGCATATTCTGGTATTGTTGTTTGCCCTGTTGTTGCCATGAATTTTCTTAGGTTTTTGTCCATTAATTGTGTTGTTTCTATAAATATTTTTTTGCTTATGTCTTCTAGATTTGATATTCCATATAGTGACATGTATATTGTTGTGTATCTTTTTCCATTTAGTTGCATTGATTCTATTTTTTTTCTTATTTTGTTGTTCCAGAAGTGTGTTTTTCCTACACCCCATTCTCCATTTATCATTACTGCATAGTCTGTATAATCTGATCTTACATAGTCTAATATGCTTTCTACTAAATCTTCCATTTTTTTCACTCCATTTCTTATGTTCTTTTTCATTTGGTTGCCATTTTGTGGCAGTTCTTTTTGGGACATTTTTAGTCTTTTGCTAATACTAATACTCCTATTTTTTTAGGATTTGCTTGCTTTAATATTTTGCTACATTCATTTACTGTGCTTCCTGTTGTGTAAATATCGTCTACTAATAATATTTTTTGATTAGTAATTTTTTGTGGATTTTGTAGACTATATACACCTTGTATGTTGTTTTGTCTTTCTTCTTTGTTTAGTTTGCTTTGTTCTATTATATTTTTTGTTTTTATTAGACAATTATTCACAAGTTCCAAATTTGTTTTTTCTTTTTGCTTGTTTTCTATGTTTACTTTGTATTGCGTTTGTTTTGATATTTCTTTTGCTATTAATAAACTTTGGTTATATCCTCTTTCTTTGTATCTTTTTTTGCTTATTGGAACTGGTATAATTTTATCATATTTTTTTATATTTTCAAATATTTTTTTATCATTTAACAAAAAATTTACAAATGTTTTATACATGTATGATTTTTCATTGAATTTGTAATCTAATATTAATTTACGTACTTGTCCTTCATATTTAAATATGTACATTAACTCTTCAAAGTTTTTTTCTTCTATTTCTTCTGTTTGCAATATGTTTTCTTCTGCTTGCTTTTTTAGTTCTACATTACATTTGATGCATATTCCTTTTGGTGCTATTTTTCCACATATTCCACATGTTTGGGGATAAAGTAGGTTTGAGATTTTTTCTTGAATTTTAAAAATTTTGCTCACTCTTTTCTTGATTTAAAATAGGGAATTAGTAATAAAACTAATCCCCCGACTTTTTCATTCTCCGTTTATTTTCTGGTGGAGTTAAAACCGCTTTTTCATTCTCCGTTTACTTTTTGGTGGAGTTAAAACCGCTTTTTATTTAGTAGTTAGCTATATTAGTATATTAATTATACTTTATTTTATGTCTATTGTCAACAAAAAGTTTTCGACAAATTATGACAAAATTGCTATTTTAAGCCATATACACATAACTTCTATATCAAACTTTTTTCTAATCCTGTGCTATCATTCTCAACTTAAATTCTAAACCAGTATTACGCTTTTTACTATCAACGTTTTGAACCATATAATTAACAATCCTATCACTGCCAATAATAATCAAAAGTTTTTTAGCCCTAGTAATACCAGTATATAACAAATTTCTAGTCAACAACATTGGTGCAGACGCAGGAGCCAACATTATAACAACATCAAATTCACTTCCGTTGTGCCTTATGTATTGTAATAGCATAACTATGCTCTATTTGGTCCAAATCTGCATACTCATACCACGCTATTTTTTCGTCATCAAATTGAATTTTAACAACCTTTTCTCTTTCGTCAATTTCTATTATAGTTCCCATCTCTCCATTAAACACACCTGTACCTATTTCATTTTTATCCTTTGGTTTTGCAAGATACATTGATGTCCAACTGTTCTCTTCTGACTTTCCATCTATTTTTCCTACTCCAAATGGCTTGGCTTCCCTTTCCCAGGTAATATCGTAATTGTTTTTGATTTGCATTACTCTATCACCCACTCTATAAACCACATCACCCATTTTCCTTTCTGGCAACTCGTCTACATTTGGATTTAAAACCGCTTGCAATGCTTTATTTAATTCTCTAGTTCCTAAAGGTCCTTTTTTAGTTGGTGTTAAAACCTGAATATTTTTGAAAAAGTCATAATTTCCAAACTTTTCTAATCTTCCTGTTGATAGGCTAATTACCTCCTGCAACATTTTTTCTGTTGAATTTTGTTTTATAAAAAAGAAATCTTGTTTTGTATCTTCTTCAATTTCTTCGTCATCATTTTTGATAAATCCTAATCCACTGTTTACTCTATGGGCATTTAGGACTATTTTGCTTTTTGCAGCCTGTCTAAAAATTTTATCTAATTTTACAGTATTAATTGTGTCAGAATTTATTAAATCTTTAAGAACACTTCCTGGTCCTACTGATGCTAATTGGTCAACATCCCCTACTAAAATTAGTTTTGTTCCCTGATATATACAATTTAATAAGTAATTCATTAAAAACATATCCACCATTGACAATTCGTCAACAACTATTAGGTCGGCATCTATTGGTTCTCCCTTGTAATCGCTATGTCTTGAATAAATTCCTTCATCATCTAATTTTCCAATTCCTAATAATCTATGTAAGGTTGATGCTTCTTTTCCTGTTGCCTCTGTCATTTTCTTTGCAGCGCGTCCAGTTGGTGCAGTAAGTACAACCTTTTTCTTTCTTTCTTCAAATAAATCTATTATTGTTTTTATAATTGTTGTTTTACCTGTACCAGGCCCACCTGTTATGATTGTTACATTACTATCGTTTATTGATAGCACTGCTTCTCTTTGTTTTTCTGATAATTCTATATTTGATTTTTTTTCTACACCTTTTAGTGCATTTTCAATATGTTCTATTTTTTTTAAATTCTTACTTTTATCTAATCTGATTATTCTTGTTGCAATTTCTTTTTCTACATTATAAAAATTTTCTAAGTAAATCCATTCTGCCTCATCTCTTGCTTCAACTATAATCTCGCCTTTTGCTTTTAAATTGATTATATTGTCCTCAATCGCTTCTGTTGTTACATCTAATAGTGATATTACATAATCGATTAAATTTTGCTTTATAACACATGAATGTCCATTATATGTGGCCTTTATTAGCCCATATTTTATACCGCTTTCAACTCTTTTTTGATTATCATAACTTATTCCAAGTTTCAATGCCATTTGGTCTATTTGCTTAAAGTCAACTCCTCGAGCCATATCTATTAAAATATATGGGTTTGATTCAATTTGCTCTATTGCATTTATTCCTAACAAATCATATATTTTTTTTGCATTTTCTGCACCAATTCCAAATCTTTCTAGAAATCCTACTATTTGCCATACTTCCCAGTTTTCTATAAAACTTTCTGACATTTCTATTGCTTTACTTTTTGAGATTCCTTTTATTTGTGCTAATTTTTCTGGTTCGAATTTAAATACATTTATTGTATCTTCTCCAAATGTTTTAATAATCTTTTTTGCTGTTGCTTCTCCTATTCCTTTTATACTTCCATTTGCTAAATATTTTTCTAATGCCCCTAATGTTTCTGGCATTAATTTTTCGAATGTTTCAACTTTGAATTGTCTTCCATAATCTTTGTGTTCTACAAATTTACCTTCTACTTTTAGTGTATCTCCGCTTTTTACAAATGGTAAGTATCCTACTATTGTTGTTTCTTCTTCGTCTGTTTCAAATACTGCTATTGTGTAACTGTTTACTTCGTTTTGATATATTATGTCTGTTACTTCTCCTTTGATTTCCAATAATGTTCTCTCCTTTGTTTTTGGCTTATATCTCTTATTTTGTTCTTTTAGTTTATCATATTTAAGAGTAAAAAACAAGGGGAAGATTATTGTTCGTCCACATTATCTATTATATTTTTGCATTCTTTCCAATTTGTTACTTTTAGTATTTCGTAGTCTTTTGAAAGTTTTTTTGCTATTTCTTTGGTATTATCACTTGAATTTAAGTCTGCAACTATAATGTTTTTTAGGTATTCTTCTCTTCCATAAAGTATTTTAAATAGTATTGATCGTAAGAATCCTTCTATTTTTTCTTCTTGATTTTTTACTGCTATTATTACATATATTCCTTCTGATTTAAATTTTGTGTATTTATTTATGTATATAATGTTTTTTATAATCTCAAATAAACCATAAATGGCTAATGTCCAAAATATTGTGTTTAATACAAATTCCAACATTTTTGTGCCTCCTATGGTTTATAATATGTTTTTTTTATTTTTTTGTTAATTTTTATTTAAATTCTTTTTTTACTTGCTTATAATTTGGCATATATTTTTCTACTAAATTCCAAAAGTCTTTTGAGTGATTCATGTACTTTAAATGACATAGTTCGTGTAGTATTACATATCTTATCGCTTGTTGACTGTATTTTATTAGTTCTAAATTTAGTGTTATATTCTTTTTGCTTGAACAACTTCCCCATGCGTATTTTATTTGTTTTATTGTTATTTTATTTGGTTTTAATCCAGTTTTTTGTATGAGTTCATTTGCGTTTTTTTCTATTATTTCTTTAAATTTTTCTTTTGTGTATAGTGCTTCTTTTTCTTGTTTTTTGTTTTCTTTTTCTATTGTTTTTTGTATCCATTCTGTTTTTTGTTCTACTATTTTTTCTATTTCTTTTTTACTGACTCTTTTTGGTGCTTTTACTGTGATTTTTCCATTTTTTATTTGTATGTATATGTTTTTTATTTTTGAGTATTTTATTTCATATTCTGGTATTTTGTTATTCATTTTATTCCTCTTTTTTTATGTCCTTTTAGGGACTGTTTTGTTTGGTACATTGCTTAGTTGTCTATTGTACTGCAATTGATTTAATAGCATCGTCTTTATAATGTTATTTTAAATTTACCATAATATTAATATTTTTTCAAGTTTATATTACTCAAAAATTGGATATCCATTATTTTGATTTTTTGTATCTTTTTTCCAAATATTTTGATTTTCTTTGTTTAATAGTTGTATAAAATTATCTGTCTTCATTTCTTCTTCTGTTTTTTCTATACCATTTGATTGTTTACTTATATTGTTTGTTGTGTTGTTTGTTATAGAATCTTTTAAGTAATAGCTGTTTTCAATAGTTGAATTTTGATCTCCATATGTTATTTCATTTATTAATATTCTACCATATTTACTATTATTAATTACTTTTCCAACACTGTATGAATCCAAGATACTTTTTATATTTCTTCCTACTAATCCACTTAAAAAATATCGTGCACCTTGTTTTTCTATACTTTTTTTATTATAGATATTTCCTGTATTGTATGTGTCCTGTATAATTCCATCTTTTTCATTATCTCCTGCTATTCCTCCTATTCTCGCTTCCATTATAACTGATAAATTTGGATTAATTATTGTACCACATATATTTGCTTCATTGAAACATTTTTTACATTCTCCACTATTTGATCCAATAATTCCTCCTAAATTATAATCTCCATTACTTTCTATTACCTCAATATTTCCTGAAACATTGCAATTATTTATGATTTTCTCTTTTTTATTTACTCCTGCAATTCCACCAATTGCACCATAAAACGTTGTATTTTCACTTATTACAATATTAACATCTTTTAATTTTATATTCTTAATTATTCCATTATTAGCGCCAAACAGTCCAATTCCAAATTTTTTATTTTCCTCAATCTTCTTTTTTATATTTAAATTATATATTATTTTTTCATTTCCATCAAATATTCCACTAAAACTATTATTAAAATTCCATGTATCATCCTCATATACTCCAATAGGTTCAAAGCCACTTGTTTCCAATGCCTGTTTCAAATCACCAGAATATCCATATTTTTCGTAGTCTGTTCTATGTGAATTAACATAGGATTTTGATGATTTAAAGTCTAAATCTTGTCCTAATTTCACTGTTTTTCCTTCATATGTATTGCCATTTCTTACGTCATATGAAAAAAATACTAAGTCTTCTATGCTATTTATAGTATACTCATTTGGATTGCTTTCATCTATTTCAAGTTCACCTGGTTTAGAATCACTTACTTTTTCAACTTTTGAAGTTGATGTATTATTATAAATTTCGTCTTCATATTCACTTAATATGTTTTTTTGTTCCTTCTCTGCGTTTTCACTAACTTTTTGTGCTTCTTTTGCTTTACCAAATATTCCTGTATTTGTTAATGTAGATATTGAAATTCCTGCTAATATCAATAAGATTACTATCGTAACAATTAATGCAACTAATGTTATCCCCTTTTCTTTTTTTATTTTTTTCATTTGTTTTCCTCCTATTTTTTCTTTGTTCTATTTTAGAACAATTATACTATTATTTTGGTATAAAATCAATAGGAATGTTCAAATTTAGAACAATATTTTGGAGGTTTTAGCATGAACAAATTTAATTTATCTGATAATTCTATGAATATAGTAGGAAAAAATATAAAAAAAATACGAAAAGATAAAAATGTAACACAAGAAGATTTATGTGCACGTATGCAAGTTATGGGATTTAAATTATCACGTTCTGATATTTCTAAATTAGAAAATGGTAAGCGATTTATTAATGATATTGAAATTGTTGGATTTGCCGATGCTTTGAAAGTTTCAATTCTTGATTTATATAAAAAATAAAAAATGCCCCTTTGGTAGTCGGTTTCATTTTCAGTACCGTCCCCAAATGGACATTTTTTATATTATACTAATTGTAATATAGCAACTTCTGCTGCATCTCCTCTTCTTGGTCCAGCTTTAACTATTCTTGTATATCCTCCAACGTTTTTACCTACATATTTAGGTGCTATTTCGTTGAATAATTTTGCTGGTACGTCGATGTTATTACCTTCAGCATCTTTTACTTTATTAACTTTTCTCATTATTTTTCTTCTAGCATTTAATCTAGATGGCATATCTTTTTGTCTTTTTTCAGTAGTTTCTTCTTTTACTACTTTTAAGAATTCTTTACCGTTTTTGCTTTTTACTAGTTCTGTAACTTTATTACCTTTTGAATCTAATTTAGCTTTAACAACTTTTACTTCTACTTCTTCAAAGTTATCTTTTTCTTTTATAGCAAGTGATATTAAACTATCAACTATTGATTTAACTTCTTTAGCTCTTGGTAATGTAGTTTCAACTTTTCCATATACTAATAAATCAGTTGTTAGGTTTCTTAACATTGCCATTCTAATGTCTGTTGTTCTACCTAATTTTCTATTTGTTGCCACTTGTATTTCCCTCCTTCAAAAATCTTAATATCCTATTCTTCTTCTTGTGCAAAGTCTAATCCTAATGAATGTAATTTTGCTGTTACTTCATCGAATGATTTTTTACCTAAGTTTCTAACTTTCATCATTTCTGATTCTGATTTGCTTATTAAGTCTTCAACTGTAGATATATTTGCTCTTTTTAAGCAATTATATGATCTAACTGATAATTCTAATTCTTCAATTGACATTTCAAGAACTTTTTCTTTCTTAGATTCTTCTTTTTCAACCATTACTTGTGTGTTTTTAGTTGTTTCTGATAAATCTATAAATAATTCTAAATGTCCTGTCATTACTTTAGCAGCTAAACTTAAAGCCTCATGTGCTTTTAAGCTTCCATCTGTCCATACTTCGATTGTTAATTTATCATAATCTACCATTTGACCAACTCTAGTGTTTTCAACATGATAGTTTACTTTTTTAACAGGTGTATAGATTGAATCTATTGGAAGTACAGATATATCTTGATTTGGTTTTTTATTTTGTTCAGATGAATTGTATCCTCTTCCTCTATCAGCAGTTAGTTCCATTACAAGGTTTCCACCTTCTGCAACTGTTGCTATATGTAAATCTGGATTTAGTATTTCTACTGTTCCATCTGATTCGATATCTGCTGCAGTAACTTCTCCTTCTCCTTTGAAGTTGATTCTTAATGTTTTTTCTTCGTTTCCATCGAATTTTAATCTAACATTTTTTAAGTTTACTATTACTTCTGGTACATCTTCTACAACATTTGGTATTGTTGAGAATTCGTGTAATACTCCTTCTATTTTTACGCTTGTTATTGCGCATCCTGGAAGTGATGAAAGTAATATTCTTCTTAAAGAATTTCCTATTGTTACACCATATCCTCTTTCTAATGGTTCACATACAAATTTTGCATAATTATTTGTTTCATCAATTTCTAGACATTCAATATTTGGCTTTTCAAATTCTATCATTTTTACCTCCTAAATTGAGACTAATCTCAAACTCCTTAAAAACTCTGTTAAGTTTTTTAAGTAAAATTTTAAAGTTTTGACTAAACCTTTACACTCACTGTCAAAAACTATTATTTTGAGTAAAGCTCTACTATTAAATGTTCTTCTATTGGAAGATCAATGTCTTCTCTAGTTGATAATCTAACTACTTTACCACTTAATTTTTCGTTATCTTTTTCTAACCAAGCTGGAACTGGTCTAGCTGAATTTGCTTCAACATTAATTTTTAACGCTCCATTATCTTTTTTGCTTTCTCTAACAGTGATTACATCTCCTGCTTTTACTAAGTATGATGGAATATCAACTCTTTTACCATTTACTTCGAATTGTCCATGGTTTACAAATTGTCTTGCTTGAGCTCTAGATGTTCCAAATCCTAATCTGTATACAACGTTATCTAGTCTGCTTTCTAATATTTGTAATAAGTTTTCACCTGTTACACCTTTTTTGTTTGAAGCCATTTCAAAATATTTTCTGAATTGTTTTTCTCCAACTCCATAATATGCTTTTGTTTTTTGTTTTTCTCTTAATTGTGTACCGTATTCAGAAAGTTTTGCTCTTTTTTGTCCGTGTTGACCTGGTGCGTAGTTTCTTCTTGATATACTACATTTGTCTGAGTAGCATCTTTCACCTTTTAGGAACAATTTTTGTCCTACTCTACGGCATCTACGACATTGTTCGTCTTTATATCTTGCCATTATTATTTACTCCCTTCTCTTATACTCTTCTTCTTTTTGGTGGTCTACATCCATTGTGTGGTATTGGTGTTACGTCTTTAATTGCGCTTATTTCTAGACCTGCTGTTTGAAGTGCTCTTATCGCTGCTTCTCTTCCTGCTCCTGGTCCTTTAACAAATACTTCTACTGTTTTTAATCCGTGTTCCATAGCTGCTTTTGCTGCTGTTTCAGCAACTTGTCCTGCAGCGAATGGTGTACTTTTTCTTGAACCTTTGAATCCTAATTCTCCAGCACTTCCCCAAGAAATTGCATTTCCTTGTGTATCTGTTATTGTTACTATTGTATTATTAAAACTAGAATGAATATGTGCTGCACCTTTTTCGATGTTTTTTCTATTTCTTCTAGCAACTGGTTTTCTTGTTGTTTTATTATTAGCCATTTTCTAAAATTCCCTCCTTCATTGATAATAAGGTTTTATATTTAAATCTCGCAAAAATTGATTAAAATTATTAAGATGTGCATTTTTGATATTTATTACAAGGCTAGACTATACGTTTGTATGTCGAGATTTGTAATAAATGTTGAAAATGTGCAGATTGATGATTTTAATCGATTTTTATTATTTTTTGCTCTTACTAACTAACTTTCTAGGACCTTTTCTAGTTCTAGCATTAGTTTTAGTTCTTTGTCCTCTTACAGGTAAACCTTTTCTATGTCTTAATCCTCTGTAGCATCCAATTTCTGTAAGTCTTTTTATGTTTAAAGCAACTTCTCTTCTTAAATCACCTTCAACTGTGTATGATTCGTCAATAACTTTTCTTATGCTATTAACTTCTTCATCAGTTAAGTCTTTTACTCTAGTGTCTGGGTTGATACCAGCTTTTGCTAGAATTTTTTGAGAGCTTGTTAATCCTATTCCATAAATATATGTAAGTCCTATTTCTACTCTTTTTTCTTTAGGTAGATCTACTCCTGCTATACGAGCCATATTATTTTGCACCTCCAAATTTTTTCTATAAAATTATATGTTTTGCAACATTTTGTTGCGGTGTCTCTATTTTTTCTAAAGGTGAAATGCACCCATGCTCTTGGGTCTTTAGATATCTTCAAGACATATATATAAACACAAATCGATATGTTAATACATATTTTATAAATATATATTTACAGCCGCTACCTATTTGTGTTATAAACTGTTTTATCCTTGTCTTTGTTTGTGTTTAGGGTTTTCACAGATAACTCTAATTACACCTTTTCTTTTAATTACTTTGCATTTGTCACATATTTTCTTTACTGATGGTCTTACTTTCATGTTTTTGCACCTCCTATTTTTTTACCTTTTGGGTTTTATATATTTGGGTTAATTTTTTACTTTTATTATAAATAAATTAAAAGTGATAGCTTTTTATTTATTTTATTTTGCTCTCCAAGTAATACGTCCCTTTGTAAGGTCATATGGTGAAAGTTCTACTTTAACTTTGTCACCTGGTAGAATTTTTATATAATTCATTCTAAGTTTTCCTGAAATATGAGCTAATATTTGATGTCCATTTTCAAGTTCTACTTTAAAATTTGTATTTGGTAGTGATTCTACTACTGTTCCTTCTACTTCTATAACATCTTCCTTTGCCAAAATATCCCCTCCTATAAGAGCAATCTATTATTATTTATGGTTTTGTGTTTAATTATTTTGACTTAATTTTTTCTAAATCTCAGTAAATTTTCCACAATTTTTCCATTTTGATATAATAACTATTACATTATACATTATTTTTTTAGTATTGTCAATATTTCTGGCTCTTTTTCTGTAATTAAAATTGTATTTTCATAATGTGCTGCCATACTTCCATCTTCTGTTATAATTGTCCAACCATCATCTAGTTCTAAAATGTTTGGTTTTCCTTGTATTACCATTGGTTCTATCGCTAGAGTCATACCTGGTTCAAGTCTTATTCCTCTTCCTGCTTTTCCATAGTTTGGAATTCCTGGGTCTTCGTGCATTTCTCTTCCAATTCCATGTCCTTGGAATTCTCTAACTACTGAATATCCTTGTGAATGAACATATTCACCTATTGCGTGGCATATGTCTCCTAATCTATTTCCTTTTTTTGCATATTTTATTCCTTCAAAAAATGATTGTTTTGTAACATCTATTAATCTTTGATTTTCTTTGCTTGTTTTTCCAACTACAAATGTTCTTGCAGCATCTCCATTATATCCATTTTTTAATGCAACAGTGTCTATACTTACAATGTCTCCCTCTTTTAGTTTTCTATATTTTGATGGAATTCCATGGATAACTTCGTCATTTATTGATACACATATTGATGCAGGAAATTTAGGAACTCCTTTTATTCCTGGGTCATACCCTTTTTCTGCGGGTTCTGCTCCTAATTTTCTCATAGTTTGTTCTGCAATCTCATCTAATTCTAATGTTGTTACTCCTGGTTTCATGTGTTTTTCTAATTCTTCATATACTTCTGCTACAACTTTGCCTGCTTCCCTCATTAATTCAATTTCTCTTTTTGATTTTATTGTTACCAATTTAGGTCGTCTCCTTTTTATAACATTTCACTTTACTTATAATTTTATTGACAATTTTATATATTTTAATTTCTTATTTCAATTATTTATTTTTATTTTTTATTTTTATTTTTTATTTTTAAATTCTGCAACTAATTCTTCTGCTACATCTTTTCCTAATTTATTAATTGTTTTGCTTACAACTTCTGTTTCTAGGTTTCCTTGTTTTTCATAATAATCTACTAATGGACTTGTTTGTTCAAAATAACCTTTTAATCTTGCTTTTACAGTTTCTTCTGTATCATCTTTTCTTGTTACTAATTCTGAACCACATTTGTCACATATTCCTTCTACCTTTGGTGGATTTAAAACTATATTATAAACTGCTTTACATTCTTGATTTGAACATACTCTTCTGTTGACAATTCTTTCTATTATTTCTTCTTCAGGTGTTGTTAAGTTTATTACTTTATCAACTTTTTTTCCTTTTTCTGCTAATATTTCGTCTAGTACTTCTGCTTGTTTTACTGTTCTTGGGAATCCGTCTAATATTATTCCTTCTTGTACATCTGGTTCGTTTAGTCTGTCTTCTACTATTTTTATTGTTACATCATCTGGTACTAATTGTCCTTTTGATATATATTGTTCAGCTAATTTTCCTAGTTCTGTTTGTTCTTTTATGTTTTTTCTGAATATGTCTCCTGTTGATACTTGTTTGATTCCAAGTTTTTCTTGCAATAGTCCGGCAACAGTTCCTTTTCCTGTTCCTGGAGCTCCTAACATAATAATAATCATTAAAATCTCTCCCATTCTATTATTGTCATCCAAAATCTTTTCAAAATTTTGTCTGCCAATTTTTTTAGATTATTTTATAATAATCTTTATAATATTTATTTTTTGATTCCTTATTAGTATGTACTAATTTGTAAAAGATATAATAAAATTAAGAACCGTCGTGGGGACCATCAATGAGAAACGAAAAATTTATTTTTCGAAATTCTCATTAGATGGGAGAGGTTTGAAAATTTTATTATACTTTTACAATTAGTACATAAAAAATATTAATCTAATAAATAAACATTATAAAAATTATTATAAAAACCATTATAGGGTGATATGCAAAAACGCATACCTCCCCACAATGCAATTTTATTCTAAGAATCCTTTATAGTGTCTCATTACTAATAATGATTCTAATTGTTGTACAGTTTCTAATGCAACACCTACAACGATTAATATAGATGTACCACCAAATGCAACATTTAGTCCTGTAAATCTTAAAAGCATTGGTAATATTGCTATTACTGCTAAGAAGAATCCACCAAACCATGTTAATGTTGATATTATTGATGTTAAGTAATCTGTTGTTGGTTTTCCTGCTCTTATTCCTGGTATAAATCCACCATTTTGTTTAATATTGTTAGATACTTCTGCTGGGTTGAATGTTGCATAAGTATAGAAAAATGTAAATGCCATGATTAATACTAAATATACTAATGCATTAGCAATACTGTACCCAATTCCTACGCTTGAAGATGATGTAGCAATTGAGAATTTGTATACTCCTGCCCAGAATCCAGTTTGAGTTGCTATATCTTTTACAAATATTTGTAATATCATTGCTGGAAATGTTAAGAATGATGAAGCAAAGATTATTGGCATAACACCAGCCATTGCTAATTTCAATGGAATGTGTGTATTTTGTGCTCCTACCATTTTTCTTCCAACTACTTTTTTAGAATATTGTACTGGTACTCTTCTTTCTGCTTGTTGTATAAATACAACACCTGCTATTAAAACTATAGCACCAATTATTAATCCAAGTGCCATCAATAATCCTGTTGTGCTAAATCCATTATCTGTAATTACTAAATTCCATAAAGTTGTTACAAAACTTGGTAATCCTGAAATAATACCAATAAAGATAATTATTGAAATTCCGTTTCCAATTCCTTTATTTGTTATTTCATCCCCTAGCCACATTAATATTGATGTTCCTGCTACTAATGAAATTACTACTAAAGCTGCTGTTGAGAAGTTTGTGTTAACAAATATTCCAGAAGATTTGTAAGAAACAAATACTCCTATTGCTTCAATTAATGCTAATACTAAAGTCAATATTTTTGTGTATCTGTTTATTTTCTTTCTTCCTTCTTCTCCGCCTTCTTTAGTTAATCTTTCTAAAGATGGGATTATCATACCTAGTAATTGAATTACTATTGAGGCTGTGATGTATGGACTTATTGACATAGCAAATACAGAGAATCTTGAGAACGCTCCTCCGGAAATCATGTCAATTAATCCTGCTACACCATTATTTGAAGACATTGCTTCGTTTAATGTTATACTATTTACTCCTGGTACTGTAATATAACATCCTAATCTAAATATTACTATTAATAGTAATGTATATAATATTCTTTTTCTTACATCAGGTGTCTTTAATGCATTTTTGATTGTTTTAAACAATTAAATCACCTCAGCCTTTCCGCCTAAAGCTTCAATTTCTTCTTTTGCTTTTGCAGTAAATCTTGTAGCTTTAACATTTAATTTTTTCTCTAATTTTCCTGTTGCTAATACTACGATTCCATCATTTACTTTTCCGATTATTCCGTCAGCTAATAATGTTTCTGCTGTTACATCGCTAACAGTTGATTTGTTTAACATTGTTAATGTTACTTCTGTGTAATTTTTAGCGTGAATATTATTGAATCCTCTTTTTGGTAATCTTCTATATAATGGTGTTTGACCACCTTCGAATCCTCTTCTTACTCCGCCACCTGATCTTGCTTTTTGTCCTTTATGTCCTCTTCCTGATGTTTTTCCAAGTCCAGAACCGATTCCACGTCCTACTCTTCTTCTTGAAACTTTTTCTTCAGCTGGTTTTAATTCTCCTAACTTCATTTTGCGCTTGCACCTCCTCTTTCTTTAACAGGGTACATTTTTCCACGGGACTATACGAACTTTATATTCTTGCCCCATGTTAATGTGTTTTCCCTTTACTAAATTTCGTATTTTACTATAAAATTTCTTCTATTTTTTTACCTCTTTTTTTAGCTACTTGTTCAGCTGTTTGCATAGCTTTTAATCCTTCGATTGTAGCATAAACAACGTTTCTTGGATTGTTTGTTCCAATAACTTTTGTTCTTATGTTTTTATATCCTGCAAGTTCTAGTACAGGTCTAACGCTACCTCCAGCTATTAATCCAGTACCAACAGCAGCTGGTTTTAATAAAACTTTAGCACTACCGAATTTTCCAACAAATTCATGTGGAACTGTTGTATCAACGATTGGTACTTCAACTAAGTTTTTCTTAGCTTCTTGCATAGCTTTTTTGATTGCGTCTGGAACTTCGGCTGCTTTACCGTTTCCAACACCAATATGTCCGTTTTCATCACCAACTACAACTACAGCACTAAATCTAAAAGTTCTACCACCTTTAACAACTTTTGCAACTCTGTTTATGGCAACAACTTTTTCTTTTAATTCGCTTTTTTCTTCCATTGGTTTTTATTCCTCCTCTTTTTATTCTAGAATTTTAATCCGCCTTCTCTAGCAGCTTCTGCTAATTCTTTTACTACACCGTGATAAATGTATCCACCACGATCAAAAACTACTGTATCAATATTTTTTTCTAATGCTTTTTTAGCTATCATTGCTCCAACTTCTTTAGCAGCTTCTTTATTAGCATGTTTTGTTTTTATATCTTTATCTAATGTTGAACAACTAACTAATGTGTTTCCTGCAACATCATCTATGATTTGTACATATAAGTTTGCGTTACTTCTATATACACATAGTCTTGGTCTTTCACTTGTTCCAGATACTTTTGTTCTAACTCTTAAATGTCTTCTTGTTCTTTCCATTTTTCTATCTGTTTTCTTAACCATTTTTATTCTCCCTTTCCCTACGCTCTGCTCCGGTCATCGTCATTCAAAATTTTTTCAAAATTTTGCCTGCCAAACTCAAACTATTTTAGCTACGTAGTAATTATACAATTAATATGCTTTATTTCGTTTTAGATTTTTTTGGTTTATTATTTTAATTCAAATCAAAATTAGTATATTGTGCATTTTTATAAATTAAGCAGGCTGAAGTCGTACGTCTGTACGTCGAAGTCTGATTAATGAAATAAAAATGTGCAAGATGCTGATTTTCATTTGAATTTATTTACCAGTTTTACCTTCCTTACGACGAATAACTTCATCAGCATATTTAATACCTTTACCTCTATATACTTCTGGTGGTCTCTTAGATCTTACAACTGCTGCTGTTTGACCTACTAATTCTTTATCAATACCTCTAACGATAATTGTATTTGCATTTGGAACATCAAAAGTAATTCCTTCTGGTGCTTCCATAATTACTGGATGAGAATATCCTAAAGTCATATTTATTCCTGTTCCTTGTTTTGCAACTCTGTAACCAACACCATTGATTTGTAATTCTTTAGTGTATTCATGTGTTACACCAATTATCATGTTATTGATTAAAGTTCTTGTTAAACCATGTAAACTTCTGTTAGCTGGTTCATCATTTTTTCTTGTTACTTTTATAACATTATCATTCATTTCTAAAGAAATATTTTTATGTACTTCTCTTTCTAATGTTCCTTTTGGTCCTTTTACAGTAATTTTGTGTCCATCTATTTTTACTTCTACACCATCAGGTACTGTTATAGGTTTATTTCCTATTCTTGACATTTTCTTTTCCTCCTTATTTTTGATTATGTCATATAGCTTTCGCCTTTTTAATGGATATTACCATACATATGCTAGTACTTCTCCACCTACTCCTAATTGTCTTGCTTCTTTATCTGTTTTTAAACCTTGAGATGTAGAGATTATTGCTATACCTAAACCGTTTAATACTTTTGGTAATTCTTCTTTAGAAGCATAAACTCTTAATCCTGGTTTACTGATTCTTCTTAATCCATCAATTACTCTATTTCCTTTTTCGTCATATTTAAGAGTAACTCTGATGATTCCTTGATTTTCATCTTTTATTTCTTCATAAGCTTTAATATATCCTTCTTTGAATAATATTTCAGCTATTCCTGTTTTCATTTTTGATGCAGGTATATCTACTGTTTTATGTTTTGATGTATTTGCATTTCTGATTCTTGTTAACATATCTGCGATTGGATCTGTAGTATTCAACTCTTTTTCCTCCTTTTCTTTATAAAGTATTTATATAGCTTTTTATTTTTGCTCTTTAAATTTGATGAAATTGATTATATTGTGCAATATATTTCAAAAAATTGATTTAAAGTAGTAAGATGTGCATTTTTGATATTTATTACAAGACGAGGCTATACGTTTGTATGCCGAGGTTTGTAATAAATGTTAAAAATGTGCAGATTGCTGCTTTTAATCGATTTTTACCAACTAGCTTTTTTAACACCAGGAATCTCACCTTTATGTGCTAATTCTCTAAAGCAAACACGGCAAATACCATATTTTCTGATATATGCATGTGGTCTACCACATAATTTACATCTATTATATTCTCTTGTGCTGTATTTTTGTGGTCTTGCTTGTTTTATTTTCATTGATTTTTTAGCCATAGTTTTTTATTTCCTCCTTTTGACTAATTTTTAAAAGGCATTCCCATTAATTTTAATAATTCTTTTGCTTCTTCGTCTGAATTAGCTGTTGTTACGAATATAATATCCATACCTCTTAATTTGTCTACCTTATCATATTCGATTTCTGGGAATATTAATTGTTCTTTTATACCCATTGAGTAGTTTCCTCTTCCATCAAATGAATTTCCTGAAACTCCTCTAAAATCTCTAACTCTAGGAAGTGCTACATTGAATAGTTTGTAAGCAAAATCATACATTTTGTCTGATCTTAATGTTACTTTACATCCTATGTTTGCACCTTCTCTTAATTTGAATGCAGCAATTGATTTTCTTGCTTTTGTTATTACTGGTTTTTGACCTGTAATAATGCTTAAATCGTTCATTGCGTTTTCTAATGATTTAGGATTTTCTTTTGTATCTCCTAAACCTATGTTTATAACTATTTTATCAAGTTTTGGAACTTGCATAACTGATTTATAATTGAATTTTTTCATTAATGCTGGAACTACTTCTTTTTCATATTGTTCTCTTAATTTTTCCATTATGTATTAGTCCTCCTTTCACTCACTATTATTTTAATTTTGCACCGCATTTTTTACAAACACGAACTTTTAAACCTTTTTCTTCGCTATATCCAACTTTTGTAGTTTTTCCACATTTAGGGCATACTACGTTTGCTTTTGCACTTGGTATAGCAACTTCAACTGATATTATTCCGCCTTCTTCTCCTTGTTTTCTTGGTTTAACATGTTTTTTTCTAATGTTAGCACCTTTAACAACGATTTTGTCAGCTTTTGGTATTACTTCTAGTACTTCTCCTGTTTTTCCTTTATCATTTCCTGATAAGATTTGAACAGTATCTCCTTTTTTAATTCTCATTAGAGATTGCCTCCCTTCTTAAATTTTCTGATATTTACAAATTAAAGAACTTCTGGAGCTAAAGATAATATTTTCATATAATCTTTTTCTCTTAATTCTCTTGCAACTGGTCCAAATATACGAGTTCCTTTTGGTGTTCCGTCATCTTTTATAATTACAGCTGCGTTTTCATCAAATTTTATATATGATCCGTCTTGTCTTCTTAATCCTTTTTTAGATCTAACGATAACTGCTTTTACAACATCACCTTTTTTTACAACGCCACCTGGTGTTGCTGTTTTAACTGAAGCAACTATAACATCACCAATGTTTGATGTTTTTCTATAAGATCCACCTAAACATCTAATACACATAATTTCTTTTGCACCTGTGTTATCAGCTACTTTTAAAATTGTTTGTTGTTGTATCATTTTGGTATTCTCCCTTCATTTTTTGTTTTAAAATAAATCAAAGTTATAAGATGTGCATTTTTGATATTTATTACAAGGCGAGGCTATACGTTTGTATGCCGAGATTTGTAATAAATGTTAAAAATGTGCAGATTGTGACTTTTCATTTATTTTATTATTGCTTTTTCAACTACTCTAACTACTCTCCATCTCTTATCTTTAGAAAGTGGTCTTGTTTCCATAACTTCAACTTTGTCACCTTCATGGCATTCGTTGTTTTCGTCATGTGCTTTTAATTTATATGTTCTTTTAACTGTTTTTCCATATACATCATGTCTAACACTTGTTTCAACTGCTACAACAACTGTTTTATCCATTTTGTCAGATACTACAGTTCCTGTCATTGTTTTACGAAGATTTCTTTCTTCCATTTATGAATCCTCCCTTTCACTCGCTTTGCTCGTTCATCGTCATCCAAGATTTTTTTCAAAAATCTTGTATGCCAAATCACATTTTATCTTTGCTCGTTCATCGTCATCCAAGATTTTTTTCAAAAATCTTGTATGCCAAATCACATTTTATTTTTGCTCGTTCATCGTCATTCAAAAATTTTTTCAAAATTTTTGTCTGCCAACTTTAAGCTTTGGCTTCTGCTATTTTTCTTTCTGTTAATACAGTATTTATTTTAGCTATATCTTTTTTAACTTCTTTAATTTTCATTGGATTATCTAATCCGTTTGTAGCTAAACTAAATTTTAATTTAAATAATTCTGTTTTTAGTTCACCTAATTCTTTTTCTAAATCTGGTGAAGACATTTCTCTTATTTTACTAATCTTCATCATTTCCACCTACCTTTTCAGATTCTCTAGCAACGAATTTTGTTTTATTAGGTAGTTTATTCATTGCAAGTCTTAAGGCTTCTCTAGCTGTTTCTTCTGGTACACCAGCGATTTCAAACATTACTCTTCCTGGTTTTACTACAGCTACCCAATATTCTGGAGCACCTTTACCTTTACCCATACGAGTACCGATTGGTTTAGATGTTATTGGTTTGTCTGGGAATATTTTAATCCAAACTTTTCCACCTCTTTTTATATAACGAGTCATAGCAATTCTGGCTGCTTCGATTTGATTACTTGTAATTAAACCTGCTGTTACAGCTTGTATTCCGTATTCTCCATCTGTAACTCTATTTCCTCTTGTTGCTTTTCCTCTCATTCTACCTTTTTGTACTTTTCTATGTTTTGTTCTTTTTGGCATTAATGGCATTATTGGTCTCCTCCTTCCATTTTCTTAGTAGGAAGAACTTCTCCTTTATATATCCAAACTTTTACACCGATTTTTCCATATGTTGTATCTGCTTCTGCAAATCCATAATCTATATCAGCTCTTAAAGTTTGAAGTGGAATGTTTCCTTCTTTATAGAATTCAGTTCTAGCCATGTCTGCTCCACCTAATCTTCCTGATACTGAAGTTTTGATTCCTAAAGCACCAGCTTTAAGTGATTTTTGCATACATTGTTTCATAGCTCTTCTGAATGAAATTCTTCTTTCTAATTGTCCTGCAATATTTTCTGCAACTAATTGTGCATCTGTATCGATGTTTTTAACTTCAACGATATTTAAGTTAACATCTTTTCCTATTAATTTGCTAACTTCTGCTTTTAATGCTTCTACACCAGCTCCACCTTTACCAATTATAATTCCTGGTTTAGCTGTGTATAAATTAATTTTTACCATTTTTGCTGTTCTTTCTATTTCTATTTTAGAAATTCCAGCTGTATATAATTTTTTCTTTAAAAATTTACGTATTTTTTGGTCTTCTACTAAATAATTTGCAAAATCTTTTGAATCTGCATACCATTTAGAGTTCCAATCTTTTATTATACCAACTCTCGCACCTGTTGGATGTACTTTTTGACCCATGGTTAAATTAAGCCTCCTTTTCTTTTAATACTATTGTTATATGACTTGTTCTTTTTCTAATTCTTACTGCTGAACCTTTTGCAGCTGGTCTTATTCTCTTTAATGTTGGACCTTGGTTTGCAAATATTTCAGCAACATATAAGTTTTCATGTTTCATATCATGATTATTTTCAGCGTTTGCAATTGCTGATTTTAATAATTTTTCTAATACTTCTGATGATGCTTTTGGTGTAAATTTCATTATTGCTAATGCTTCATCAACATCTTTTCCTCTTATTAAATCTGCAACTATTTTAACTTTTCTAGATGAAATTCTTGCAAATTTAAGTGTTGCTTTTGCTTCTTTTACTAGTGTTTCTTCCACTTTTCTTACCTCCTTTTTTTATTAGGTGGGTACACCTTTATTTATATCGTAATTCTTATTTTTTTACTGTTGTTTTTTTGTCTCCAGCGTGTCCTTTAAATGTTCTTGTTGGAGCAAATTCACCTAATTTATGACCGATCATTTCTTCAGCTATATATACTGGAACGTGTTTTCTTCCGTCATGTACAGCTATTGTATGACCAACCATTTGTGGATATATTGTTGAAGCTCTTGACCATGTTTTTAGAACTTCTTTACTTCCTGTTTCGTTCATTGCTTCTATTCTTTTTAATAGTTTTTCTTGAACGAATGGTTTTTTCTTGCTTGATCTAGACATATACCATGTTCTCCCTTCATATTGCTAATTGCCATCCGAAAATTATTAAAAATTTTCGGGTAACAAATTGCTATTTTATATTTTAAAATATTATTTTCTTCTCTTAACAATAAATTTGTTTGAAGATTTCTTTTTGTTTCTTGTTTTGTATCCAAGAGCTGGTTTACCCCAAGGTGTCATTGGTCCAGCGTGTCCTACTGGAGCTTTACCTTCACCACCACCATGTGGGTGATCTACTGGGTTCATTACAGAACCTCTAACTTCTGGTCTCCATCCCATGTGACGTTTTCTTCCGGCTTTACCGATTTTAACGTTTTCATGATCTGCGTTCCCTATAACTCCTATAGTTGCTCTACATTTAGCTAAAACTTTTCTCATTTCTCCTGATGGTAATCTTAATGTTGCATATTTTCCTTCTTTAGCCATTAATTGAGCACTTTGTCCAGCTGTTCTTACTAATTTTCCACCTTGTCCTGGATTTAATTCGATATTGTGGATTAATGTACCTACTGGAATGCTGTCGATTGGCATGCAATTTCCAACTTTTATATCAGCTGTTTCTCCTGATATTACTTTGTCTCCATCTGTTAATCCTTGTGGTGCTAATATGTAAGCTTTTTCTCCATCTTCATATTGGATTAATGCTATATTTGCACTTCTGTTTGGATCGTATTCTATACCGATAACTGTTGCTTCCATGTTATCTTTTCTTCTTTTAAAATCTATTATTCTATATTTTTGTCTGTTTCCTCCACCTTGATGTCTTACTGTTATTCTACCATAACTGTTTCTTCCAGCTTTTTCTTTCTTTGTTGCAAGTAAAGATTTTTCTGGTGTTTTCTTTGTTATTTCTGCAAAGTCTGAAACTGTCATGTTTCTTCTTGATGGTGTGTATGCATTAAAGTGTTTCATTCCCATTTTTTCTTTTCCTTTCTCGAATTTATGAAAAACTTCGTCTTACGTTGTCAAACTTCACAAATATTTCTTCGATATACTTGTGTATTATCTCATCAATATTTGTTCGTTTTCCTAGTAATACTCGTTTTTGCTAAATTCTCTGTTCTACTTATTTACGGATATTTTTCCTGCTCCGCATAACAGATATTTTTTATTCTCCGGGTTCTTTCCCGATATTTTTTTCAATTTTCTTTTTTTCTCTGGCTTTTAAATTTTCTAAAAATTCATCTGCTAAGTCAGCCATTGTTATTTTAGGCATTTCATACCTTAAACTATCTTTAAAGTTTTTACCTTCATAACCTTTATTTCCAATCATAATTAAGCTCCCATAAATTCATCTATAGAATCTTTAAATTTCTTAGTAGCTTTAGTTGCCTTACCACCTTTAGCTAAGTAAGATACTTCTGCTGGATTTGTTTCTATAGTAACTATAGCTTTTTTCCAATCTGAAGTTTTACCTGTATGGTATCCAACTCTTTTTGTTTTTCCTTTAACTGTCATTGTATTTACTTTTAATACTTTAACTTCAAAAAGTTTTTCAACAGCTTTTGCTATTTCAACTTTTGTAGCTTTTTTGTTAACTTTGAATGTGTATTTCCCTTGTTGTAATTCATCATTACTTTTTTCAGTAACAACTGGTGCAATTATAATTTCTTCTGGTTTCATTATGCGTACACCTCCTCAATTTTCTTAACAGTTTCTAGAGGTAAAACTAGGTTGTTGTATTTTAATAAATCAAATACGTTGATATTGTTTAAAGTTATTGTTTTAACTCCTTCAATATTTCTAGCTGACATTAATACATTTTTGTTGTTTTCTGGAAGAACGATTAATGTTTTTCCTTCAACTTTTAAGTCTGCTAATGCTTTTACCATTGTTTTTGTTTTGATTTCTGCTAATTCTAATTTATCAACAACTGTTAATTCTTTTTCTAATACTTTTGAACTTAATAAAGATTTAATTGCTAATCTTCTTTCTTTTTTGTTAACAGTATATTTGTATGAACGAGGTTTTGGACCTAAAGCTATACCACCTTTTACCCATTGTGGAGCTCTGATACTTCCTTGTCTTGCTCTACCTGTTCCTTTTTGTCTCCATGGTTTTCTACCACCACCACGAACTTCTGCTCTTGTTTTAGTACTTTGTGTACCTTGTCTTTGATTAGCTAAGTAGTTAACTAGTACACTATGTACTATTGCTTCATTTGGTTCAATTCCAAATATAGCTTCTGCTAATTCAACATCACTTACTTTTTTACCTTTTATATCATATACATCTACTTTTGGCATTTCGTATTTCCTCCTTCCTTCTATTTAGTAGCCTTTACAGCTGATTTTATTTTTAAGATAGATCCTTTTGCTCCTGGAACACTACCTTTTAATAAGATAACATTTTTATCCATATCTACTCTTACAACATCTAAGTTTTGTATTGTAATTGTAACTCTTCCCATATGTCCTGGAAGTTTTTTACCTTTAAATACTCTACCTGGTGTTGATGTAGATCCCATTGAACCTGGTCTTCTGTGGTACATAGAACCATGTCCCATAGGTCCTCTGTGTTGTCCATGTCTTTTGATAACACCTTGGAATCCTTTTCCTTTAGATATTCCTTGAACATCTACTTTTTCTCCAGCTTCGAATACATCTGCTTTAACTTCGTCTCCAACTTTAACACCTTCAACTGATTCTAATCTGAATTCTCTTAAGTGTTTTTTTGCTTCAAGACCAGCTTTTGCAAAATGTCCTTTTTCTGGTTTGTTAATATGTTTGTCTTTTATTTCACCGAATCCTAATTGTACTGCATCGTATCCATCAGTTTCAACTGTTTTTACTTGTGCTACTGTACATGGTCCAGCTTCTATAACTGTTACTGGAATTACATTTCCTTTTTCGTCAAAGATTTGTGTCATTCCAACTTTTCTTCCGATTATTCCTTTTTTCATTTTTCTCTCCTTACTATTGGCTGATACTTGTATTTGCACATTGTTTTATGTGTAATATCAGCTTGGTTTTAGATTTTTAGTTTGTAAACTTGCTTTGCTAGTTTATTTACAACGTTTATTTCATTTCATTATTATAATGTTTTTCGTTAGCATTATAATTTGATTTCTATATCAACACCTGCTGGTAATTCTAATTTCATTAGAGTATCAACTGTTTTTTGTGTTGGATAAAGAATATCAATAACTCTTTTATGTGTTCTCATTTCAAATTGTTCTCTTGAATCTTTGTATTTGTGTGGAGAACGTAAGATTGTTACTACTTCTTTTTGTGTTGGTAGTGGAATAGGACCTGAAACTTTTGCTCCTGTTTTTTTAGCTGTTTCTACTATCTTCTCAGCAGACTGATCTAAAACTACATGGTCATAAGCTTTTAATCTTATTCTGATTTTTTCACTTGTTACAACTGTTGTGTTTGCCATTGTAATTTTCCCTCCTTATATAAATTTTATTTTGTGGGTTTCCCCTGTTGGCAGTTACGATTTCTGCCTAAATTACCTTGGCAAGTTAAAACGTACTCTGGTGTTTTCAAAGCACCCATTTTTAAAACCCAAAATATGCATGATAATTCTGGGATAAGTACTATTTTTAAAAACTTACCGCCTGGTCTTTGCCATGACATACTCCGCCGAAGTTCCCTCCATCCTTGTTTTATGTAAGGATGTAGCCACATTCGGTTTCTTCGCTTAATTCATGCTTTTATATTATACAATGCTTTTGGCTTTGTGTCAACAGTTTTTGGAAATATTTTTAAATTCATCCAATGTTTTAAACTCATATCCCATATTTTTTATTTCATTAATAATATCTCCTAATATGTTAGTGTTAGTTTTTGAATTTCCATGTAGAAGCATTACTTCTCCATTATGAACATTATCTATAATTTTCTTTTTAGCACTATTTTCTTCTGGTTGTTTATTTTCATTCCAATCTTCATATGCAAATGACCACATTACAGTTTTATATCCTAACGAATTTGTAACACTGATACTTTTCTCACTAAACTCCCCCATTGGCGGTCTTATATATTTCATTTCATATCCAAACTGATTATAAATTGATTTATGCAAATCCATAACTTCTGAATTTATTTGTTTCTCAGTAAGTGTTGGCATGCTTTTATGATTTACTGTATGATTTCCAACAATATGTCCCTCATCAATCATTTGTTTTACTAATTCTGGTTGAGTATTTAGGTAATGTGCTGTAATAAAAAAGGCTGCTTTTACGTTTGTCTCTTTTAATGTTGATAAAATTTGCTTAGTATATCCCGCTTCATATCCTTCATCAAATGTTAGATATATATATTTGTCATTACTATTTCCCATTGCAATACCATTATTTTTCTCTATAATTTCTTTATTCATCTTTCCTAAATCCGGTTGCTTATGATTATCATTTCTTTTTATTCCCCACCCTATTTTTTTGGTGCTAAGGCTTTGTGCACTTGTTTCTACAGTTTTCACATTACTTTTTTCTTCTATTATAAATGCTAAACCAGTAATTAAAATTATTAATATTGTTATTATAGAAATTTTTTTCAAATTAATCATCTCCCTTATTTAAATTTATGTCTTCTTTTGTTTTTTATTCCTTTTATTAATATATTAAATTTTTGAATTATTTTAGCATATGTTGTCTACTTTTAATACTTATTGTTCAACATCAAAACACTATTAATGTTAATATTTTTACCAATTGGATAAATTTGTAAATTTTCTATTGACATTGTTTGATTTTTAGATTATATTGTTATTGTTGCTGGAAAATAAAGGAAATTTTATTTTTTTGTCGATTACTTTCTTTCTGGCAAATTTATTTTAAAGGGGGATTGTAAAATGCTTAATTTCGCTATTTGTGATGACAATGTAAATATTTTAGATAAATTTTCAAAAATTTTAGAGAATATTTTTGTAAAACATGGCTATGATGCTAAGGTTGGAATATCAACAAATGATGTTAATAAATTATTGGATTATATTGATGATAATAAAACTGATGTGTTAATTTTAGATATAAATTTAAAGGCTGATAAAAGTGGTTTAGAAGTTGCTTCGAAGGTTAGAGAAAGTAATAAAGATACATATTTTATTTTTACTACTGCTCATTTAGAGTATGCTATGATGGCTTATAAGTTTAAAACTTTTGATTATCTTGCTAAACCTGTTACTGCAGATAGATTAGAAGAGACTATTGTTCGTTTATTTGATGATATTAATGTATTGCCAAAAAGATATCTTAAACTTGATAATAAAAAGACTATAATTGATCAGGGCGAGATTTTGTATATTAAACGTGATGGTATGAAGTTGATTTTTCATACTAAGAGTCGTGATTATGAAACATATAGTTCTTTTAATAAAATTATGGCTTTGTTGCCTTCTAATTTTGTTAGGGCTCATAAATCTTTTATTGTTAATATTGATAATATAGCTAATCTTGATTCTATTGGTAATATTGTGTATTTTGATAATGGTTCTACTTGTGAGATTGGACCTAAATTTAAAAAGAGTTTGATTGAGGAGGTTAATAATAATGAACGTTCTAAATAATATTTGGTTGGCGTTGAGTACACCGAATGAAACTTTAATAAGTATATTTTCTATACCATTTATATTTTTAATTGAAATGCCCTTATCTTTTTATTTAATTTGTAATCTTTTAAATATACAATATACAAAAAAGGTAAAATATATTTATATTATTTCAACCGCTATTATAGCTGTATTTGCTAATTATTGTATGAGTTGGCCATATAATATTTTATTTAATTATGCGACTACTTTTATAGTTTTATTTTTTGTAATGAAACTTGGTTTTACAAAATCCACTATAGCTACTTTATTTCCAAGTATAGTATTTAATTTAGTTGGAATTTTACTTGCTAATCCTTATTTAGATTTATTGAATATAACTTATGAACAAAATAATTCAATTTTTATTTATAGAGTTCCTTTTAATTTATTAACGTATTTGATTGTTTTTATTTTAATACTTATTTTAAAATATAGAAAAGTAACTTTAAATATTCTTGAAGATTTTGATAAAAAGACCAAATCTATAATAACAATTAATTTTGTTTTTGGCTTTATAACTATATTTTTACAAGGAATATTAAGTTCAAAATATATTGATATATTACCTATTGAATTTACATTTTTTAATTTCATTTTTCTACTTGCATATTTTGGTTTAAGTTTTTACAGTTTAGCTAAGATAATGAATTTGGTCACAACAACTAAAAAGTTAGAAAGTGCAGAAGAATATAATAAAACATTACACATTTTGCATGATAGTGTTAGAGGTTTTAAACATGATTTTGATAATATCGTAACAACTATAGGTGGTTATATAAAAACAAATGATATGGATGGTCTAAAAAGTTATTATTCTCAACTTGAAGAAGATTGTTCAAAGGTCAATAATTTATATGTTTTAGACCCAGATATTATAAATAATCCAGGAGTATATAACTTAATTACTGCAAAATATAATGAAGCTTTAGAAAAAGGCATAAAAGTAAATCTTACTGTATTATTAGATTTAAATGATTTACATATGAAAATATATGAATTTGCAAGAATCTTAGGTATCTTATTAGATAATGCGATAGATGCTGCATCTGAATGTGATGAAAAAATCTTAAATATAGTATTTAGAAATGAATCAAAAAATAATAGAAATATAATATTAATTGAAAATACTTATAAAGATAAAGATGTAGATATTGAACAAATATTTAATAAAGGTGTTTCTGGTAAACAAAACCATACAGGTCTTGGATTATGGGAAATAAGGCAAATATTAAAGAAAAATAATAATGTTAATTTGTATACTAACAAAAACGAAAAATATTTCTCACAACAATTAGAAATTTATTATTAAAATGATAGATAAATTCTATCATTTTTTATTATGTATTAGGAATGGCTCATAACTTTCCTAATACATAATAAAAGAACAGTTGCCTGTTCTTTCTAATGGATTGTATACTAACATTGAGTATATTGTGTATCCTAAATATAAGTATTGTCGAACTACTTATATTTAAGCTAAATAACTAATCTTTTTTTACTAAACTAGCTGGCATTTTTGGTTGATGAAATATTGACCATACATAGCAAGCTGTGTTAGTAGATTTTGCATATTTTTCTGCAACTTTTGCTAATAATTTTAACATAAAGGTTTCCTCCTTTGTTTAAAAAAAAATATATAATACAAAAATACTACCGGTATGTATTTTAATATTAACTAAGTAATTTAAGCATTTTCATAAACTTCATATCCATATTTATTTTTGGTAAGTTTATACGCTACTCTTGTAATCATACATGTTTGTGTAAAATATCCAAATATTATCATATTTGATATTAACTCATTTTTTACAATTGTTGCTATTGCTAGTCCAACAATCAAACACACATATGACATAATTTGTTTTTGCTTTCTTATCTTTTTGCTTAAAATTGGTACCTCTTCGGTATCTGCTGGAGCATAAAGTTTTATCATTATAATCCCAAATATTGCAACACATACTATAAATACATATTTTGTAATATCATTTAACATTATGCTTTTTGATAAAAATGCTACTCCACAATAAAATGTTGTTGTTGTTATTATGCATCCTATATGAGTGTGTAAATGGAATCCTCCAGAAAACATTCTATACGGCATAATTATTAAAAATGTAATTAAACTTAATTTTAATAGTCCTAATGCATATGCGATAAAAAGCATTATAAAAAATTTTGGTACTTCTCCTATTAATATTTGAAGTCCGTAGTTTATTACTTCTGCCCTTTCATCATCAACATCTGGCATTTCTTTCCTAATTTTGTTGGTTAGAAATTCTGTAATTTTGTCTATCATTTTTCTCACCACTCTTTTTCTTAAGTTTTCTATAGTTTATCATGTAATTTTAAAAATGGTTTAATTCGTTTATAAAAAGTATATTTTTATTTATATTATTTTAATTTTTTTATTTTGTAAAATATTTTGCCAGTTTTATAAAATAAAAATATATTTGAATCCTTTAATTTTATTAAAATAAAAAAACTACTAAAGAACCATTCGAATTCTTTAATAGTTAAAAAAATAACTACTAAAGGACTATATTAATCCCTTAATAGTTTTTATAAATTATTTATATCTTTTAAAATGCACCACGTTCCAACTGTATCTGGCAAGTCTGTAAATGTCATCTTCTCTTTACTTATCGGATGCTCAATTGTCAATTTATATGCCCATAATGCTATTTGCTTACCCTGGCCCCTTGTTCCATATTTTTGGTCTCCAAAAATACTATGTCCAAAATTTGATAGCTGAACTCTTATTTGATGATGTCTTCCTGTGTGTAAATTAATTTTTAATAAACTCAAATTTTTAACTTCATTATATGTTATTACTTCGTAATCCAACTTTGCAAGTTTTGCATTTTTCTTATCTTTGCTAACAACTTTACTCATATTATTTCTTTCATCTTTATATAAGTAGTTTTCTAAAGTACCGCTTCTTGTGGTTATTTTTCCATCAACAACTGCTAAATATTCTTTTTTAAATATTTTTTCTCTTACTTGGTTACTTAATCTACTCGCTGCTTTAGATGTTTTAGCAAAAATCATAATCCCCCCAACAGGTCTGTCAAGCCTATGTACAAGTCCTAAATATATGTTTCCTGGCTTGTTATATTTTTCTTTTATATATTGTTTTACAAGTGTAAGCATATCTATATCGCCTGTTTTGTCAGATTGTGATGGAATATTTGGGGTCTTTTCTACTACTATAATATGATTGTCCTCATAAATTACTTTTAAATTTTGCATATCTCTCTCCTTTTTCAAACACAAATTATTAATTTGAAAAAGAATTAAATTTTGGCAAGAAAAATTTTATTTAAAAGGCAAGGGCGCATACATATGTATGTAACCGCGTTTTAAATGAAATTTGACACAGCCAAAATTGTAATTATTTTTCAAATTTCCCATCTACCATAGATTCCACATGGCAATACCAATCTTGAATTTTCCATTGGAATTCCTATTTCTCCTGACTCCAATTTACCCTTATATTTTTTTGCAACTGTTAAATTCAAAATATCTTCCAAAACTTTACTAGAAATTCCTGTTGTATATGAATTTATCAAGAAAAATAATGGATTATCTGATAATACATTTGTACACAATTCTACTAAATCATATATATTATTTTCAAACTGCCAAACTTCGCCTTTTGCTCCCCTACCATATGAAGGTGGGTCCATTATTACTGCATCATATTTGTTGCCTCTTCTTATTTCTCTGTTCACAAATTTAACAACATCATCAACAATAAATCTAACTGGTTTGTCTTTTAATCCAGATGATTCAATATTTTCTTTTGCCCATGTTGTCATTCCTTTTGAACTGTCAACATGACATACTGATGCGCCTGCTGAAGCACATGCTACTGTTGCCCCTCCTGTGTATGCAAATAAGTTTAATACTTTTATTTCTCTTTTTTCTGATTTAATTTTGTTTATCATCCAGTCCCAGTTGACTGCTTGCTCTGGAAATAGTCCTGTATGTTTAAAACCCATTGGTTTGATGTTAAATGTTAAATTTTTATATTTTATTTGCCATTGTTTTGGCATCTTTTTGTTAAATTCCCAAGAGCCTCCTCCAGAACTACTTCTGTGATATGTAGCGTTTATTTCTTTCCATTTTTTTGGAAAGCTTTTGTCTTTCCATATTATTTGTGGGTCTGGTCTTGATAATATTACATCTCCCCATTTTTCTAATTTTTGGCCATCTGCCATGTCTATTATTTTATAATCTTTCCATTCGTTTGCTAATTTCATATTTTTTGTATAGTAATTACTACTATTCCTCCTTTTTCTAGAATAGTTATATTTTACCATACTTTTTTATTTTTTTAAAGGATATTTTTAATATTTTTAAGAACCGTAAATTTTAACAGTTACTATTCACGGCTCATAAAATTGTTGTTTATATTCTTTAAATATTTTCTAAAATTTTCATAAAACTAAATATCAAATAAAAATTAATGCCTAAAAAAATAAAAAGGCTTAGTAATATGCTCGAAAAAAATTTATGTTTTTTTACGAACTTCCATAATCCAATTGCAGACTTTTTCTTTGGAATTTCAAGCCTGTCCAATTTTTCATTATATTTCACATTAAAAATATCTCCCATAAAAATCCCCCTATATAAAACTTTTTAATATATATATTCAAAAAAAAATAAAATATTCCAATTTTTTAAAAATTCATTGTTAAAATTAACAAACAATGATATAATTTTTTTGTTACTATAAACACTGTATTTAAAAGGAGGCAATATGAAAAAAAAGATTTTTATTTTTATAATCTTTGCCTTATTAATATCCTTTATCTTAAGGGTATTAGCGCGAATAAATAGAGTTAGAATTTCTGGCAATATTATTTTCACGCGACCAAATGGTTCACATGTAAATGCACGAACCATTTTAAAAAAACCTGGGCAGTAATGCCCACGTTTTCCATTTTTTTAAGAAAGGTTGATTAGATATGTTAAAAAACAAAGAAAATTTGAAAAAAATTTTGGTAATTTTGTTAATTACAATAATGTCTGGAATAATTTTTTACTTCCAAACACAAAAATCCGGTTTACATGAGGATGAAGGCTATACCCTATGTTCATCTGTAAATCCTAAAAATGGTGTAATGGATGCTTATGATAGTGGTAACACAAACCCTGTATGGAGAAGCCGTGAATATGTGAAAAGTGCTTTGTCACTTGCTCCTGGTAATATATTAAATTTTAAAGCACTATTTATGAATCAAGCATATGACAATCATCCACCATTTTTCTATACTTTAGTTCATTTTGCAACTTTATTTTTTGGTGGGAATTTTTCACTTTACTCTGCCTTTATTGTAAATATAATTGCTTTTATTTGTAGTTGTGTAATACTTATTAAAATTTTGAAACTTTTGAAAAAGGATAATTTAGTTTTTCCAGCATTAATATTATATGGTTTATCAATGGGAACTATTTCAATGGTTTTATTCCAAAGAATGTATATGTTATTAACCACTTTTATTTTACTTTATTTTTATTTAAGTTTAAAATTGTATAAAAATAATTTTATTATGGATAAAAAATTTACAGTTCAACTTGGAGTTGCTACAGTATTAGGATTTTTAACACAATACTTTTTTGCAATTTATGCATTTTTTATATTTGCTATAATGTTAATTGAAATGTTTAGGACTAAAACAGATAAAAAGGTGATTTCAAAATATGTCGTTTCTCATGTTATATATGGTGCCTTAGGAATTCTATTATTTGTGCCTTGCTTAAAGCATTTATTCTTTTCAGATAGAGGTTTAACAAACTTAGGAAATTCTGGATATTTTGCACATATTTTTGATTATTTAAAACATCTTGCATATACTTTTAGTATTAATAATTCTAACACTGCATTAATGGTTAGTATATTAATTTTATTTGCTATTGCAACAATTGCTTTGTGTATAAAAAGTAAAGAAAAATTTGTTGTTTTAATTACAATTGTGCCCAGTATTTTTTACTATTTTATTGCAGTTAAAATGACATCTTTCCAGGAATTAAGATATATAATGCCTGTTATTCCTTTTATTGTACTAACATTTTTCTTTATATTAAATGAATTTATTACATTTAAATATAATTATGCTTTATTTACTGTAATTTCAATTGTGTTAGTTTCAATTGGTTTGGCATTTTCTGAGCCTAGATTTTTGTATAAAAATTACAAAGATATTTTGAATATTGCTGAAGAAAATAATGATAAATCTTTTGTGTATGTTTATGATAATTTCTTTAATCATATGCAAAGTGTTCCTGAAATGATGGTTTATAATAGAACTTTGATTATTAATGTTAATAATAATGATGAACTTCATTGTGTTATTGATGATGAGAGTTTGAATGGTGAAGATTCTTATGTATTGTCTATAAAGGCATATATGGATAATGATGCTATTTTGGATAGAATTAAAGATGAGTCTAATTTTAAAAATGTTTCTGTACTTTATAAGGCTCCTGATGGTCTTGATGCTAATCTTGCTAAAGATAATTTGTATTTAATTTCAAAATAATTTTTCGGGATTAAAGGTGTATCACCTAAAATCCCGAATTCTTTTAATAAGAAAAATTATCATATATTAATATTTTCAGAAAAAATGCTTCTTCGGGTCTTCCATAGGGACTTTTTCTTTAAATATTAATATATGATAATCTTGTATTTAAAAAAACGGGATTTTGAGCAGTGGCCCCTAATCCCTATTTTTTATTTGTTCTACTATTTTTTCTGTTATACCTTTTACTTCCATTAATTCTTCTTTAGAAGCCTGCTTTATTTTTTCAACACTTCCAAACTTTTTAAGCAACTCTCTTTTCTTAACTTCACCTATTCCCTCAATATCATCTAACTCTGATTTAGTAATCGCTTTAGCACGCAATTTTCTGTGATATGTAATTGCTGTATCATGCACTGTGTCTTGGAATCTAGTTATTAAGTTCATAAGATTTTCCGAAATTGGTATTTCATTTCTATTTTCATCTATCAATGCTCTTGTTTGATGCTTGTCATTTTTGACCATACCAAATATTTTTATATCAAGATTTTCATATTTGTTTATAGCATTTCTAATTGCTCTAATTTGTGTTATACCACCATCTGCAAATATTGCGTCTGGCAGTTTTCCAAAGCCTTTATCTTCGTGGTCTATTGAATGTGCTAATCTTCTTGTTACAACCTCTTCCATACATTTAGGGTCATCTTGTGTTAAAACTGTTTTTATTTTAAATCTTCTTGATAAGTTTTTCTTAATAACTCCATCTTGCATTACACACATTCCTGCAACCATGAATTCTCCTGATATATTTGATATGTCATATGTTTCGATTTTTCGCGGTAATTTGTCCATTTTAAGTGCATCTTTTAGTTCCATTAATATTTCTGTTTTGTCTTTTTCTTTGTTTTCTAATGTAACTTTTGCGTTATTTTCTGCCATCTCTACAAATCTTAGTTTTTCTCCTTTTTTAGGGCTTTTTAATTCCACTTTTTTTCCTAATATTGTGGATAACCATTGCTCTATTACATCTTTTTCAGGTAATTCTTCTCTCAGCATTATTTTGCTTGGTATATTTGGATTTTCTAAATAATATTGTTTTATAAATCCTGATAAAATTTCACTATCTTCCATATCTTTTAATTCTGGGAAAAAGTAGTGTTCTCTTCCTATCATTTTACTTCCACGCACAAAGAATATTTCTATACATACTTCTAGCTCTGATTTGTATAGTCCAATAACATCTATGTTGTTTTCTGAAATATTTGATACTTTTTGTTTTGATGAAGCTCTTTCTATTGCCAATTTTCTATCTCTTAGTTCTGCTGCTTTTTCAAAATCTAGTTTTGCTGATGCTTCTTGCATTTGCTTGTCTAATTCTTTTAAAATTTTATCTTTTTTTCCTTCTAGCAAATCAATTATTTCGTCAATTTGTTTTTTGTACTCTTCTGGTGTTACATATCCCATACATGGTGCTAAACATCTTTTTATGTGATAATTTAAACATGGCCTTGTTCTACCTTGATAATTTCTACATTGGCGTATTTTATATTTTTGTTTTATAAAATCTATCATTTCCTTTGCAGCACCTGGATTTGCATATGGTCCAAAATATTTTGCTCCGTCATTTATAAGTCTTCTTGTTAAAACTACAGTTGGATAATCTGATTTTACATCTATTTTGATATATGGATATGTTTTGTCATCTTTTAATAAAACATTGAATTTGGGTCTATTTTTCTTGATTAAGTTGCATTCCAAAATTAATGCTTCTGCTTCATTGTCAACAACTATGTATTCAAAGTGGTCTATTAAACTTACCATTTTTTTGATTCTTTCGGTCTTATTTGTTTTTCTAAAATATGACCTTACTCTGTTCTTTAATGAAACTGCTTTTCCTACATATATTATATTGTCATCTTTGTCGTGCATTACATATACTCCAGGTTTTCCTGGTAATTTTTTTAATTCTTCTTCTATGTTAAACATTTTAATTCCTTCTTTATTTTTTCTATATTTATTATACATTATAAGTTAGTATTAAATCAAGATTATTTTTTGTAAAGTACTTGCACAATTTTTTCTTTTGTTGTAATATAATAAAGTAAAATTGAAAGATGCATAAAAAATCAAAAAGAAAGGAGTTATTTTTCAAGCGCCAGGACCACTATTTTCAGGAGGTTGACGAGGTCTAGAGTTATCGAAAAATTCGGCGGATGCTCTAGTGGCTTTTACTTAAGGTCATCAGTATTAATTAAAAACTAATAGCAATATTAGAACAGAAGTTAATATTTTAAGTTTGCATACTTTCAATTCCATAAATTTTAAAAATATTGATTCAGATGTTTTAACTCTATCAATTTTATTTTGATGTGTTAATATATCAAATTATTTTTTAAAAATTTTCAATATATATTTAGGAGGATTTAAATTATGTGTGGAATTGTAGGTTACATAGGAACAAAAAAAGCATGCCCTATTCTTTTAGCAGGGCTAACAAGATTGGAATACAGAGGATATGACTCTGCTGGTATTTCAACAATTGAAAAAGATGGATTATCAATAATGAAAGATAAAGGAAGAGTTAAAAACTTATCAAATTTAGATGGAATTGATAAATTAGAAGGAACTATTGGTATTGCTCATACAAGATGGGCAACACACGGAAAGCCATCAAAGGAGAACTCTCACCCTCACCAAGATAATTCAAAAACATTTAGTGTAGTTCATAATGGAATTATTGAAAATTACAATGAATTAAGAAAATTTTTAACAGAAAAAGGATATACTTTCTATTCTCAAACAGATACAGAAGTTATCCCTAACTTAATACATTATTATTTTACAAAAGATACAGAAAATGATGATTTAAAATTTTTAAGAGCGGTAAAAAATGCTTGTTTAGATTTAAAAGGAAGTTTTGCACTTGAAGTTATTTCTAGTCTTTACCCAGATAATATGATAGTTGTAAGACAAGACAGCCCATTAGTTATAGGAACTTGTGAAGATGAAAAATATTTATCTTCAGACATCCCTGCTATACTTTCTTACACAAAAGATTTTTATCTTTTAAATGATTTAGAATTTGTTGTTTTAACAAAAGATTCTGCAAAATTTTATGATAAAGATTTAAATAAAATTGAAAAGAAAACTCAGTCTATTGAATGGAATGCTACAGCAGCTGAAAAAGAAGGTTATGATGATTTCATGTTAAAAGAAATTTTTGAACAACCTACTGCCATTAGAGAGACAATAGGTGCTAAAATAAATGTAAATTCAAAATGTGAATTTGATGAACTTAAATTTACAAAAGAATATTTATCAGGCTTAAATAAAATTTATATTGTTGCATGTGGTACAGCAATGCATGCAGGACTTACAGGTAAAAATTCAATTGAAAAACTTTGTAGAATTCCTACAGAGGTTGATATTGCATCAGAATTTAGATATAGAGATCCAATTGTAGATGATAAAACTTTATGTATTTTCTTATCTCAATCAGGAGAAACTGCAGATACAATAGCTGCTTTAAAATTATCAAAAGAAAAAGGTGCTAAAACTATTGCAATTACTAATGTTATTGGTAGTTCTATAACAAGAGAAGCAGATTATTCAATTTATACACATGCCGGACCAGAAATAGCAGTTGCTTCTACAAAAGCATATACTTCTCAAGTTGTTTTAATGACTATTTTAGCAATTTACTTTGCTGAAATACTTGGAACAGCTGATGAAAGTTTATTAGTTGATATTAAGAAAAACATTTTAGAATTACCTAAAAAAATAGAAGAAGTTTTAAAATGTGATGAAGAAATCACAAAATTTGCTAAAAAAATCTATCAAGAAAAAGATGTTTTCTTCCTTGGTAGAGGTATTGATGAGGCAATTGCAAGAGAAGGTTCTTTGAAATTAAAAGAAATTTCTTATATCCATTCAGAAAGTTATCCTGCAGGAGAATTAAAACATGGTTCTATTGCTTTAATTGAGAATGGTGTTACAGTTGTTGGTGTTATGACTGATAAAGATTTAGTTAAAAAGACTGTAAGTAATATTCAAGAAGTTATTACTCGTGGTGCTAAAACTTTAGTTGTTTCTAACCAAGATATCGATAAGAGTATGTTTGATGTTGTAATTGATATTCCTGAAACAAATTGTTTTGTTTCTCCTATTTTAGCAATTGTTCCATTACAATTACTTGCTTATCATATTTCTAAAGAAAAAGGTTTGGATGTTGATAAACCTAGAAACTTGGCAAAATCAGTTACAGTTGAATAGAAAAAATCAGGATTGAAGACGCATGTCTTCTTTCCTGTTTTTTTCGGGATTGAGGGACGGGTCTACAATCCTTTTTTTAAATTAATAATTTTACTATTACTAGACATACTGCCCCTGGCAGTCCTAGTACTCCAACTAATATACTTGTAAAAATATTAAGTCCTATATGGAAGCCCCATATTCCTCCTACAAGATTTATTAAAAATATTGTTAGTCCTCCTAAAATGGAGTTGATAATAAGTTTTAAAATCTTTTTTATTGGAACTATAAATATTCTTCCAAAAATAAACAAAAAACATATGCATGCTAAATATGTAATTATATTTGTGTCCATATTCATCCCTCTTTATACTTTTTTTATACATTTGTATGAGTTTATATGGACAAATATTCATTAAAATTTTTGTATTTATATTTTTTTACTTTTTTACTCTACCCTATTTCTTCGTCATATTTTTCATATTTTATTTGATTTATTATATCTATGGTAATTCCATTTGCTTTTGCTAATTTTATTAGATAATCTAATTTGGCTTGGTTTGCTTTTATATGATATATATAATAATCAACTAATTCTTGTTCTGCAAATTCAAAATTTTTGTTGTCACTTTTTAGTTCTTCTCTTGTTTTTATTATATTTTTTATTAATTCCATTTCTTTTTCTATTTCACTTTTTTCTTTTATTAATTGTTCTTTTTTAAATTCTTCCACTATGCTTTCTCCTCTAAATTTAATATTATTTTAAATATTATATGTTTTTTGTATGATTTTTATTCTTTTATTTGCCTTATTTATGCACTTTTTTTCCAAAAATACTTGTTTTTTTCGCAATTTTATAGGATAATAGATATGTAGAATTATAAAATATCGAAATAAAATATAATTAAAAAAAAGGGGCAATTATATAATGAAAATAATAGACAAATTTTTGAAAAAATTAGGCACCAGTAGAAATACTTTTGCAACATATGTTCTTACACTTTTAACAGTATATTTAGCTGTTGATAGAATCGCTGAATTTATGCTAATGTTATTTACAGGTGTTTCATACTCATATTGGGGACCTTTGATGTACACTTTTGCACTTGCCTGTCCTATATTTGCATTTTTATTTTCAGGCAGTTCAGAATTTGCATCTACCAAAAAAAGAAAAGTAACACTATTTAATATTTATATCATTGGTTTAAGCGTTATTGCTATTTCAATGTTTATACAATGGCTTAATTTAGGAGCATGGCTATTGCTTGTATTTAACCCAGGATATGTAGATTTAGTTACAGACTTTTCTGACTTAGTACGACCTGCATTTACATCATTAACACTTTTACTGCCAGTACTTATGATTCCAAAAGTATTCAATTTTCTATACTTTGGTGTAAACGATAGTAAAGATATGACTCAATCAATTTGGGATTATGGTGGAATTGATTTATCAGATAAAAAAGAAGGTCACGGTCCATACACTTGTGATGTATATTTATGTCAAAATAGTGAGACTGCTGCTCAAATAACAATTCCTGAAGCTTCAAGATATCAATCAATGTTTGTATGTGGTGCTTCTGGTACAGGTAAAACATCTTTAATTTATGAACCTTTAATTGCAAGAGATTTAGAAAAAAAATTTTTCTTTAGAGAAGTTGCAAAGGAAATGGGATTTACTGCATTAAAAACGGGAATTGCAACATTAACAAAGCCTTATGATAATGATTACTTAAATGCTAACTTTAATTTAAATATGTTATCCCCTACTTCTGGCAATGAGGATGTATATAAAGGTTATATGAAAAAAATGATTTTGGATTCTAACTCTGAAATTACTTATAAAAATTGTGGTGTAACTGTTCTATCTCCTGATAGAGAAATATCAGATCATATGATGAGCGTATGTGATAATTTTGGTTTAAGTTATAACATTATAGATCCTTCAGATAAAAATTCAATTGGTTTGAATCCATTTGTTTATGATGATACAAATAAAATTGCAATTACAATTTCTTCTGTTTTAAAGACAATGCTTGAAATTTCTAAGGATGAACCTGATGAAACTTATAGAGAGTCAGTTGTTTTACAGGCAATTGAAAATGTTTCAATTTTATTAAAAGAGATGTATCCTAGAATGAATGAAGGAATGTTACCTAACTTAAAAGATATGCTTGAAATGTTTAATAATTTTGATTTAGTTGAAAAAATGTGTGAAATTTTAGCACATGATGCTGAATTAAAAGAAAAATATAGTACTCAATTGGCTTATTTTAAAAAGAATTTTTATAAAAATGGTATTAATAGACAAAATACTGAAATTTATATAGATGCGGTAACAACTCAATTAGATAAATTATTAAGATTACCTGGTGTTAAGTCTATTTTATGTAACAGACATAATAATATTGACTTTGATAAAATGCTTGCTAATGGTGACATCACATTTGTTTGCACTAGACGTGGAGATTTAGGTGCTTCAAGCCATAAGGCATTTGGACTATTCTTCTTAATTTCTATGCAAAATGCAGTTTTAAGAAGACCTGGAAGTGAAAAATCTAGAGTTCCAAATTTCTTATACATTGATGAGTTCCCAGATTTCATTTGTAAAGCAACAGAACCTATCTTTACAATGTATAGAAAATATAAAGTTGGTACTGTTATATCTGCTCAAAACTTGGAACAATTGAATGTTTCCGGTGGTAAAGAAAATTACAAACAAACTATTTTAGCAAACTGTATTAATAAAATATTTACAGGTGGCGGAGTTATAGGTGAACTTGAATGGTGGAGTAGTGAATTTGGTCAAAAGAGAGAGTGGTCTATGGGAAACACTATTGATTTTGATAAAATGAAATATGACTCAAAACATGGTGGAGTTGAATGGAAATTTACACCTTACTTTAAGCCTGGTAAATTACAAACCCTTGGTCAGAAAGACTGTGCATATAAAATTAGAGGCTCTAATGGTAAGCCAGTGGTTGGTCCTGGTAAATTTAATTATTTGGAATCAAAATATAAGGAACCTAAAAAATTCAAGACTTTTGATTTTGGGAAATATTCAGATGGTGTTACTACCGAAACCGAGGACACAGAAAATGGTTTAAATAAGAAAAAATTTAACCTTAAGAAATTGAATTTTGTAGATGAAAGAAATGAAATAAATCCTGTTCAAACTGATACAACAGATTCTAATTATGTTTTTGATAATGAGGATGCAATTGTTGTTAATTTAAAAAATAAGAAAAATAAATAAAAAAGACTGTCAAAGGTTTAATTACCTACTGACAGTTTTTATTTTTGCTCTATAATGCAATTCCAATTAAATCAATTATAATTCCTGAAATTGCTCCTATTGCATATAGTAAAAAAATTATTCCAATATTTTCTTTTATTTTATTATTAGTTTTAAATAATACTGCAAGTCCCACTCCTGCCCCTGTTAAAAGGCCAGAAATCATACTTCCAAGTGATATTACATTTTCTAAATACATATTTGTAATTATTACTGATGCCGCACAGTTTGGAATCAATCCAATTAGTGACGTTATTAGTGGTCCTATAACAGGTTTGTTCAATATCCAACTTGCTATTGTGTCTTCTCCAACAAAATGTACTACTGTATTTATAATAAATGTAATTATTATTATAAATAAAAATATGCTCAAAGTATGATGTATTGAAGATTTTAGGATTCCACTTTCGTTACAATGGCAGTGTTCTTCTTCACATATATGCCCTATTTCGTCTTCTTCATTTTCTTCTACCATTTCTTTAGAATTTTGTTTGTTTATTATTTTGTTGTTTATAATATGGACAATTAAATCTATTATTATTCCTGCAATCATTCCTATTACAAGTTTTATACCCAATATTTTTAATATAATAATTGGTGATACTGCTTCTGAAATAAATATTGGCAACATTTCATCTGATGTAGATAAATATACTGCAATTAATGTTCCTAATGTTATAACTCGTCCTGCATACAAGTTTGTTGCTGATACTGAAAATCCACATTGTGGAAATACTCCTAGTATGCTTCCTATGATTGGTCCCCATTTTCCTGATTTTTTTATTGCATGCTTTGTTTTGTGTCCCATTTTGTGTTCTATATATTCCATAATCAAATATGTTATAAATAAAAATGGTAATAGTTTTATTGCATCTATTAATGTATCTTCTATAATTTCTAACATTTTTATATCCTTTCTTAAGGTGAAAACTTGATAAATGTATTTCAACCTCATTTTCTAAAATGTTTTGCATATATTAGTTTAACATAAAAAAGCGAACTTTGCAAATTTTATTGCAAAATTCGTTTTTACTATTTATATTTTGTATTTATTTTAATAGTTTGCTACAACATTTTTTATCTTCTCCTAAAACATCCACAGAAACTTCCTGTTCTTCCATTTGTGTTGTTATTTGGGATTACTTTTGCTCTTACTGCAATAGAGTCATTTGATGTGTTGCAACTGCAAGAACCTGTATTGTTACTATTATTGTTTGGATAACTTGCGTTAATTGTTAGTAAATCATTTTCAACTCCATTACATCCATTGCTACTTATTGTCAATAAATTTCCACTGTTATTGTTTGCTTCTTCTCTTCTATCTAATTCTCTAAGTATTCTGCAAATTATGTTTGTTAATATTGCCGTTATAAATGCTAATATTGTGTATGCTATCGTTGCTACTAAGTAATTCAAGTTTCCTATTGCAAATGTTACTATTAAAAATATTGCAAATATTATTCCAGCTACTAAAAATGGACATTTGAATATTTTTTGTAGTGCTATTGAGATTATTATTATTGCTATTGGTAATGCAAAAAATATAAGTAATGTGTTCATTGCTTTTCTCCTTTCACCTTGATGAATTTTCTTTTTACTATATTTTATGCTTTTTGCTGTTTTTTGTTACTTTTAATCTCTTTCAGTTTTTTCACTCGTATCGTATAAACGTCTAATTAATTGCATGACCATATATCACCATATTTTTATGTCAATTGTCAGGAAGAAATTTTCGATATATTTTGACATTTATTTATTCATAATTGACTTCAACTAAATACAACCCATTTGGTTGTAAAGTTTTTCCTGCTAAACTTCTGTCTTTTGACTCAATAATTTTTTCAATATCTTCTGGTTGAATTTTTCCTGTTCCAACATCAACCAAAGTTCCGGAAATTATTCTAACCATGTTATACAAAAAACCATTACCCGTAAGTTCAATATAAATTCTATTATTTGGCATCTCATAAACTACTGCCTTGTATATTATTCTAACACTGCTTTTACTACTTGTCCCGCTTGCCTTAAATGCTTTAAAATCGTGTTCTCCTTCAAAATATTTTGCTGCTTGTTTCATTTTTTCAATATCCAATTTTTGTGGAATATGTGTTTCTAAATTTCTATATATTGCAGATGAAAATTCAGAGTTATTTATAACATATCTATAAGTTTTCCTTTTGCATGTAAGTCTACTGTGGAATCTCTCGTCTACCTCTTCTGCAGATATAATTCTTATTGATTTTTTTAAGTTTGAGTTTAATGCAATTGGTATTTTTTCTATTGGGATATTTGAGTTTGTTTTAAAATTTGCAACTTGTCCAAATGCGTGAACTCCTGCATCTGTTCTTCCTGATGCCATCAAGTCTACTTCTTCTCCTGTTACAATTTTTATTGCTTGCTCAATTGTACCTTGAATATTTAGTTTTAATGGTTGTTTTTGCCAGCCATTGAAGTCTTTTCCATCATATTCTATTGTTAGTTTTATATTTCTCATTTTTATTTTTCCCTTTCTTATATACAAAGTAGCTTTATTTCTTGTACTATAAAAGTCGCCATATTAGCGACTTTATAATTATTTATTTTCTTCTGTATTTTCATTTTTTGTTTTTGTACTAAACTTTTTCTTTATAACTTCTAATTTATTATTTCTTTCAGTTTTTTTCTGTGTGAATCTTTTTGTAACAATGTTACTTATTAAGATTTTTTTCAAAACATCTTCTCTAACATCTGCAATTAATGTTCCATCTTTTGCAACAGAAATTTTACCAGTTTCCTCAGAGACTACTACAACTATACTGTCTGATTCTTTTGAAATTCCAATAGCCGCTCTATGTCTTGTTCCCAATTCCTTTGCAATGTCTTGGTCATCTGCAAGTGGTAATACACACGCTGCCGCTGCTATTTTGTTATTACTTATTACTACTGCTCCATCATGTAATGGTGTTTTTGGTACAAATATATTTACTAATAATTGTGGTGATATTTCTGAATTCATTGGAACTCCTGTTGCTATAATATCTTGAATATTTATATCTCTTTCAAGTACAATTAATGCACCTGTTTTTGTTTTAGAAAGTTCTGTTGCTGCAATTACAACCTTGTAAATATCTTCTTTTGTTTTTGTAGCTAAATCACTATCTAAACCAAAAAATTTTGTAAATTTATTTGTTCCTAATTGTTCTAATCCTCTTCTTAATTCAGGTTGGAATATTACTATTATTGCTATTACTCCCCAATTCATTATTCCTGTTAAAATTGAGTTCAATATTTTTAAATTTAGTAATCCGCTAAGCCATGTTGCAATTATTAAAAATGCTATTCCCTTTATTAATTGCCATGCTCTTGAGCCTTTTACCATTTTTACAAAACAGTATAATAAAAATATTACTATTACTAAATCTAATATTGTTGTAAATAATGTAAATGGGTTTTCACTTAAATTTTGAAAGCCTTTTACAATATTTTCATTATAAAAATTCATCCAACTACTACTTATACTTTTTTCCATATTACACCTTCTCTCAATTTTTGAGAATTTTTTCTAGATTAATGCAAATATTAGTGATGCTGCTATTGATAATACCATTAATATTGCTAGTATTCCTGCCATTATTTTTACAAATACTTGTCCTTTATCATATTTTCTTTGTTCTTTGTTTTTTATTTTTTTCTCTTTATTGTTTTTCATTATGTTTCACTCCTTTATTTTTGTACTTTTTATATTATATCACTAAAATATACTCTATTTCAATAATTTATTTGCAAATACCAAAAATTGTTGGTTCTTTTTCAATTTTATTATCACTTATTTTTATAATTTCTGCTAATTTTTTTTCTGCTTCTTTATATTTTTCTTGACTATTTGCATGAATATATCCTAAGACCTCTCCTATTGTTACTTTATCTGCTACTTTTTTATTTAAAATAATTCCTACAGTATAATCTATGCTATCTTCTTTTCTAACTCTTCCTGCTCCAAGTCCACAAGCCACTTTTCCGATTTCTTCTGCATTCATTTCTTGAATATATCCATCTTGTTTTGCTATAATTGGCTCAATTATTTTCGCTTTTTCAAATTTATTAGTATCTTCTAAATATGAAATGTCTCCTTCTTGTTTTTTTACCATTTCTATAAATTTGTTTAATGCTTTTCCATTTGAAATATTTTCTAGCATTCTGTTTTTATTTTCTTCTAAGTCTTCGCCAAGTCCTGCAAGTTTTATCATATATGCTCCAAGTTCCAATACAACTTGCCTCAAGTCTTCTGGCATATCTCCTTTTAGGAATTTAATGGCTTCTATTACTTCTAAGTTATTTCCTACTGCAAATCCAAGTGGTTCGTTCATATTTGTTAGGACACATACTGTTTCTCTATTTGCAAGTTTTCCTATTTCTATCATTTCATTTGCAAGTAGTTCTGCATTTTCCATAGTTTTCATAAATGCACCTTTTCCAACAGTTACATCTAATACAATTTTTTCTGCGCCACTGGCTATTTTTTTACTCATTATGCTTGATGCAATTAATGGGATGCTTTCAACACATGCAATACTATCTCTTAGTGCATATAGTTTTTTATCTGCTGGTGCTAAGTTCATTGTTTGTGATATCATACTTATACCAACGTTTTCCACATTTTTTATAAAACTGTTGATATCGATGTCTGTTTTGTATCCTGGTATTGATTGCATTTTGTCAACTGTTCCTCCTGTAAATCCTAGTCCTCTTCCTGACATTTTTGCAACTGGTACTCCTAGTGATGCAACTAGTGGTAGTAAGCAAATTGACACTTTGTCTCCTACCCCTCCTGTTGAGTGCTTGTCTACTATTGTTTTGTTTAATTTTGATAAGTCTAATATTTCTCCTGAATGTGCCATTGCTATTGTTAAGTTTGTTGTTTCTTGTTTTGTCATTCCATTTAAGAATATTGCCATTACTAATGCTGCTGCTTGGTAGTCTGCAATTTCTCCTTCAACATATTCTTTTACAAAGTATTCAATTTCTTGTTTTGTTAATTCTTGTTTTTCTCTCTTTTTTTCTATTATTTCTAGAATATTCATAAATTCACTTCCCGTTAATCAAAAAATATTAATATAAATTAGGTTTAAAAAGAATTATTTTACATCCTAAATAAAATGTCCTGTAAAACTTCTTCTATGAATTGGGCACAATCCATACTCCTTAATTGCTGCAATATGTTGAGCAGTTCCATATCCCTTATGCTTAGCAAAACCATATTGAGGATAAACACTATCCCACTCTCTCATAATTCTATCCCTTGTAACCTTTGCAATAATTGAAGCCGCTGCAATTGAATAACATTTTGCATCTCCTTTTATTATTGAATCATAAGGTACACCGTCTGTATCAATATGTTGAAGTGCATCTATAATAATCAAATCAGGTCTAACATCTAGCCCTTTAACAACATTTGTAACTCCGCTCTTTGTTGCATTTAAAATATTAATATCATCAATTACATCTTGACCAATTATTGCTACCGAGTAACTAATTGCTTCTTCAATTATTTTATCATAAAGTACTTCTCTTTTCTTTTCAGATACTTTTTTTGAATCATTAACTCCTTCAATCATTGAGTCTTCTGGCATTATTACTCCTGCAACAACAACAGGGCCTGCTAGAGGTCCTCTTCCGGCTTCATCAATTCCACATATATTTTTAAATCCTTTTTCATGTAATTCTTTTTCTATTTGCTTTAAATTTTTTAATCTTTCTTCTTCTTTTTCTTTCATTTTCTTTTCCTTCATCCTGGTATGTATTTTTTATACTTCTAAATTTCTTAAATCACTTAATTTATAATATGTTTTATCATCTTTTGTAAATCCTTGTGTGTTGTATACTTCTACTGTGTTATCTTTTATATCATATTTTATAATGCTATCTCCTTTGATGTTTTTTGTTTCTTCGTTTGCCATTCCCATATCTTCTAAATCATAATCTGATAGTTCGTAATAGTATTCTAAGTTGTTTTTTTCGTTATTAAATTGATCAGTTGTTATTTCAAATGTTTCAGGAAGTTGGCTTGCATCTGTTATTTCTTTTCCTTTTAATTTTGATTTTGCTGCGTCTATCCTTTTGCTTTTTTCTGTTTCATCTGTTAATTTGTCAAATCCTGTTCCTAGGTTAAAGTTTGCATTTTCAACATATTCTTTTCCTTTTACTTCTATTAATAACATTCCTGTTTTTAGGTTTTCTAGTTCTGTTCTTTTTATTATATTTCCTCCTGTTCCAATTGAAATACCTGCTAATATTAATAATAATACTATTGTGATTACAAGTGCAACCATTGTTATTCCTTTATTTTTTTTCATTCTTATTTTCCTTCTTTCGATTTTTTTCTTATTATACTATAATTCTCTATTTTAAATCAAGATTTTTTTAAAATTAAAACTTTTTCTTTTTCTCGTTGTTAGCATTCAAATTGTAACTAAAATGTAACACTTTTTTCACAAAAAGTTCACAATACTATTGTATTCTAATAAAGAATTAGGTTATTATATATAGTAAATGCGGTACGCAGAAAATGTACGCATTAATTTAGGAGGTATAAAAAATGGACGAAAAAGAACAAAACAATTCAAAATTTAAAGCAATTCCTGTAACAGGTTCATCATCTTATGAAAAAGCAAAAAAAGTACACTCAGGATTTGGAAAAAGTGTAATGCTACCATTTGTTAGTGGTATTGTAGGATGTACAGTAGTAATAGGAACATGTTTTGGAGTTCCTTCTATTAGAACAAAAATTATTGGAAGCACAGGAACATCTTCCATAAGTACAACAAATAATAGTTCAACAAAATCTGATGGATATGTAAAACAAACATCTTTAGAAAATTACTCAGACACTTCTGTTTATGCAGCAAATAAGATTTTACCATCAATTGTTGGAATCAAAATTGAATATACTGTAAATTCAACTTCAATATTTGGTAGAAGTGGTTCTACAAGTGCAACTGCTTCTGGTTCAGGAATTATAATAAGTGAAGATGGATATATTTTAACAAATAACCATGTTGTATCTTCAAGTTCTTCTGAATCAAATTTATATTATCAAATTTCAGAGGCTACAAAAGTCACAGTAACATTATTTAATGATGAAACAGAATATGAAGCAAAAATTGTTGGCCAAGATGAGCAAACTGATTTGGCAGTTATAAAAATTGAAAAAACTGGTTTAACAAAAGCCGAATTTGCTGATTCTGATGATGTTAAAGTTGGTGAATTTGCTATGGCCGTTGGAAATCCTGTTAATATGACAAGTACTGTTACAACTGGTATTGTAAGTGCAGTTAATAGAAAAATTACAGATTCTGATGGTAAAACATATACATGTATTCAAACTGATGCTGCTATAAACTCTGGTAATAGTGGTGGTGCATTAGTTAATGCTCAAGGTAAAGTTATTGGAATTAATACTTTGAAATTATCTGGTTCTGGTATTGAGGGAATTGGTTTTGCTATTCCTATAAATTCTACAACTGGTATTACTTCACAATTGATTCAATATAGTAAAGTTAAAAGACCTTTTATTGGAATTTCTGGTATTGATTTAGATGAAACAACTGCTAAAAAATATAATTTAGTTACTGGTGTTTATGTAAAATCTGTTGAAGATTTCTCTTCTGCAGAAAAAGGTGGTTTAAAATCTGGTGATGTAATTATTGAAGCAGACGGAAAAACTATCAAATCAATGGACGAATTAAATGAGATTAAAAATTCTCATCAAATTGGTGATGAAATGAAGTTAAAGATAAATAGAGATGGAAAAGAGAAAGAAATTACTTTAACATTAGGTGAACAACCTTAACTTTTGATAAATATATAAACTTTTGAAAAATGAAGAATTTATTAAATTTTAATAGATTCTTCACTTTTAATTCACACAATGGACAAAAAACATTATTATAATACAACCATAGTCAGTAAGTTAACTGACTCAAATAAAAAAACATCCCCTTTTATTTTCAAAAGGCTAGGTTCCTTAAAGGTTCCTAGCCAATTTTTTATATTATTACAATATCTTTTTCACTTGTCATTTTATCATTTCCATATGCAAATATTACATAAATATTGTTGTTGTAAATAAAGTATTCAGATATATTTTCTACTTTGTATATGTCGCTTTTTGTGTCTCTCGAAAATACATTGTATCCTAATTTTATTAGTTCTTCTGATTTATTTTCCTCATTTTGAATGTCTGTATTAATTTTTGTTTGAACTTCATTTTTCTTTAATTTGAATTCATTTATAGCATCTTCAAATGTTAATGTTTTGTTTTGAGATAAATCGTAGTTAAATGTTTGGACTATTACTCTTTGTGCACTTGAACTTTGCTTTAAGTCTGAGTATATTATTAGTGATAATATATTTTCTTTTATACTTGCTTTGTATTTAACTGTGTATAATATGTTTTCGTCTGTATTTTGTGATACTTCTTCTGCTTTTCCTTCGAATGTATTTTTTATTTCTTTATTGAATTTGTTTACTTCTTCATTTTTTATATTTATATATGGTAAATTTACATCTAATTCGTGGTTATCCTTTTTTTCTTGTTTGCTATATTCTGTATAAATTATTTCTTTGTCTTGGTTGTTTTTTTGAACTGTATAATTTCCTTTATCTAATAATGTGTTGTCTAAAAGTGATTCAAAGTTTACTTTTAACGCTGCTTCCTCTTCTTCTGTTCTTTTTGTTATTTTGTTCAATCCAAATATATTGTCTACTACATCATTTCCTAGTATTTGTGTTCCTATTGCTACTGATATTGCTAATGCACATATACATATTAGTACAATATATGTTATTTTCCTTCTTTTTGGCATTTTTTGTTTTTTTGGTAATTCTAATTTCATATTCCATTTGTATGATATATTTAAATTTTTAAATATATCACGTTCTCCTTTCTTAAATTTCTTGTATTCACTTTTTAATTATACCATTTTTGTGAGTTTAGGTCAATAAAAATAGGCCCTCCTAAATGGAAGACCTACGGTAAACGTTACGCTATTGCTGTTTCAAGAGTCTTTTGGTTTTTTGTAAAGAAAGCATTTATAATTCTTTTGCTTTCTTTTTCTCTGTTTCCATTAAATGACTCTTCGAATGAGATACTGCTCTTTTCTGGTGTTGATGGAAAAATTGTTGCAATTGCTTCTCCATCCTTTTTAACCTCAAAGTTTCCCATTCGTAACCATGTAAATTCTAACATTTTACCTCCTAATCTGTGCTTGTTAATAAGTAGCTATTTGATAATAACATATTTTACATAAGATTTCAATAGTTTTTTGTACTGTTTTCAATATTTTCATCGCATTTTTATATATTTTTCGACATATTTTTGCAACTAATTTACCCTCACTCATTTATTCTAAAAATATTGACTATTTCTTAATTTTGAGTTATTATATATAATATTGAAAAAAACAAAGAAATGAGGAATTAGAAAGTTATGATATGTTCAGAATGTAAAAAAAATCCAGCAGTACTTTTTTATGAAAAAATAGATAATGGAAAAAAGTCAATGGAAGGTTTATGCTATGACTGTGCTAAAAAAAGAGGCATTGATGCAACAGAAGTTTTAGCTAACCAACAAGAACTATTGTCTAAAGATAAAATAAATTTGGCAGATATGAATAAACAATTAGAAAATATATTTAAAGATTTTGCTGAAAACTTAGATATACATGATATAGAAAATATTGATGGTGCCATCACTTTTGGTGATATAGATGACGAAGATAGCGAAGATGACGATGAAGAAAGACCAAAGTTTGCAGGCGCTGCAATTCCTTTAGGTTCAATCTTCTCTAGTATGTTAAAGCCTCGTCAACACAAAGATGAAGAAAATCAACAAAATGATAATAAAAAACAAACAAAAAATGCAAAAAAGAAAGAAACAAAAACAAATAAAAAGAAAAAATACTTAGATACTTATGGAACTAACCTAACAAATAAGGCTAAAAACAATCAATTAGATATAGTTATTGGTAGAGATAAAGAAATTCAAAGAGTTATACAGATTTTAAATAGACGTTCTAAAAATAACCCTTGTTTGATTGGTGAGCCAGGTGTTGGTAAAACTGCTATCGCTCAAGGTTTGGCAATAAAAATTGCTAACCAAAATGTTCCTGCAAAACTTTTAAATAAAGAAGTTTATCTTTTGGATATGACTGCAGTTATTGCTGGAACTCAATTTAGAGGTCAATTTGAGTCTAGAATGAAAGGCATTATTGACGAATGTAAGGAATATGGAAATATCATTTTAGTTATTGACGAAATTCACAATATAATAGGTGCAGGTGATGGTGAACATTCTATGAATGCTGCAAATATTTTAAAGCCTTCCCTATCTAATGGTGAAATTCAATTAATTGGAACAACTACTTTAAAAGAATACAGAAAATATATTGAAAAAGATTCTGCTTTAGAAAGAAGATTTCAACAAGTTTTAGTTGAAGAGCCTAATGTTGATGATTCAATTAAAATTTTGGAAGGAATAAAAAAATATTATGAAGAATATCATAAAGTAAAAATATCAACAGATGTTATTCGTCAAACTGTTGAAATGTCCGAAAAATATATTCATGATAGATTTTTGCCAGATAAGGCAATCGATATTTTAGACGAGGCTTGTTCTAGAATCAACTTGGAAAATAAAGATTTATTTAAATTAGAAGTTTTAAGTAAAGAGTTAGAAAAGGTTCAAGCAGAAAAAGCGGAACTTGACCAAGCAGAAACTGATGAAGAATTCCAAAAACTTGCAGATTTAAAAACTCAAGAATGCAAATTAATAGAAGATATTGATAACTTAAAGAAAAAAATGAAACCTAAAAATCTTACTATTCAAGACATTGCTACAGTTATTGAAAATTGGACAAAAATTCCTGTTAAGAAAATTACTGAAGCAGAAACTCAAAAATTATTAAATTTAGAGACAAATCTTCATAAAAGGATTATTGGTCAAGAAGAGGCTGTAAGTGCAGTTTCTAGAGCAATTAGAAGAAATAGAGCTGGACTTCAAAACGAAAAAAGGCCACCATCATTTATTTTTGTTGGACCTACAGGTGTTGGTAAAACAGAACTTGCAAAATCACTTGCATATGAAATGTTTGGTTCAGAAGATTCAATAATAAGAGTTGATATGTCTGAATATATGGAAAGTCACTCTACTGCTAAATTAATAGGTGCACCTCCAGGATATGTTGGTTACGATGAAGCCGGTCAATTAACTGAAAAAGTTAAGAGAAAACCTTATTCAATTATCCTTTTAGATGAAATTGAAAAGGCTCACCCAGATGTATTTAATATCTTATTACAAGTATTAGATGACGGAAAACTTACAGATTCACAAGGTAATACTGTTAGTTTTGCAAATACAATTATAATTATGACATCAAATGCTGGTTCAAATTTAAATAATAATTCTATTGGTTTTGGAAAACAAACTGTTGATAAATCTAAGATTGAAGATAGTTTAAAAGAAACTTTCAGACCTGAATTTTTGAATAGAGTTGATGAGATTATCGTATTTAATTCTTTAAATAAAGAAGAGTTATTGCAAATTGTTGATTTGATGCTTGCAGATACTGTTAAGGCTTTGAAGCATAAGGATATTTCTTTTGAAATTTCTGATTCTGCTAAACAATTTATTTTGAATAAGGGTACTAATATTAAATTTGGTGCTAGACCTTTAAGAAGGGCTATTCAAAGATATGTTGAAGATGAAATTTCTGATATGATTCTTCGCTCTGAAGTTGTTGATGGGCAAACTATTAATGTTGATTTTAAAAATGATAAACTTACTTTTGATGTTAAAAAATAATACTTGTTTGAACGCTTTTGCGATATTTTCAAACAAAAAGTTTAGTAAAAATGTATAGTAAAAGGGAGTAAAAAACGATGTTTAAACATATACCAAATATATTAACAATAATAAGATTTATATTTATACCAATTATTTTAAGAGCCATATTTGATGGAAATTACATTTTAGGAATTATATTTTTCACTGTTTCTGGCTTAACAGATGTTTTAGATGGATTTATTGCTAGAAAATTTAATTTAGTTTCTAACTTTGGGAAACTGATGGATCCTTTAGCAGATAAATTAACTCAAATTTCTGTGCTTGCTGCTTTAGTTAGTGTAAAAATTATTCCTGTATGGATTTTAACTATTGTTGTTCTTAAAGAATTAATAATGGTTGTAGGTGCATCTTTCCTTTATGGAAAAGATGTGGTTGTTTATAGTAAGTGGTATGGAAAATTGGCTACAGTTTTGTTTTACTTAGCAATTGTTGTTACATTATTTATTAAACAACTTGCTCTTACTGGCATTTGGGAATACTTAGATTTAGGTATTTATTGTTGTGCTTTGGTTTGCACTGTTTTCTCTCTTGTTATGTATGTTAAATGCTTATATCAAGGTGGTTTTATTGATAAAAGTGATTTGAGTAAAGAGACTAAAAATGTTGTGGTTAAAGATAAATGGAGTTTTAAGAAACAGAAAAAGAGCTAATGGATAAAAACATTAGCTTTTTTTATTCAAAATCCTCAAGTAATTGATTTAATTCTTCTATTCCATTAACTTTAATTCCTTCCATTATTTTAATTTTATCGATTTCAGATAAATACTCAACTGAAATTTCTGTCTTTTCATATACTTCCTCTTCACCATTTTCATTTACTTTATAAACTGTAATTTTCCCATCGTCTCCTTTTACAAGAAAATGTTGTCCACAATTACTATTAAACTCTTTATATAAAATAATCTCATTACTTGAATATTTTTCTATTTGCCAATATGGATATTCTTTTTTTAAATCCTCTTCTGTTTTATTTACTAAATCCATTGGAATATCAACATATTCTTTAATTGTGTGGTTACACTCTTCATAATATTTCTTTAAAATCAATAAGCAATTAGGTGATATTTTTTCTTCTTGTGAATTTGTTTCTACTTCTTCTTGAATATTTTGTTCTTCTATACAGTCATCTGTTACTTTTTCTGATACAATATTTATCTCGTTTTGTATTACATTATTTTTATTTGCCAATTTTTCCTTGTTATTAAATATTAATCTTCCAACTGCAATTCCAACTAATATAACTAATATTATTGGTATAATCATCCATATTTTTTTCATATGATTTCCTCCATAAATTTTTCTTTTATTATTTACAGATTTTTCTTATTTTATTCATTTATTACAAATCATTGCCCATAAAATTAAGTGGAGTATTGATGAGCCATATATTATTTTATAAATGGAATAAATTTTAAACCTTTTCCATTTGTTTTTAAAACCACTTCCCCCATTTCATCTGTTCTATATATTTTGATTTTTCTTTCTCGTAGATTTTGTATTGTAACATCTGCAGGATGACCAAATTTATTATTTTTTCCTACTCCAATTATTGCATATTGGGGTTTAACAGAATCTAAAAAATCTTTTGTTGATGATGTTTTAGAACCGGTGATGTGCTACTTTTAGTACTGTTGCTTTCAAACTTTTTTGATTATATTTTGTAAGTATTGCTTTTTCTGCTATTTCTTCAATATCACCTGTAAATAACATAGAAAATTTTTTAAATTTAAGTTTGCATACTAAAGAATTATTATTAATAGCATTTTCAGAAATCATATTACTACCGGCTTGGCCACAAAACATCAAAATACAAATTATTTTCGATGTTTATCCTCTGCCCTGCTTCAACAGTTTTGACTTTTATATTTTTTTCTTTTACTATTTTTTTGAATTTTTCATAATTTTCACATGTTTCATATTGCTTTCCTATTATGATGTTTTTCACTTTAATTTCTTGCATTATATATAACAAACCGGCCAATGTGGTCGTTATCAAAATGGCTAGGAATAATATAATCAATTGTGTTATAGCCTCTATCTAGTAAATATGGCAATAATGTATTTTTACCAACATCAAAATCTGTACTGCCTCCTCCATCAATTAAAATAGTTTTATTTTGTGGTGTTACAATAAATGTTGAATCACCCTGACCGACATCAATAAAATAGATTTTTAGATTTTTGGGTATTAAATTTATAACTAAAAATATTAAAATTGTTGCTGATAAAATTCTTCTAATATCTCTTTTTTTATTTCGTACTTTCATCTTTATAAATGCTATTAAATTTCTTACCCTTATCTGCGTTGTATTTGGTTTTTTAGCAAGATAAACATTGCATATATATAACAATGTACCCAAAAGTAAATAATACAAAATAACATGAAATACGCTTGGTGTTGGAATATAAATTTTTGCAAATTTCAATTTTCCAATATTTGAAGTTAATATTAAAATTTCCATTCCAATATTTATGATAAATGATAATATTTTTGCTAATTTTAAGTTTATTAAAATGATAATCATGAAAATAAATCCTGAAATTACTATTGGAACAACAAAGATGCTTAAGAATAAATTTGAGATTAAAAAATATGGATTAAACGTGTTCATATTCTCTAAAATAATTGGCAATATAAATAATTGTACTGACAAAGAAATTGACATTATTTCTTTTAATTTATCTAATGTTTTCTGTATTTGTGGTTTAATTTTATACTTGTAAAATTTGTTTTTAATTTTTATGTTTTCTAGTATCTTTGTTATATTTTTGTTTAAAATTATGATTCCTAAAACACCACAATATGATAATTGCAATCCAGAATTTAAGATTAAAAATGGATTATATGTTAAAATTGCAAATAACGATATTGACATTGATGTGTAAATATCATTTTTTGTATATATAATTTTAGATAGCAATAATAAAATTCCCATAATTCCTGCTCTTGTTACAGATGGTGAAAAATTTGTTATAAACATATAAAATATTAGTACAAAAATACTCAAAATGTATGTTTTTCTTTTTCCTAGAATTCTTTTAAATATTAGATTTATTCCTATAATTACATATGAAATATGCATACCTGAAACTGCTAAAATATGTGCCATACTTGCATTTCTAAAATTGTTTTGCGTGTTTTCGTCAATGTCATTTTTATAGCCTAGCATTAATCCCAAAAAGACTGATGCTTCTTCTTCATTTAGAATTTGTTTTGTATTTTTTATTATTTTTTCTTTTATTTTATTGGATGTTTGGAACATAATGTTGGTTTGATTTTGCTTTATTTTATCAACTTTGCTACATTTTATTGTTCCATAAATTTTTAGTTGTTTTAGGTAATTTGAATAATCGAATCCTTTGTAATTTCTTTGTATCTCTGGTTTTATATATGTACCTTTTAATTGTATTTTGTCGCCATATTCAAGCCTTTTCTTCTTGTCTACCATAATATAAAATCTGTATTTTTTGTTTTTAATTTTAGTTTCAATTTTATATTTGTTATAATATGTTTTTTCTTCTTTGTTACTTATAATTGTTCCTGTTAATTCAATGGTCTTTTTACTTGCTAATTGTGTATATGTTTTTTCATAATTTGAATTTTGTATTAAAACTAAAGTGTTTGAAATAATTGATATTACCATTATCAGTATTATGATTTTTGAATTAATAAATATTTTAATATATCTAAAATATCTTTTTATTGAAAATAATTTTAATTTGTTACTTTTTTTCTTTTTTGTTATTTTTTTATAAATTATAGGTGTTGCAACTATACATATACAAAACGGGACTATACTTGTGTGTAAGTATAGTCCCACTATTATACCTAATATATATCCTATAATTGCAACAAAAATTGGTCTTTTCAATATTGCCTCCTATGTTGCTTTTTTATTTATTGAATGTAATAGTTTATAAAATGTACCTTCAATTCAATGTAATTTTATATATCTTTACAGATTTGTTCTTTTTAGAATTGCTGTCTTAAAATATTCTTCTTGCTCCTACATAGTTTGTTTTGTAATATCCTGTTGACATTGAGTCTGTTCTAACTCCTTTGCTTGGATTTGCGGCATGTATAAATGTATTTCCCCCGATATATATTCCAACATGATTTATTCCTGATTTTCCAAACATTACCAAATCTCCGGCTTGTAAATTTGTTACAGATTGACCATTGCTATATTGTGATGCTGCTGTTCTGTTTAAATTTACGCCAAAATGTTTGTATACATATTGTGTGAATCCTGAGCAGTCAAATCCACTTGGTGATGTTCCACCATATACATATTTACATCCTAAATATTGTTTTGCATATGATACAACTGAACTTGCTGATGCTGATGCAGTTGTATTTGATGCAGTATTTGTTGTTGTACTTGTTGTTTTTTGCTCTCTTGTTGTAAGTCCACTTCTTGATGTTTCTTTTTGTGTTGATGTTAATAGATTTTCTGCAATATATCCTTTTGTTCCGTTTACATCTACATATGCCCATCCGTTTGTACTTGATAGTACTGTTACTTTTGTGTTTAATGTTAATGATTTTATTACTTGTGATGTTTTATCTGCTTTTTGTCTTAGATTTACAGATTGTGAATTTACATACATTGTTTTTGTTGTACTTGTTTCTTGTGTTTTTGTTGTTTCTGTTGATGTTTGTGTTTCGTTTGTTGTATTTTTTGTTGTTTCTTCTGTTTTTGTTGTATTATTTTCTGTGCTTGTTGTTTCTTCTTTGATAGTTGTTAATTTTTCTTTTCTTACCCAACCTTCTTTTTCATTTGATGTTTTAACTTTTACCCAATCATTTAAAATTTCTACAACTTCAACTTCTGAATCTTTTTTTACCTCTTCAAGTTCTATTGAACTTATTAATGGTATTACTTTGATTTTAACATCATCAGTTATTTTGTATTTTTGATTTTTTGTAATTTCTTCTAAATTTTCTTTTTTGTTTGTGTCTGTTTTTTCTATTGTTTTATTATTTTCTTCTTGTTTATTTTCTGTTGTATTTTCTACAGTGCTTTCTGTTGTGTTTTGTGTTTCGTTTTCTTTTGTTGATTCGTTTGTGTTTGCAGCGTCTTTATTATTTACTTGTATTAGGTCTTTTCTTATATACCCTGTTACTTGTTTGTATTTTACTTTGTACCATTCGTCTTCTTCTTTTAATATTTCTACTTCTTCACCTTGTGATGCTAGTTCTAATACTTTAGAGTCTGTATTTGCTTGTTCCCTAAGTTTTGCTGTTTCGACCATTACCTTTCCTGTGTTTGCTGCAAAGCTTATGTTTATAAAAAGCAAACTTGCTATTGCTATTAGTGCCATGAATATTGTGCTTTTTATATTTAGTTTTATTTTCATTTCTTTACTCCTTATATTATTATATTAATTTTTCTAAGACACGTTTCATAGTATATAATTTTTTTTTTGTTTTGTCAAGTCCTACGGAAATACAAATTTTTGAAAAATTTTAAGTATGGAAAAATTAAAAAAGGTACCTTTTCGGTACCCAAAAATTACATTTATATATTTTTATCAATAACTGGTAACAATTGTTTTTTTCTTGAAACAACCCCTTCTAAGAATGCTCTGTTATTTTCTAATTTTTTATCAAATGCTTTTTCAACTGCATCTGTTTTTGTTCCTAATGCAATAATTTCTGAATTGCTGTTTAAAATATCTGTTATTGCTAATACAAATAAAGATAATCCTTTTTCTGCAATTGCATTCTTCATTGCTTCTTCTAATTCATTTTGTCTTTTTAAAACATCTTCAATACTTACAGTATTTACTTGTGCTATAACAAATTTTGTTCCGTCTTTATCTAAGTTTTTAGCATCTAGATTTATTAATTCTTCTGCTGAAAAATCGTCTAAATCTGTTCCTGCTTTTAACATTTCTAGTCCATATTCTTCAATGTTTATTCCTGCTATTTTTCCTAATTCTTCTAATGCTTTTCTATCATGGTCTGTTGTTGTTGGTGATTTTAATAATAACGTATCAGAAATTATTGCACTTGCCATTAATATTGCTTCTGTTTTTTCAATTTTTATTCCTGATGCTTTAAATTCTTCGAATAGTATTGTTGATGTACATCCAAATGGTCTTGCTGTGTAATATAGTGGTTCTGATGTTTCAAAGTTTGATATTCTGTGATGGTCTACTACTTCTAGAATTTTTGCTTTTTCTATTCCTTCTACACTTTGATTAAATTCGTTGTGGTCTACTAATATTACTTCTTGTCCTTCTTCTATTTTTTCTATTAATTCTGGTGCTTCCATTCCTAAATAATTTAATACATATTGTGTTTCTTTATTTACATTTCCTAATCTTACGGCTTTTGTATCCCATCCATTTTTTCTATTTAATATCTCCTCTGCCATTGCTGAACAGATTGTGTCTGTGTCTGGGTTTTTGTGTCCAAATATTAATACTTTATTTTCCATTTTTTATCTTCTCCTTTTTTATTGACTTTTTTTAATAATATGATATAATATTTATAGGAAATGGAGAGGCCACAATGATAGTTATTCCAATTAAAGAATAAAATAGTATGTATATAATGTTTAATAAAGTTGTTTCTATCATACGCCTCACCTCCTTTATTGGAGGCAAACCACATCCGTTTATCTCATTTCCTATGTTCACTACTATACAACATTTATATCTAAAAAACAAGCGAACACTTTAATTATTTTTATTTTTTTCTAATATATCTTCTAATTCTTCCTTAGAAAATTCATATTTTTTATTGCAAAAGTGGCAAACCAATTCAGCTTTTCCATCTTCTTCAATCATTTCTTTTAAAACATCTTTATCTAATGTTGCAAGTCCATCTTCCATATGCTCTTTTGAACAATCACATTCATATACAGGTGTTATATTTTCTTCTATTAATTGAACATTTTCATCACCTGTTACTGCTTTTGCTATTTCTAATAATGTCATATTTTTATCTAACATTTTTGAAATTGCTCCTGCTTTAAATATTGATTGTTCTATTTTTGATATTTCTTCATCTGTTGCGTCTGGCATTGGTGTAATTATATATCCTCCGGCTGATTTAACTCCATTTTTATCTACTAAAACACCCAAAGCAACTGCTGTATTTTTTTGTTCTGATTTTGCAAAATATTCTGCAAAGTCTTCTGCTATTTCTCCTGAAATCAGTGGACATATTCCAACATATGGTTCTTTTAATCCAATGTCTTTTATAACATTTATGAACCCTGCATTTCCAACTGCTCCACCAACATCTAATTTTCCCATATCATTTAATGGTAAGTCTACAACTGGATTTGCTACATATCCTTTTACTCTTGGGAAGTTGTCAGCTGTTACAAGCATTGTTCCAAGTGGTCCATTTCCCTTCATTTGAACTGTTAATTTATCTTCTTTACTTTTCATTTCATTTCCCATTATTGCTGAAATTGTAAGTAATCTTCCAAATGCTGCTGTTGCAACTGGACTTAAATCATGTATTTTTCTTGCTTCTTCTACAAGTTCTGTTGTGCTTGCGCATACTACTGATATTTTTCCATCATATGTTAAAAATTTCATTATTTTGTCTTGCATTTAATTATCTGTCCTTTCCTAAATTGTAATTATTTTTCAACTCATTCATGAATTTGGAACATATCTTTCCCCTCTCCACAAACTGGGCAAACCCATTCATCTGGTAAATCGTCAAATTTTGTTCCTTTTGCAATTCCTGCTTTTTCATTTCCAAACTTTGGATTATAAATATACTTACATTGAGTACATTCATATTGTTCATTTCCTGTTCTTTCAACAGAAAAGTTTTTGTATCCTAATGCAACTGCAACTATCACAATTAATAAGAATGATAATGCCTTCCAAATTCCACTGTCACATAATATTACTGCAAACATTCCAAATATTGCACTTATTCCATATAAAATAAGAACTGCTTGCTTTTGGCTAAATCCTTTTGCAACTAATCTATGATGTAAATGGCCTTTATCCGCTTTAAATACTGCTTTTATTGATTTTCCTTTTATTAGTCTTCTAATTATAGCCCATACTGTATCAAATATAGGTAGTCCCAAAGCAATAAGTGGTAAAACAATTACTGCTGCTGTATATGTTTTAGCAGAGCCTAATATTGAAATTACCGCTAATGAAAATCCTAAAAAGTTTGAGCCTGTATCTCCTATAAATGTTTTTGCAGGTGTAAAATTAAATGGTAAAAATCCCACTAATGCTCCTGCTAATGCGGTTATTAACACTATTGATATTGCTGATGAGCCATTTAATACAAATATTACTAATAAAGATATTGATGATATTACTGATATTCCTGATGATAGTCCATCTAGTCCATCTATTAAATTTATTGAATTTGTTACAAAAATTATCCAAGCTAGTGTAAGTAAAATTGATGTGATTTCATGTATTTCTGGAAAGTTTAAAAATGGAAGTGTTATTCCTTCTATTCTTATTCCAGATGCTACAATACATATTGCTCCAAGTATTTGGCCTATTAATTTTATTACTGGTTTTATTCCTTTTGTATCATCTACAATGCAGAATCCTGAAATTATTAATATTCCTGTTAAAAATCCTAATAATTTTTTCCAATATTCTTGCGGTCCAAATAAATTTATTGAATTTTCTGCACTCATTACTATTAATAAATATATTGTTGATACTAAAAAACCTAATATTACTGCTGGTCCACCAAATCTTGGTATTGATCTTTTGTGTGCTCTTCTTTCATCTTTTGGAATATCTATTGCTCCTATTTTTTTTGCAATTTTCATTGTATATGGTGTAGTTACAAATGTTACTACAAATGCAAGTATAAATGCTATTGCTATATTTCCCCACATATGTATTCCTCCAATTATTTCATATTATTGTTTTCTATTTCTTCTACCATTTTTAGTCTTTCTTCATATCTGCCGCCTTTAAATTCTGTTCCTAACCAATTTCTTATTATGCATATTGCTTCATTTGTTGTTAGGTAGTCTCCTCCAAGTGTTATTACATTTATGTCATCATCTGCTTTTGCAAATTTTGCAGATTCTTGGTCATGTATTGAAGCTGCTCTTATTCCTTTAAATTTGTTTGCTACTACTGTCATTCCATATCCTGATCTGCATACTAATATTCCGCAGTTACATTCTTTATTTTGTATTGCTTCTGCTACCTTTTTTGCATATATTGGATAGTCTGTTCTTTCTTCTGAGTCTGTTCCATAGTCTTTGTATTCTATTCCGCTTTCACCTAAATATCTTTTTATTTCTTCTTTTAATTTGTATCCTCCGTGGTCTGCTCCTAATGCTATCATTCGTATCACTCCTTACTTTTTTATATATTGTATAATTTTAAATTTGTTTCCAAATTTTTTCTTTGTTCACTATATCATATTTTGTTGGTGATTACAATATTTTAGACAAAAAAATGTCCTTTTGATGACGATTCTGTTTGGGACATCGTCTTTAAAAAGGACATTTTTTTATTTAATTGTTTCTTGTGCATATTTATTATTAACAATTTTATCATAAGGAGCCTTAACTTTAAGTTCACCGGCCAAACTCATAACTTCTTGCAACTTATCAAAACTCTCTTGTTTTAAAACTGGTGTCTCATTCCAAGCATCGATATCTTTATAACTTTGAATTGCGGTTGTTAAAAGTTCAATATCCGTGTCTGGGAAGAAATTTTTGATTGATTCCGCTATTTCTTTTGCAGTATGCTCTTTAACCCATTTTTGTCCTTTGTAAATTGCATTTGTAAAGTTTTGAATTGTAGTTTGATTATTTTCAATATAACTTTTCTTTGCAAAATATGCTGTATATGGTATTTCCCCCGCTTCTTTTCCAACTGATGCTACAATATGACCTTTTCCTAATTTTTCTATGTTAGATGCAGTTGGTTCAAAAAGTGTTACATAGTCAGCACTTCCTGATGTAAAAGCACTTGCCATCAAATCAAATTTTATACTATCATCTAGTGTTAAATCTTTTCCAGGTGTTAGTCCTTTTTGTTTAATTACATATTCTAATGTCATATATGGAACTCCACCTTTTCTGCCTGGTATTACTGTTTTTCCTTTTAACATATTCCAATCAAAGTTATCAATTTTTTCTTTTGATACTAAAAATGAACCATCTCTTTTTGTTAATTGTGCAAATACTTGTGTATAATCTTCTTTTCCTTCATTATATACATATATTGATGCTTCTGGTCCTGCAAATCCAATTTGAGATTCACCTGATAATACTGATGTCATTACTGCGTCTGCTCCTTGCCCTGTTGTTAAGTCTATTTCTATGTTGTAGTCTTTAAAATATCCGTTGTTTATTGCTACATATTGTGGTGCGTAAAATACTGAACGCGTTACTTCATTCATTTTTATTACTGTTGAATTACTGTCTGTTTTGTTATTATTTTTTTGATATATTGCTATTCCTGCAATTATTGCAATTATTAAAAATATAACAATTAACATTATTATTTTTCTTTTCACAATAGTCCTCCTAGAATATTATTTTCGGATAAATTTTTCAAGCAATAAAACTCCTCCATACATAACACCTGCGACAATTCCTAGAATAATAACACTTGTCATGACCAAATCAAGTTTAAACACCTGACCACCATACACAATTAAATATCCTAAACCTGCCTTTGAAACTAAGAACTCACCAGATATTACACCAACTAATGAAAGCCCTATATTTACTTTTAAAGAATTTATAAATGTTCCTATATTTGCTGGTATAACTATCTTTGTAAGTAATTGAAGTTTGGTACTGCTAAAAGTTTTTGCCATTTTGATTATTTCTTTGTCTGTTTTTAGATATCCATTTAGCATTTCTAGCACAGTAACTATTAAGGAAATTAAAATTGCCATCGTTATGATTGCTGGCATGCCTGATCCGGACCCAAATTATGATTATTGGACCAAGTGCAACTTTTGGCAAACTGTTCAGTACTACTAAAAATGGTTCTGATACTTTTGCCAAAAATTTAGACCACCATAAAATTATAGCAATTGCAACTCCCATCAATGTTCCAAGTCCAAATCCTACAATTGTTTCATATACTGTTACTTTTACATGTTTTAGTAAATCGTTTGATGTCAAATGTGTAAATGTACTCCATATTCTGCTCGGTTGGCTTGTTATAAAACTATCTATTATTTTTGCGTTTGCTAAGGCCTCCCAAATCACTAAAAATCCTATTAAAATTATTAATTGAGTGGCTATTACTAATAATTTTTTTCTTTTTACTTTTTTTAAATATTTTTTTCTTTCTTGTGATATTTTATTTTTCATCTACACCAAGCTCCTTCCATAAGCAGTCAAAATATCTGCTGAATTTAGGACTTTGTCTGCAATTTATTGGTGTTCTATTTTCCATTTCAAAATCAATTTTGTGGATATCTTTTATTGTTCCGGGCCTTTTGCTTAATACAAGTACTCTGTCTGACATACTTATTGCTTCTGATATATCATGTGTTACGATTAGTGCCGTAATTTTTTCTTTTCTTAATATTGAATAAATATCTTCTGTTACCATTATTCTTGTTTGATAATCTAATGCAGAAAACGCCTCGTCTAAAAGTAATATTTTTGGTTTTACTGCCAGTGTCCTAATTAGTGCAACTCTTTGCCTCATTCCCCCTGATAATTCTGATGGATATTTGTTTTTGAAATCGTATAAGTTATATTTTTTTAGTAGTTCTTTTACATATTCAATATTTTCTTTAGTCTTTATTCCTTTCACTTCTAGCCCAAATAGTGTGTTACTTAATATATTTCTCCATTCTAATAGACAATCTCTTTGTAGCATATATCCTATTTTTGGAGATATTTTGCTTACTTTTTCTCCTTCTATGTAGATTTCTCCTTCTGTTTTTTCTTCTAGACCTGCTATTATTGAGAGTAGTGTTGATTTTCCACATCCGCTTGGTCCTATTATGCTTACAAATTCTCCTTCTTTTATTCTAAAATTTACATTTTTTAGTGCTTGTATTTCGTCTTCTTTGTTTTGATATTTTTTTCCTATATTTTTGACTTCTAGTATGTTTTTCATAAATTGCCTCCTTTTATTTATCCTAATATATTTTATGTAAAATTCAAAATAGAGGTTACTTTTTATTTGCCTTTAATTCTTTTTGTATACATATGTATATTGCCTTTTCCCTTTTCCGAACAAATCTGAAAATTTTCTGTGCAGTATATGAAAAAAAGATTCTAGTTACATTTTATAACTAGAATCTTTTTATATATTAGAAAAGATGTATATTTATATATAAAATTATATTGCATAGAAAATTTATTTTATTTAATATGAATCTTCATCATATTGTATTGCTTCAAATTTTGTTTTACTAACTAACTCTGCAATTTCATATATTAATCTTTGTTGTTCTGGACTACATCTTTCTAAAACTGTATTAAAATCTTTTCTTAGATAATTTTTTGATCTAACATTACTTCCTGTTAATAGATAACCGGGGTGATACTTTTAATATTTCTGCAATTTGTGTTAATCTGTTTAAATTCAAATGGCCTTTGCCTGTTTCCACCCTACTCATATATGCTACAGAAATGTTCATTTTATCAGCAAGTTCTTCCTGCCTTAAATTTTGTTCTACTCTTGCTTCTCTTATTCTTCTTCCTATTACAGTATAATCTGGTGCCATAAAGTCAACCTCCTTCATTTGTAAATATATCACCTATAAGGAAATATGTCAATATTTTTTGTAATTTATTTGTAAATATTTATTTTTTGATTTTTAGCATTTTTTTTGCTACTTTTGACTTCATTTTTTTTAATTCTGAATTTCCTAATTCATTTATTTTTATTAAATTATACGCAAAATTTATGGAATTACTTTTAAATTCAATATAATTTATCTTTTGCTTTAATTGGTAGTTATTGGTGTTCCATTTTTTGTTTCCTGTGTATATAACTATTGGTATTACGATTGGATTTCTTACATTTTGGAGCATATTTTGTTCGCATCCTTTTATTATTTTTAATGAATACTCAAGCATTTTATATATAATATTTAAATCAATTTCATGAAGTTCTTTGATTATGACAAAAATCTCTTTACTTTTTATTTTACAGGTTATCATATTTTCATAATTGCTTTTTTCAAAATTTTCATTATCATCATAATACATTATTTGGTTTTCTTGTGTCGTTTGATTTGCATTATAATATGTTATGTCGTTTTGTTTAATTGGTTCATCTGCCCATACAAATTCATTTAAAAAATCTTGTAAATCTTCTATATTTTTTAATATTTCTATAATTTCAAATTGACTATTTATTTCTCCATCTTCAAGTATATACTCTGCTTTTTCTTCTTCAACTCTTCCGTAATTATTCATATCAATGTTACCTTTGTAATCCATATAGTCATTATATGAGAAATATCTCATAAGACCTCCTTCCTATGTATACAATTTCAATTGGATTTTATTTGAATTTTATTGACCTATAAAATTTATTACTAGATTTAATTTTAAATTTAATACTTCATTTGTAGAAAATAATATTTTGAATTAATTTTTTCGAAAAAACTTCCTGTTCTTATATTAACATAAACGGGTAACAATTGCAATTATTTTTTCAATTGTTACCCAAATTATAATATTTATTCTTTTTTTATGTTGTTTTATGTCATTTATTGTCACATTTTGTTGGTATTTTTGACATATCATTTATTTTTTATCATTAAAAGTCTTATTTTGTAATTTTTTGTCTAACATATTCATATAAAATAATTCCTGTTGCAACAGAAGCATTCAAACTTTCTGTCTTTCCAAGCATTGGTATTTTTATTTTTTCATCCGCCATTTCTTGAATTTGCGGTTCAACACCATTCGCTTCGTTTCCTATAATAATCACCTTTTTATCAAAATTAATATCATATAGACTATTGTTTGTTTGAAGTGAACTCACAACCAGTTTAAAATTATTTTTTTGTGTTTCTTTTAGTGTTTGTTCTAAATCTTCACATTCTATAATCTTAATTCTAAAAATGGCTCCCATTGTTGAACGTACAACTTTTGGGTTATAACAGTCAGCTGTTCCTTTTGATACCAATATTTGGTTTAAACCTATACTATCAACAGTTCTAAGTATTGTTCCTAAATTTCCTGGGTCTTGAATATCATCTAATGCAACTATTATATCTTGGTTGTAATCAATGTCTTTTTCTTTGTTGTTTCTTCCTATTATTGCCATTATTCCTTGTGGTGCATTTACATCTGACATTGTTTTTAATATGTTTTCAGTTACATATATACAATTATATTTTGCAATTTCATACATCAAATCTTTTGGAATTATTCCTGTATCTTCGCAATTATCACAAATTATGATTTGCTTGATATTTGCTTTTTCTTCAATTGCTTCTTTTACTAATTTTATTCCTTCAATAATGAATTCTTGGCTTTGGTCTCTGTATTTCTTTTCTTTTAATTTTTTTACATGTTTTACAAATTCATTATCTTTACTTGTAATTACTTGCATATCTTCTCCTTTCGCTTCACTAAAATTAGGGATAGGGGGACGGGTCTCTAATCCCTATTTTTTTATCATTACATTATAACTATATATAATTTAAAATAATTTTTAGGGATTAGAGACCCGTCCCCCTATCCCTAATTTTTATTTACTTAACTGTTTCAAAAATTCAGTAACATCATTTAAGATTTGTCTTTCATTTGTTGAGCCAATATCTAATGTAATCATTGTCTTAACACCTGGTGAAAATTTGATTCTATTACCATATGCTTTAATCAATTTCTGTAAATCAATTTCATATTTACTTTGTTCAAAAGTAAATACAACAGCAGTTCTTTTACTTGCAATTTTGCTTATTGCAAATGGTTTTGCTAAGAATTTAATTCTTGCAATATCTAATAAGTTTTCTAGTTCAGATGGCATATTTCCAAATCTGTCTATGATTTCGTCTACAACATTTTGTATATCTTCTTCTTTTTTGCATAATGCTATGTTTTGATATACTTCTATTTTTTGTGCTGAGTCTGGTATGTATTCATCTGGTATATAACTTGTTACATTTAAGTCTATTTGTATGTCTATTTCTGGTTCTACTTCTACACCTTGCATTTCTTTTACTACTTCGTCTAGTAATGTGCAATATGTGTCGTATCCTACTTGTTCTAAGTGTCCTGATTGTATTTCTCCAATCATACTTCCTGCTCCTCTGATTTCTAGGTCTCTCATTGCTACTTTAAATCCTGAACCAAATTCTGTGAATTCTTTTATTGCTTTTAATCTCTTGTCCGCTTCTTCTGAAAGTATTTTGTCTTTTCTATATGTGATGTATGCATATGCTTGCTTGTCTGACCTTCCAACTCTACCACGAATTTGATATAATGCTGCAAGACCCATTCTGTCTGCATTTTCTACTATAATTGTGTTTGCATTTGCTATATCAATTCCTGATTCTAATATTGTTGTACATACTAAGACATTTGATTTTTTTTCAATAAAGTCTTGCATTATATCTTCTATTTGATTTCCTGTCATTTGTCCATGTGCATAACTTACAGTTGCCTCTGGTACAAGTCTTGATATTTCGTCTGCCTTTTTCTGTATTGTATCTACTCTGTTATAAATATAAAATACTTGACCATCTCTTTCAAGTTCTTTTGTTATTGCCTCTTTTATAACCTCTTGGTCATATTCCAATACATAAGTTTGAACCGGCTTTCTGTTGTGAGGTGGTTCGTAAATTACTGACATATCTCTTATTCCAACTATTGACATATGCATTGTTCTTGGTATTGGTGTTGCAGTCATTGTTAAAACATCTATATTTGATTTGTATTGTTTTATTTTTTCTTTCGCTTTTACCCCAAATCTGTGCTCTTCATCTATTATTAGTAGTCCAATGTCTTTGAATTCAACGTCTTTGCTTAATAGTCTATGTGTTCCGATTACGATGTCAATATCACCTAATTTCAATTTTTTGATAACTTCATTTTGATATTTTGTACTTTTGAATCTGTTTAATATATCTACTTTTATTGGGAAGTCTTTCATTCTTTCTTTGAATTCTTCATATTGTTGTTGTGCTAAAACTGTTGTTGGTACCAGGTATGCTACTTGTTTATGGTCCATTACTGCTTTAAATGCCGCTCTTATAGCAACTTCTGTTTTCCCATATCCAACATCACCACATAAAAGTCTATCCATTGGTCTTTGATTTTCCATATCTTTTTTTACTTCTTCTATACATCTTAATTGGTCATCTGTTTCTTGATATGGGAATTGGTCCTCAAACTGTTGTTGCCAAGGTGTATCTGGACTGAATGCATATCCTTTTGCCTTTTCTCTTTTTGCATATAATTCTATTAATTCTCTTGCAACCGCTCTTAAATTTTTCTTTACTTTTTCTTTTGTGTTTTTCCAATCCTTACTGCTAAGGCTATTTAATGGTAAATTTAATGCATCTCCACCTGTGTATTTTCTAATTGCATCTAATTGGCTTGTTGGTACATATAAGATTGCATCATCCTTATATTTTAATTTGATATAGTCTTTTGTTGTTTTGTCTGCAGTTATAGTATTTACACCAACAAAAAGTCCTATACCATAATTTTTGTGTACAACATAGTCACCAACTTTCAAGTCTGCAAATACTACTTTTTCTCCTTCTTTAAAAGCTTGATTTGCAAATGTTTTTTTCTTTTTTCCGCCATCAATTAAATCATCTGCCGAAATTACAACTTGATTTATTTCGTAGTTTTCAAATCCTTCTGTTATTTTTCCAATTGATATTGTTACAATATTTTCTGTTGATTTTACTATAATTGTTTTGTCTAATTTTTCTTCTATTTTGCATAGTATGTCTTCTTTTTCTAGAAGTTCTTTTAGTTTCTTTGCTTTTTCTTTATTTTCAACCATTACATATATGCTTTTTTTCTCTTTGTTCCAATTATTTAAATCTTCAAATAAGTTTTCAATTTCACTCTTGTAATAGTTGATTTCTCTATATTCAAAATGATATCTTTGTGCTTGTTTTTTAGTTACTGCATCTTGTTTTTCTAAATATATTGTGTGATATTTGTTTTCTAGGCTTTCAAAATCAACACTCATTGTGCTTGTTAATGCTTCTGGTACTATTTTTTCTTTTTCTATTAAGTTTTTACTCAAATTTTCGATATCTTGTAAGATATTCATTTCTCTTTGTTCAACTTTGTTCACTTCGTCTACCATAATTAAGCATTCTTTACTCATGTAATCGATTAATGTTTCTTGTTCTTTGTAAAATCCGTCAAAGTATTTATCTATTTTGCTTATGTAATTTCCTGCTTTTATTTGTTCTAAGTCTTCTTCTATTATTTCGTCTTGTTTTCCTTCTGTTAGTTTTTGTCTGATTCTTTTACAAATATTTTCTATTTTATCGTCTAAAACATACTCATTTGCTGGATATATTTTGGCTCTTTCCAATGTTGATATTGACCTTTGACTGCTTATGCTGAAGTTTCTGATTGAGTCAACTTCGTCTCCCCATAGTTCAATTCTTATACCAGTTTTGTCATCTGCAGAAATGTCAACAATTCCACCCCTAACACTGAATTGCCCTCTTCCTTCTATTAAGTCACATCTTGAATATCCCATATTTACTAGACTTTTTTTGATGTCTTCTAAGTTATGGATGTCTCCTACTTTGAATTCTAATATGTTTTTGTATAATGCTTTTTTTGATGGTAACTTTTGCATTAGTGCTTCTATTGTTGTTACTACTATTAGATTTTTCTTTTCTTTTATTTTGTTTAGTGTTTCTATTCTTTCATATGGCAAGTCTTTGCTTTCTGCTACATAATCATATGTTACTACTTCTTTTTTGGGAAAGAATACTACTTTGTCTTTTTCGAATGTTTGTAGGTTTTGTACTATTTTTTTTGCTTGTATTTCGTTGTATGTTAATAGCAATATTGGTTTTTTGTTGTATCCGTTTATTGCAGATAATAACTCTGTCATTCCAACGCTAGTTAAGCCCGATATTGATATCGGACTTGTTTCTTTTTCTATTTGGTTACTTAAATCTATAAATCTTTGTGATTTTCCTAATTCTCCTATTATGGTGTTCATTTTTAATTCATTCCCTTCTTAAAGGTTTTGTCTATATAAAATTATATTTTGTAGTGTGTCACTGTTTTTGGGATTTTTCCCTTTGATTTTTTTATTATATCACATTTTTTTGTCATTTTAAAGCATTTTTCAAAATTTTTGTTTGCTATCATTTGACTTTTTATGTTAATTGATGTATAATATGATTAGAGTTACTTATTAACTAAGCACAAAAGTCCTTTCAAAAAAATTTATGGAAGGCAGAAGGAGAATTTATGGGTTACATGCCTAATTTATTTACTAAAGATTTAACTTGTGAGACATGCAAGGGAAAATGTTGGGTTGCTGGAGATAATGCTGCCACACAGGCCAATGCTATGGCAATGTTTGGAACAACTCCAAATAAATGTGTTAACGGAAAAGGCGGTGTCATCCACTGCCCATATGGTAAATAAATTCAAATGGAGAGAATACATTTTTTATGTTTCTCTCCTCTTTCTTTTTGTAAAAATTTTAGATTAGTAGTGCGTGTCTTTAACTCTGAAAAAAAAAGGGATTGAAGACCCGTCCCCTAATCCCGATTTTTTACATTTTAACAACCAATTTATTAAATTTAGAATTAATATAATTTTCAAGTTTAGTCATAAACACCTGTGGTTCAATTTCCTTTTTTGCCACCATATCTAATCCCTTCTCCCAACTAGCAGTAAGTTTTGGATTAAGCATATCAGGCATAGAAAAATTAACAATATCATAAATAATTTCACCTTTATTTGTAGGAGTAATAATTTGAGTCTTTTTATTTATTTCTATATATTTAATTCTTTCCAATTTTTCAATAATTCCACCACGAGTAGCACTTGTACCAATTCCGGCACCTTTTATTTGTTCACGTAGTTCTTCGTCTTCAATAAGTTTTCCTGCATTTTCCATAGCAAGAATTATTGAACCAGAATTATATCTTGAAGGTGGTGATGTTTCCGCTTCTTTTATTTCATAATTTTTTACTAAAACTTCTTGTCCCTTTTTTAATTTTTTCAAAATTTCTAGGTTTGTATCATCTGCTTTTTCTAATTTTTCTACACTTCCCATATTTTCCACATTTTGTGCATCTTCTGTGGATTTTTCGGTTGTATTTTTTCCTGTTGATTTTGCAATTTCTAAATATCCTTTGTTAATACATACTTTTCCACTTGCATAAAATGTTTCGCCTTCTACATCAACTGTTACTTGCACTTTACTGTATTCTGCAGGTGGATAAAAAATTGCTAAAAATCTTTTTACTATAAGTTTATATATTTGCTTTTGTAATTCTGGCAGTTTTTCATAATTTTCATATCCTTGACCTGTTGGAATTATTGCATAGTGGTCTGTTATTTTGCTATCATTTACATATTTTGTTTTTGCCAGATTATTTGTTGGATATTTTTCTTCTACCATTTTCTTAATAAATCTTTGTATTTCTTCGTCTTTAAATCCTTTGGCAATTCCATTTAGATTTTTAGAAATTTCCTTGGCAACCGCAGTTGATAACACTCTTGCGTCGGTTCTTGGGTATGTAACTAATTTTTTTTCATATAAATTTTGAATAACATCTAGTGTCTCTTCTGGCTTTATTTTAAACCTTTTTGTACATTCATTTTGAATTTCTGCTAAGTTGAATAATAATGGAGCATTTTCTTTTTGTTTTGATTTTTTTAGTTCTGTAATTATTGCTTTTTTGCCTTGCAACGAAACTATAAAATCTTTTGCTTTTTGCTCACTTTTAAAGCCTGTTTCATTATATAATAATGGTGATTCAAATAATTTTGATTTTTCGTTTACTTTCCATTCTGCTTTAAATGCTGAATTTTCGTCACCAAATTCTCCAACTATTTTATAATATTTGGTCTTAACAAAATTTCTAATTTCTCTTTCTCTTGAAACTATCATTCCTAAAACACAAGTCATAACACGTCCAACAGAAATTGATGCTTTTTCTTCATTTATTTTATTTGCTAATGTTCTCCCTTGTGTAATTGACAATAATCTTGAAAAATTAATTCCTATTAAATAGTCTTCTTTTGCTCTTAAATATGCACTATCTGAAAGGCTATCATATTCAGAAGAATCTTTTGCCTCTCTTATTCCCCTTAATATTTCCTCTTCTGTTTGTGAGTCTATCCACACTCTTTTAACTTTTGCTTTTGGATTTGGATGTGCCATCATTAAAACAAGCCTTTGGATATATTCTCCTTCTCGCCCAGAGTCCCCTGCATTATATATTTCTTCTACATCTTCTCTTTGCATTAACCCCTGTACAATATTAAATTGATTTTGTACATTTGATATTACTTCATATTTCCATTCTTTTGGTATAAATGGAAGTGTGTCTAATCTCCAAAATTTTAGTTTTTCGTCATATTTTTCTGGATAACTCATTGTTACTAGATGTCCTACACACCAGGTTATTATCCATTCGTTTGATTCTATATATCCATTTTTTCTTGGAGCCGTTATTTTTAATGCTTTTGCAAATTCCATTGCTACTGATGGCTTTTCTGTTATTAATAATTTTTTGCTCATTTTATCATCCTTTTTCTTCTATATACTGTTTTACTTTTTCCTCTATTATTCTGAATTTTTCGGCAGTATCTTTGTTTGTAAAGTCAAATCTATTGTATAATTTTTCTACATAATTTCTTTCTTTGAAAATTTTAAAAGCAGGTTTAAAATATAAATCATATATATATGCAAAATGTGATACAAGCGAATCTCCTCCTGTTTTTATGTTTTTATAGTCTATATGCTTGTCTTCCATAAATTCCCTAAATATTTCGTCTGTTATAGTCTCATTATTCATATTATCTGTTTCCCATGCTATTTTTTCGTCACCTGTTAATAATATATAAAATATGTCAGTTTTATCTGCATCTCTTACTAATTTGGCATGTAATAATTGTCTTTCTGTTAGCCCATCTTCTATTCTTCCTCTATTATGATTTATAATTGCTATTTTGATAATTTCGTCAAATTCATCTGTTTCTATAAAGTTTCTTATTAATCCGTCTTCAAATAAAATTTTTGCTCCAAGTTCTCCATGATTTACACTTTTTCTGTCTACAAATGTGTGATATAAGCGTATTTGCTCAAATCTTCCTATATCATGTAATAGTCCTATCAATTCTGCTAATTGTATGTCTTCTTCACTTAAATTTAGTTCTTCTGCCATTTTTCTGGCTAGATTCGCTACTCTTTCTATGTGGCTTATTTTTACTTTTACCCTTCCTTCTTCTGGGTCATAATTTTTTACATATTCTTTAAATGCTTCTTTTGCTTTTGTTATATTAATTTTCATTTGCTTACTTCCTTTCCTAATGAATTATAACATAATAATTATTTTTTTCAAGTTACAAGTAACAGTTTTTTTAAAAAGTATTGAAACATATGTATTTTTGGTATATAATAGCGTTTATCAAGGATAATACGAAAGGAGCAAAAATATGGCTTACAATTTTAAAGAAATAGAAAAAAAGTGGCAAGAAAAATGGGACAATGAAGGAACATTTAATGCCAAAGATGATTATACAATGAAAAAGTGGTATGGATTAATAGAATTCCCTTATCCATCTGGACAAGGTCTACACGTTGGACATCCACGTAGTTATACTGCTTTAGACATAATCGCTAGAAAAAGAAGATTACAAGGATATAATGTTTTATTTCCAATAGGATTTGATGCATTTGGTCTTCCTGCAGAAAACTATGCAATAAAGACAAATGTACATCCTAAAATAACAACAGCGCAAAATATCGCTCATTTTACAGAACAATTAAAATCTTTAGGATTTTCTTTTGACTGGTCTAGAAAAATTGACACAACAGACCCTGAATATTATAAATGGACACAATGGATTTTTATTCAATTATACAAACATGGTCTAGCATATAAAACAACAATGCCTATCAACTTTTGCACAGGATGTAAGGTTGGTTTAGCAAATGAAGAAGTTGTCAATGGTGTTTGCGAAAGATGCGGAAGCCCAGTTGTTCAAAAAGAAAAATCTGAATGGATGCTTAAAATTACTGATTATGCTCAAAAATTAATAGATGATTTAGATGATATTGATTTCTTAGAGAAGATTAAGGTTCAACAAAAAAATTGGATTGGTAGATCAGAAGGTGCAGAAGTAAATTTCAAAATTGCTAATATGGATAAAAATTTAACTGTTTACACAACAAGACCTGATACTTTATTTGGCGCAACTTATATGGTTATATCACCAGAACATCCTATTTTAAAAGAGTTAGAAGATAAAATTAAAAACTTAGACGAGGTTAAAGAATATCAAAAACAAGCAAGTTTAAAATCAGCATTTGAGCGTTCTGAATTAAATAAAGAAAAAACTGGTGTTGAAATTAAAGGAATCACTGCTATAAATCCATTAACAAATAAGGAAATTCCAATTTGGATTTCTGATTATGTTTTAATTACATATGGTACTGGCGCAATAATGGCTGTTCCCGCTCATGATACTCGTGATTATGAATTTGCTAAGAAATTTAATCTACCAATTGTTCAAGTTGTTGATGGTGAAAATGTTGATTTATCAAAAGAAGCATTTACAGATGTTGCAACAGGTAAACTTATCAATTCTGATTTCTTAAACGGTTTGGAAGTTGCAGAGGCTAAAAAGACTGTTATAAAATATTTGGAAGATAATCATATTGGTACTAAAAAAGTTAATTACAAATTACGTGACTGGGTATTTTCTCGCCAAAGATATTGGGGTGAACCTATTCCAATGGTTTATTGTGAAGATTGTGGTTGGGTTCCAGTTGATGAAAAAGACCTACCTTTAAAATTACCAGAAGTTGAAGAATTTACACCTGGTGAAAATGGTGAGTCACCTTTAGCAAAACAAACAGACTGGATTAATACAACTTGTCCTCATTGCGGTAAACCTGCAAAAAGAGAGACAGATACAATGCCACAATGGGCAGGTTCTTCTTGGTATTATTTAAGATATATGGACCCACATAATGATAAAGAACTTGCATCAAAAGAAGCATTAAAATACTGGTCTCCTGTTGATTGGTATAATGGTGGTATGGAACATACAACTTTACACTTATTATATTCAAGATTTTGGCATAAATTCTTATATGATATTGGTGTTGTTCCAACTAAAGAACCTTATCAAAAACGTACTTCTCATGGTATGATTTTGGGAACTAATGGTGAAAAAATGTCTAAATCCAAAGGAAATGTTATCAATCCAGATGATATTGTAAATGAATTTGGTGCAGATACTTTTAGAATTTATGAAATGTTTATGGGACCATTTGACCAAGTTGCTGCATGGTCTATGGAAAGTATCCGTGGATGTGGTAAATTCCTAGATAGAGTTTGGAACATGCAAAATATGTTAGTTGATGGTGATAATTATTCTAAGGAAACTGAGAAAATGATGCATAAAGCCATTAAGAAGGTCTCACAGGATATTGAGGATATGAAGTTTAATACTTCTGTATCTACATTTATGACAATGGTTAATGAGTTCTACAAAATTGGTAAAGTTAATAAAGCAGAATTTAAAACATTCTTAACTTTATTAAATCCATTTGCACCACACATCACTGAAGAACTTAATAAAATTGCTGGTTTTGATGCAGATATTTCTACATACTCTTGGCCAGAATATGATGAAGCAAAAACTGTTGATGATGAAATTACTTTGCCTATTCAGTTTAATGGTAAATTAAAAGCAACTATTACTATTTCTGTTGATGAAGATGAGTCTTCTGTTAAAGAAAAAGTTCATAATGCTATTGATTCTAAATTGGATGGTAAGACAATTGTTAAGGAAATTTATGTTAAAAATAGAATTTATAATGTTGTTGTTAAATAATATTTAAATATGATTAAAATAATATTTTACCCTATTGAATTCTTGAAGTTCAATAGGGTACTTTTTTAATACGCGTGAACTTTTGAATTTAAAGCAAAGAATTGGTGGTCATGTTTGTCTAATCTTTTTTCGCATTTTTCAATTCTTTCATTTTCTGAATCAAATTTGTTTATATGACTTGTGACTACATCTAATAAAATGCCAAGTTTTTCTCCATGGTCTGCTTCTATTCTTGCAACTGATAAACTTAATTTGTCCATTTCTTTGAATAATTTGTCTTGACCTCTTTGTAAGTCTCTTATTGATACTCTTGTTTCTTCTTGACCTTCAAATAATTCTTTTTGTCCTTTGAATAGTTTGTCTTGGCCTTTAAATAGTTCTTCTTGGCCTCTTTGTAAGTCTCTTATTGATACTCTTGTTTCTTCTTGTCCTTCGAATAATTCTTTTTGTCCTTTAAATAGTTCTTCTTGGCCTTTCTTTAAATCTAATAAAAGTTCCTTTATTTCACTATTTTCCATGATACTTACCTCCCTTCATAAAAATGTTAACAAAAATCTTTATGTAACGTAAAATTACACTTCTTTGTTTTTGTTAGTAAAAATATTATAACACCATATATAAAAAACTGTCAACAAAAATTTTTCGACAAAAAACGACAAAATGGTCTCAAAATATTGGTATTACTGTCACTTTATATTACAAAAAAATCAAAAAAATATTTTTTTGTAACAAAAACTTAATACTTTTTTAATATTCTCGTAATATTTCCACAAGTATTTTGTTGTATAATGTATTTAGTGAATTTTTAAGTAGAAAGGGATTAATCAATTATGTGTATATAATTGATTATGCAAGAAATATATGAGTGTAGAATCAGATTTAAAAAAAGATGGAATTGAAGTTATAAAAAAGCTTGATACTCTAAGAGTCAACTCAATAGCAAGAACTGTATCTAATAGTTTATGTGAAACATTCCCTGATTTTAATCTTAATCAAAATGATTTATTCATAAAATTATCTAGATTGGATATGTATATTGCAAAAATGCCTGAAGGGATGGCAGAGGCAAATTATTTTTATAAAAATACTTCAATTTATTTTAATGACCATATTGCAGATGAAGATTTAGAAGAATTTGCAATTCATGAGTGTATACATTATATACAGGAAATTAAGGATAAAAGAAATTACTTATTACGTATGGGATTATGTGATTATACAGAGTTTAGAATTTATGGGCTTGGCTTAAATGAGGCCGCAGTTCAACTTATGGCTTCTAAAGTATTAACAATTCCTAAAGAATATGTAAAATATTTTAATATAACTTTTGAGACGACGAGTCCTTCTTATTATCCATTAGAGTGTTGTCTAGTTTCACAACTTGCCTATCTCATTGGTGAAGACGTTTTATTTGAAAGTACTATTAACAGTAATGATACTTTTAAAAATAAATTTATTGAACTTACAAATGCCAAAACATTTATGAATATTGAGGATAATATAGATAAAATTTTGATGTCTGAAGAGGAAATTATAAAAATTAATAATAAAATTGCAACTATGGATGATAATAGCAAAAAAATTGATGTTATGAATAAAAAAATAGAAAATTTAAAGAGCCATATTACTTCTACATTTATTAAGACTCAAAAACTTATTACTTCTAGTTATTTTGATAATGTTTTTGATAGTATTACTGATTTAGAAGGTGTTGAAAAATATAGGCAAAAACTTTATAATTTTAAAGATTATTTAGGCTCTACTGCAGGAGATACATTTTTTAATGATTACTATGTAAATAAAATGATGGCTTTAGAAGAAAAATATAATTACTTAGAAAATACTTCTGTTGAGAATGTTGTTGATGATTCTATGTATTTGACTAAGAAAAAATCTTCTAAACTTTTAGATTTTTTTAATTTTATAAAATCTTTATTTGTACATAGTGATTTTGAAAATAGTGTTGATATTGTAAAAAAATGATCTTTTAGTAGACTTATGTATCAAAATTTTTATAATTTACAATGTTTAAATAGCGGCAATTTATTGTCGCTATTTTTCTAAAAATTCTTTTATTGATTCTGATGCATCTCTTCCAGAACGTGCAGCCCATGCAACTGTTCCTTTACATCCTGCTAAGTCTCCACCTGCAAATATTTTAGAATTTGAGGTCTTATATTTTTCATCAATTATTATATTTCCCCATTTGTTTAGTGTTAGTCCTAAATCTAAAACTTCGTCTGAAACATTACTTCCTAATGCCATTACTACATAATCTGTCTTTATCTCATAATTGCTTCCTTCTATGTTAACAGGAACCAGTCTTGTTTCCCCTTCTTTTTGAACTAACTCTGTTTTTATAAGTTCTATTTTTTCTACTTTGTTGTTTCCTTTTATTTCTACAATATTGTTTTGGAATAGAAATTTTATTCCTTCTTCTTTAGCTTCTGCAATTTCTTTTTTCTCTGCAGGCATTTGTTCTTCTGCCCTTCTATAAATTACATTTACCTCTTTTGCTCCTAATTTTTTTATTGTTCGTGCACAGTCCATTGCAACATTTCCACCACCTATTACAGATACTGTTTTATTTGCATAGTCTGGATGCATATTGTATTCTAAAAGTTCGTTGCCTCCATATACTCCTTTTAGTTCTTCGCCTTTTACTCCCATTTTTACGGATTTATTTGCACCTATACTTATGAATATTGCATCATATTCTTTTTCTAATTCTTCTAGATTTAAATTTTTTCCTAGTTCTTTGTTGAACTCTACATTTATTCCTAAATCTAAAATTCTTTTCACTGTTTCTTGTACTCTTGTTTTTGGTAATCTGAATTCTGGTATTCCGTGAACCAGTAGTCCGCCTAAATAGTTGTATTTTTCATATATTGTTACATTTACTCCATCTTTTGCTAAAAATGCTGCACATGTTAGACCTGCAGGTCCTCCTCCTATTATGGCTACTTTTTTGTTTGATATTTTTTTGATATTTTGTGATGTTTCTTCTTTTTTACTTGTATCTGTGCCTTCTGCTTCTTGCATTGCTTCTTTTAGACTATAGTTTTCTTCTTCTGCTTTTTCGAATATGAAGTTTTCTATGTCGCCTATATTTACTGGTTCTCCTTTTATTCCTCGTACACAACTTCCTTGACATTGTTTCATGTGTGGGCATATTTTTCCACATATTCCTGGTAAGACTGTTGTTTTTGATAGTATTTCGTATGCTTTTTTGTATTCTTCTTCTTTTACTGCTTTTATGAAGTCTGGTATGTTGTTTTCTAGTGGACATCCTTTTACTGAGCATGGTTTTATTTTGCAGTTTAGGCAGTAGTTTACTTTTTCTTTTATTTCTTCCATATTTTTTCTTCTTTCTTTTGGTTTTGGACTTTTTTCTTGTGTTTGTTTGTTGTGTTGTCCCTGGTGTTATTTTATTATAAATTTTTAAGGTAGTCAATGAAACTGACTACCTTTTATAATTTTTATTCGGTTTTTATTCGCGTTTTTCCCGAGAAGTCCAAAGGCCTTCTTGGTGTATTGTTTTTCTTCTTATTATCAAAATTCCATATTTTTATTTTATTTCAAATGGAGTACTTTCAGTTCCATTTCCTGATGTTACTTGGACATTAGAGTTTAGAGTTATAACTGGGCGGAAAGCAAAGCCGCCAGAGTCCTCGCGGCCGCTAGAATAGTACAAGATGTTGGCAAAGACACCGCCTGAAGACACACAGCGAACAATGAAGCCAGCACGATCGGAGTCGGCATAGATGCAACGAGAAGACATCCAATATGTATAATCCTTGCAAAACATATCACTATATATTTTTCCATCATCTCCTTCAAAGTCATCCGCAGTCAAAACTTTAGGGCCATTTTCTCCTATCTTTCCCCATAAAGTTATTTTTAACTCTAGTGAATTTGCTTCCAATACATCTGTTTGATTTATATAATTATCTTGTTTGCTTAAATCTAGTGTTCCTTCATATTCATTTACTTTTTGATTTTTTTCTTGTGCTAATATACTTGGGTATTTCTTATTTTCTGGTTGTATTGGTGTTTTTCCATATTCAGAATATAATTTGCTATAGTCTTTTTCTTTCATTTTGTCTTGTATATCTTCTATTTTTAGATTTTGTACTTTTGTTGCCAATTTTGAATTATATAAAGTGCTACATACATCATCTAATAATTTTACAGCATTGTTATATCCATCATATCCATATAGTACTATTGTTTTATCTGTTGGTGTTGCACTTATTAATCTTACTGCTCCTGTTTTTTCATCTACATCAAGCACTCTCCAACCTAAATTATCTCTACCTATTGCAGAATTTGTTGTATTATTACTTGTTGGTGTTGCACTTATTAATCTTACTGCTCCTGTTTTTTCATCTCCATCAATCACTCTCAAACTTAAATTATCTCTACCTATTGCAGAATATGTTTTTAGATTTCTTGCTCCTGAATAAGTATTCAAATTTTCTTTTAATTTGTCTAATGCACTTTTGTCTAATTTATCTGGTGTATATGCTACATAGTCTCCTACTTTAACTGCTTTTGCTAAACTATTTGCCTTAGGTATATATTTATCAATTTCATTTTCATATTCATCTAGTTTTGTATTTTGGTCTAGTGCTGCATTTTCTGATTTTTGTTTTGCATCTTTTGCCTTTTGGAATATTCCTGTATTTGTTAATGCAGATATTGATATTCCTGCTAATATTAAAAGGATAATTATAGTGATAACGAGTGCCACTAATGTTATACCTTTTGAATTTTTAAATGTTTTCTTCATTTTTTCTTCACTCCTTCTTTTGTTTTATGCAGTGTGTTTCTGCACTTTGATTCTACCATAACTAAAACGTTATTTCAACAGTTTTGGTTATATTTTCTATTTATAATTTTTTCATTTTATTTTAAAAAACTAAGATATCCTTTTCTTAATTGATACCTTAGTTTTTAATTCTATTTGTAATTGTCAAGTTATTTCTCATTTGCAAAATAACTTTGTTTTTCTATTACCCTTTTTAAATCATTTATAAAATCAACTTTTTTAGTTTCATCCCTTAAAAGTGCTGCAGGATGCCAAGTTGGCATATACATTATTCCTTTTTTTTCAACCCATTTTCCCCTTGAGGCGGTAATTCCATATTCTTTTCCCAAAATATGTTTTAAAGCAACACTTCCTAAGAGAACTATTATTTTAGGCTTTACCAACATAACCTGATTTCTCAAATAATTTAGACAGGCATTTGCTTCGTCCTCTTCTGGATTTCTATTTGCTGGTGGTCTACATTTCACGACATTTGCAATATATACTTCTTCTCTTTTTATTTCCAAAATTCCAAATGCCATATCCATAAGTTTTCCGGCTCTACCAACAAAAGGTTCTCCTAATCTGTCCTCGTCTGCTCCAGGTCCCTCACCTATAAACATTATATCTGCATTTTTGTTACCTACTCCAAATACTATGTTTTGCCTTGTTTTACACAATTTACATTTATTGCAATTTATTATTGAATTTTCTAGTTCTTCCCATGTTTCAAACATTATTACACCTCTTAATATATCTACATCCTATTTAAAATTCTATAGACTTTTCTACATTACACAATTTTCTACTAATCTTATTTTCACATCATCATCTGTGTTTATTTCTGCTTTTGTACCTATTGGAACTACTGTTTTTCTTTCTATATGTCCAAAATTATTTGATTTTATTATTGGAAATTTATACTCACCATCTAAAACATCTAGTATTATTTTTTCAAGGGATATTCCACTTTCGTGTTCATAATTGCCTATCCATAGACCTTTTATTTTATCAAATACTCCATTTTGTTTCATGTAATATACATTATTACTTGTTGCTTCTGGGTCTGTTTCAAATCCTAATTCTTCTAAAAATAAGATTTTGTCTGTAAAGTCTAATGAATATTTTCCTGCTACCATTCCTCGTATTAGCGAAAGATTTCCACCTATTAGTTCACCATCTGCTTTGCCTTCTTGAATTGTTATATATTCTTCATTTTCTGGTCCAAATTCTAAATTACCATCTACAAATCTGCTTAATGCTTGTTTGTAACTAAAGTCTGTTTCGTCTGTTGCTATTGTTTTAAAATTTGTTCCACTAAATGTTATTAATCCTGTTTTTTCTGTTATCATATTTGTAATTGATGTTATATCACTAAATCCACATATTATTTTAGGATTTTTCTTTATTAGTTCATAGTCTATATATTCAAATGTTGAGTTGCTGTTGTTTCCGCCTTTTGCACACCATATCATTTTTACTTCTTTGTCTGCAAACATTGCATTTATATCTTCTGCTTTTTCTCTTGCGGTAGCGCTATATCCATTTGTGTTTGAAAATATATTTTTTGAATATTTTACTTTAAATCTGCTTCTTTCTACTATTTCTTTTGCTCTATTTAGTTCATCTATATTGTCTCCAATTATTGGACTTGATGGTGCTACAACTCCTATTGTATCACCTATTTTTAATTTTGACGGTAATAATTTTGGTAAACTCATACTATCTCCTTTTCTTTAAATTCATCATATTTTCTTTCTTCTTTTGAATACTGTTCTGGCTTTAGTCCTAGTCTTGTTTTCATATATATATAAATTAATATATATATTATTGTAAATGTTGTTCCTACTATTATCAAGGCATTTGCAGAAGTTGTAATTCCTAATATAAATGAAGCGATAAATCCAAATAGCATTCTAACAAAATTTCTAATCAAATTGTATACAGACGTTATTTGAGTGTCTATATCTTTATTTGCAAAACTCATTAAATATCTATCTATTATTGTATAATACATTCCATTTATAAAACCAAATATCATATATGCACCTAATATTATTATAGTTCCTATTAAGTTTTCTTTTATTTCTGTTATTCCACAAATTCCTGTTATTATTGCACTTATTGATAATATTAATGATAATATTGTAAGTGATTTATTTTTAAACATCTTATTAAATTCATTTTCTTTTTTTGATGCAATTGCATTTACAAGACTATTTATAGCACCAGCATAACCTATTACTACAGCTGATAATTTTATATCTTCTAAAAGACTAACTTCATAATTTTCTAATATTGCCAACAATGTGCAGATGAAAGCTGCTGATAATATTAGTGCTTTTAGTCTTTCTGATTTCAAAACAAATTTAAATCCTGATTTTACATCTTCAATTTCATTAACTTCCATTGCCTTTTTGAAGTTGGCTTTTGCTTTTTTGTTTGGTTCTATAAATCCCATAGATATTACTGTTGCTATTATTAATACTATCAATGAACATACCATTGGTAAATATCCATTTATCACAAATAAATATCCAGCAATTATTTTTGAACTCATCTCTAGTACATAATACCATGTTGAACCTTTGGAATTTAACTTTGAAAAAATTTGGTTTTTATATTTTGATGGTGGTATTGATTCTTTTAATACGGCTGATGCTACTGTTTCTTTAAGTCCAAATCCTATTGCTGATATAAAGTTTGCCAAAATCAAATCAAATATATTTCTACTAAATATTATAACAAGCATATGTGCTACAAGTAAAAAATTCCCTATTACTAAGCTCTTTTTTTTGCCTAAAAATGCTATTATTATATTTATTGGTATTTGTAAAATCATGACAAATAAGGCATAAAAACTGTCTGTTAATACTACATCTGATGCACTTATATTTTTTATTTGAGTTAAAAATAAAAAATTTATTGTATAATAAAATAGCAAGTCCCATGATAGTGCTTTGTATATTGGAAATAATTTCATATTTATTTTTCTCATTCTTTGTTTTTCTTCTTTTGTTTCTTTTATTTCTTCTGTTTTCATATTTACCCCTTTTAATATTTTATATAAATTTTGCTTATTTTCCTAGTAATGATATTAATGCTGTATTTAATCCATACCCTTGTTTTTCTACTCTAAAAGAATGAATCAAATCTTTATTACACACACTGCATAATCCACTATCAATGATATTCTCTGTTTTTAAACCCGCTTTTTCCAATATAATCTTGTTGATTAAAACAGTATCAATATTCCACTTTTCTTTATCTTTTTGTTTTTCTATTATATCGATATTATTACTTATATTCAAATCTTTAAACTCTTCTTCAAATAAATCTTTTACATCTTTATCAACTTCAAAGTGGCATTTTCTAATGCTTGGGCAAATACAGCAGATTATGTTTTCTGATTTGCAACCTAATTCATTTACCATTTTTTCAACTGTTTTTATAGAAATTCTTTGCAATGTTCCTTTCCATCCAGAATGTGTATTTGCGATTGTTTTTGTTACTGGGTCAAAGAATAAAAGCAATATGCAATCTGCATTTGTAGTTGATAATACTAAATTTTCTTTTTGTGTTATGATTCCATCTGTTCTACTATATTCTTCTAAATTTACATCTGGTAAATTTTTATTTATTTTCTTATTTGCAATTGCAATATTATCTGTATGTTCTTGATTTGTTTTTACTACATTTTTGTAATCAACTTTTATTGCATTACACAATTTTTCATAATCTTGCATTGCTTTTTTGAATTCTTGTTCTGGTAATTGTTGCTTGTTTGCTCTTGCTGTTCTAAAATTAACTTCTGTTCCTATTGAATATGCATGTGTTATTACATCACTATATTCTAATAATTTTCTAAATTGTAAATATTGTACTCCATTTTTGTTGATGTGCACAATGTTTTCATTACTCAAATCCTTCAAAATATTTTCTCCTTTTACATACTAAAAATTTTTATAACTTTTATAATATATTGTTTTTGAAATACCGCGTAAGCGACCAAACGAACGAATGTGAGTGCGAACTGGAGCAATCTTCATACTAGTATTTTAGATATGGAGATTGCGACACCAAGGTATAAAAAACAATATGTTATAAAATGTCTTAATATTTTTAATTTTATAATTGTAATTATTTTGATTTTTCCTTCATTTTCCTAATTATATCATCTTTTGACTTTTTGTCTATATAATTATAACTATTTCCACAAAGTCTAGTATCAAAACCACAAATAGCCTTATACGAGCAATAATCACAAGGCTTTTGACCTTTTTTATTATATGGTTTTATATTAATATTTCCAGTCAAAATTTCTTTTGCAATTTGCTTAATAGTTCTATAAATATAATTTTGTAAAATCTCAAATTCTTCTTTATTAACACCACTTGTTTTTGCCTCTGAAATATCCCCTGCTTTTGTTATTGTTGCCGGTATTAATTTTGAGGTTCCTGATTCTAGATTTTTATCATGCATTTTAATTACCTTTACGTCTGCTAGTATCAAGCCTTTCATTTTAAAGTTTTTTCTAAGTTCTTCTTCAATTTGCTCCTCTGTTATTTTTTTGTCTGCTTTTATTATTTGCTCTAATAAGCTGAAATATAGCACTCCAGCAGGTAATAAATCCTCTTCTTTGCACACTGCATCCATATATGTTAATAACTGAATTTGCAATCCTGCATATACTTCATTTAAGTCGATATTTTTTGCAGATGATTTGTAGTCTATAATTCTTAAGTACTTTCCATCTTCTGAATTTGCTGTGTCTATTCTGTCTATTTTTCCTATAATTTCAACCTTTTTTCCATCATCTAATTGTACTAAAATTGGTTTGTATTTTCCTTTTTTGCCAAATTCAATTTCTGTTCCTTCTATATCAAACTCGCTATATACAAGACCTTCAATTATGTATTTTAGTGCTTTTGCGACTATTCTTTTTAACCTTTTTACTAAAACTTTGTATTTTGGAGTTGCAACAAATGTATATTTTTTTCCCATATCTAGTTTTTCTTCTACAACATCATCTACTAGGCTTTGTACTTTCTCTTCATCTGTTACTAATTCTGGAAGACTGATATTTTCATTTTTTACTTTCTTGAAAAATTCGTCTATTGTCTCATGCATAAATGAACCAGTATCAAAATTTTGCACTTTCAATTCTTCTTTTTCTTTTAGTCTTAAGCCATATTGCAAATAATATGAAAATGGACATTGTGCAAATTTTTCTAATTTTGATACACTTGCATTTAGCGTGTTTCCGTATAATTTTTCTATTGTTTCTTTGTTGATATTCTCTGGAAGATTTGTGTAATCAATTCCTTGCAAATCTTGTTTTACTTTTGAATACCACTCATTTTGATTTTTATAATATTCATAAATTGTATACCAAATATCGTCTATTTTATTTCCATTTTTTAGTTCTGATATATTTTCTAAAAGTTCTTGATATGTCATATTTTTGTTTGTTATTTCATAATTTTTGTTGATTACATCACTTTTTTCTTTTATTTCTGGAAATAATTTTTTAATTTTATTTACCATCATTGATGGCCTTAGTGATTTTCCTTCTGTTTCTGATGATGCATATGATAAATACAGTTGTTTTTCTGCAGTTGTGAAGGCTTTATAAATATTGAAGTTTTCTTCGTATAGATTTTCTATTGTTCCATTTGCAAGTTCGATTCCATCTTGTTTTAAAATTTCTCTGTCTTTGTCTCCGAAAAAACCTTCTGCTTTATTAATGCTTGGAAAACTTCCATCATTTAGTCCTATTATGAAAATAGTGTCTACTTTATGACTTCTTGACCTTTCTACATCACCTACAATTACTTGGTCTTGTGTTCCCGGTATTTTACCTAATTCACTATTTTTTAGTCCTGTTTTCAATATTTGCATATATTTTGCAATGCTTAATTTTTCATCTCCAAATATTAAAACCATTTCATCAAATATATCTAAAATTATTTTATAACTTGCAATATATTCATTTGCTAAATCAATTTGTCCTAACTCTTGCAACTCATTTATTTTTGCGTTTATTTTTTCTTCTATTTGTTGCTCTTGCATAAATTCATATACTGCTTTTGTTGTTTCCTTAACAGTTCCAAAATTGCTTTTTAATTTTAATAATGGCTCTATGATTTGTTTTCTTAATCTATTTAGATATTCAATTTCTTCTTTGTTATCATCATTTATGCCATATGTAAAATAATTTTTCCACTTATTGTGCTTTATTCCCCATTTTGTACAGTAATTTTCTAATTTAAAAATATCGTCATTTTCTATGTCAGAAAATCCTATTTTTAAGTAATTGAAAACCGCTTCTTTTGAAAAGTTGTTACTGAAAATTTCAAATATTGAAAGCAAATATTGAACTATTATGTTTTGGTTCAAATCTCTTTTTTCATCTATAAAAACAGGAATATCATATTGTGCAAAAATACTTCTTATTAAACTTGAATATGTATCAATATTTCTTGTAATCACTGAAATATCTTTATATCTTAATTTTTTATCTCTTACAAGTTTAGTAATTTGTTTTGCGACATTTTCAATTTCTGAATATTGATTTTTAGCCAAAAATAATTTGATATTTTCTACTTTTTTATCATATTTTTTTGTTCTATTATTAAAAATATTTTCCTCTAAATATTGTAATTCTTCAGTTTTAAAACGTGGCAAATTAGTTAGATGTATAGGCTCTTCTAACTTTAGGTTTTCATCTTTTACCATGTTCATTATTTTAGAAACCGTAACTTTATTTGGATAAAATATGTCTGTATCTGGTTTTAGGCTTGGCTCTAAACTATCTGTGCATACTGTTATTGTAACCTGTTTTGCAAGTTTAATGAATTTTTTTAGCACTTCATATTCTTGGTATGTAAAACCAGAAAATTCATCTATATAAATAAGGCTATCTTTAACAATGTTAGTATCTTCAATAATATTGCTTAATATTGTTAATAGGTCTGTGTCTTCAATATATTCACCTTGCAACTTTTGCTCAAAATTGCTGTAAATTAAAAACATATCATTCAATTTTGTTTTTAAATATTGGTCATCTGTTTTATCAATTTCTTGTTTTAAATCTTCTGGCAAAACACCATGCTTTTTAAACTCAGTAATTGCAGTCCTTGATAAATCAATATTTTCGTCAGATTTACTTAAAAATTTTAGATTACTTTTATTTTCATTTAATATTGAATAAATAAGCATTGACTTACCACACTTAGTCAATTGAGTTTTTGTGTTTCCACCTAATTCTTGTAATACCCTGTGTGCCATTCGTGAAATTGTTAGCACTTCTGCATTTATTACGGCTTTTGTGTCAATTGCATCCATCAACTTTTTTTCTGCCGTAAACGAGAATTGCTCTGGTGTTATTATATATATTTTCTTTTCTGTTTTTACAAGTTTTGCTATTTCTTTAAAGCAGTATTCACTTTTACCGCTACCTGATTTTCCATAAATTATTCGTAAACTCATTTTATCTCCATTTCTAAAAAATCGGGATTTGGGGACGGGTCTTCAATCCCTTTTTTATTTTTTCGGGATTGAAGACCCGTCCCCCAATCCCGATTTTTTCGTTAATTTTCTCTTCTCCAATAAAATAAATATTGTTGTGCAAGACCTTTCAAATCCCCGAATTTTTCTTCTGCCAATTTTTCTATTTTTGCTTTGCTAACTTTGCTTTCATCGCTTTCCTTAATGTATAAATCATTCATAACTCTTCTAACCCACACATCAATTGGAAAAACATCAAATCTTTTCAAATCCGAAAATAATAATATGCAGTCTGCAACTTTTGGTCCAACTCCAGAAAGTTTTAATAGTTCATTTCTTACCTCTTGAGTGTTTGGATTTTTTCTTAATTTTTCTAAATCGACTTCTTTGTTTAATATCATTTGTGTTGTTTCATATAATCGAATATCTCTAAAACCTAGTCCAAGATTTCTAAATTCCTGAACAGTCACATCTTTTAGTTGCTCTGGCGTTGGAAATGTATAGTATTTTTTTCCATTCCATTCAATTTCATTTCCATATTTTTGTGATATTCTTTCTATTATTCCTTTGATTCTTGGAATGTTGTTATTTGCTGATATTATAAATGATATTATTGTTTCCCATAAATCTTGGTTTAAAATTCTTATTCCTTTTCCATATTCTATACTTGTTTTTAAGTATTCGTCTATATTTTCTAATTGACTTTTTATTTTTTCATAATCTCTTTTTAAATCAAAATATTTTTCTACAATTTCTTGAAGATTTCCGTCACACTTTCCTGTAAATGTAATTATTTCTTTTGTTTTATTTATTTCTTTTGCTCCATTCTTTTCTTTGCAAATCTTTTTTTCTTTTTTTACTTGTATTACACCGTTTTTTATAACTCCTATGTAACTTCCGTCTTCTTGTTCATTCCATCTAAAGCATTGCCCACATTCGAATATGTCTTTTAATTCAAATGAATTTTGATTTTCTATTATATATTTTTCTTCTTCCATAGTGTTTTGAGTGAATTTACTCAAACTTCACCTCCAAAGTTTTTTACGAATTTTTGATTGTTAATATTATAATTTTATAAATGCGTTTATTATCTATATAATTTTATCATTTTTTTTTCTGTTATTCAATAATTTTTCTTGATATTAGTTCTATTTCGTGATATATTTAAATATATTAGAATATGTTGGGAGTTAATAAAATGAACGCTAAATTAGCAACAAAGTTAAATTTACTTAATTACATAAAAAGTTTTTCTATGCCTGATTATCCAGATTTAGGAATTTTGTCAAACACATTTTTATATGATATATTTATTGGTTCATGTAAAAATCTTGATAATTACACTTTATTATATGGTGATATTGATGGTTTAAGAAATTTGAATAATGAAATTGGTTATAAAAATGCCGACTTGGCGATAGAGGAATTATTAAAAACGATTTTGGATTATTTGCCTGAAAATATAACATCTGCAAAACTTGGAGGAGATGAATTTTGCTTTATCGTTCCAAATATGTCCACTGAAGATACAAGAAAAATTACCAAAAAAATACATGATGCGCTTGCAAAAAATGAAGAAGTTAAAGGTTTAGATATTACATTTGGCGCCTGTGATTCTTCTAATTTTAATAATATACATGATATGTATACATATGTTGAAAATAAAGTTAATATGAAAAAACATGGTCTTTTAAATATTAATGAAAATGTCGAAAATGTCAATGAATTTAATCAAAAATTGGACAAATTTATTGATTCGACCATTAATACATATATAAAAAACTTTCGTTTTTCTCAAAATCGCATATTCAATAATGATGATTTAAAGACTTTATCTTATCCTGTAATAAATTCTGTTTCTAATTTATTAGACACTGACAATATTGTAATAAAAAATGATTGTGATGATTTTATACATGAAAATAAAATTGATTCTGATATTGCATCAAAAATATATGATTTAGTATCAAAACCTAATATAAATTTTGAGGAATTAGATTCTTTATCTATTAAGGATTTAAAAAATATTAAAGATATATTGTCTACAGACTCTGTAACTGGCGCTCATAATAATGTATATAGAGACCATTATATTCTTCCTAATCTTGAAGAAGAAGGTGATCCTTTTAAAGTTATCTTAGCAGAGTCTTTGGGTATAAAGATTTTAAATTCTGTATCTTCTCATTCTAGTACAGACTTAAAGATAAAATCTACTTTTGAGAATTTAATTAAGAATTTAAATGAGATTATCCCTGAAGGATGTAATATTAGAACTTTTCCTATTCATTCAGGTGGTGGAACTTTTGAAATAATTGTGAAAAATGATTATAAAGATATTTTGAATGCAGATAAAATAAATCAAATTTTTAATAAAATGAATTTAAATCCAGATAATATTCGATTGTTTGGTTCAGTTAAGAATTGTCAAAATCCTTTAGATTATGACCGTATATACTCTGATTTAAATTGTATTTGTGAAATAGAAAAATCAAAAATAAAAAATTCTACAGATTATTTTATTTCACCTAATGCTCTAAAATTATTAGACGTTTCTTTGGCTTCAGCGGTAAAATATTTCAAAACGCAATCAAAACATTTGGGCATTTACAATGAAAAATCAAAGTTGGAATTTTCTAAAAAAATTGTTAATTCTTTAATTGATAATTTTAATCAGTTAAATATTGATAATGAAAAAAATGGAAAAATAAACATTGATGATAATGAATATGTTAAATAGGGTTATGGTTCATTACTTATCTAAATAAATTTATTATTACAGTTTACAGCCACAATTTAATTTGTTGTTTGTGAACTGCAATAATAAATTTATTTTTTAAATCCTAATCCAACTACTTCTCTTGCATTTGCAATAATAATAAAACTTTCTGGGTCTATTTTTTTTGCAGTTTGTTTTACTCTTACAACATCTCCCCTTGAGGCCGCACATAATAATACTAATTTTTGTTCATCTTTATACATTCCTTTTCCATAAAGGCCTGTTGTTCCCCTTCCTATTTTTTCTCCAATAACCTCTGCTATTTCTTCATTTCTTTTGGAAATTATTATAAGTAATTTTGTAAAATAAATACCTTCAAAAATAATATCTATCATTTTTCCCATTAAATATATTGCAATTGCTGAATATAGTCCAATTTCTATTTCTTTAAATAATAATACGTTTAGTCCAACAATAATGACATCTACTATAATTATAACATTTCCAGTTCTTATATTAGGATTATATTTTTTCACTAACATACTTATCAAATCTGAACCGCCTGTTGATGAATTTGCTTTTAAAATTATTGCTGTTCCTAGTCCTATTATAATTCCTCCGTAGATACATGCTAAAAATCTGTCTTGTGTTAATGGTTGTAATTTATCTAAAATGTCAATTGAAAAAGAAAATGTTACTGTTCCTATAAATGACCTTATTACAAAGCCTTTTCCTAATTTATATGCTGCAAATATAAAGAGCGGTATATTTATTGATAATATTGTTGTTCCCATTGGAATATTTAAAAAGTAATAAAAAATTGTTGCAATACCTGCAAAACCTCCTGTTGATAATTGATTTGGCAATAAAATTAATGATGTTGCAATTGCCATGATTATTGCTCCAACTATTGTTTCTATTATTTCTGTAAAAAAAATTTTTATTCTTTTTTTGCTTGTTTCCATTTATGTTTCCTTTCCAGTGGTGATATTATTTGGAATAAATCTGAAAATAATAATCACCTTTATTACTATTATGGTAATTTTAGGTGATTTTATACAATTTAGAAAATTCTTCTTTTTTACATATTCTTTTAATTTATATTTTTAACTTTTTGTTTTTTTCGTTTCCATCCAAAAAATCATTATATGTTTTTGTTATTTCTAATTTTAATTTTCCTGGTTTTATTTTTTCATCTTGTTTTACAATTAAATCTACTTCATATAATTCTTGTAATTTATTGACGTTTTCTTTTTTGTGTCCTATTACATTGTTTACATCTATTGGATTAACAGTAACTTTAACTTCTTTTACTTTTACATTTAATTTTTTTATTTTATCAACAATTGCATCATACCATAAACCAGATTCAACTAATTGTCTAAAAGCTGGATGGAATGGACCTGCAACAACTTCACTTTGGTTGCTTCCTGGTTCACAAATTTCTTCTGTATTTTGTAGTCCAACTCTTATAACATCAATTTTTTTGTCATTGAACATTCTAACTAATTGTTTGCATGTTTCAACTGCTTGTACTACTGATAATGGTTCATATGTTCCATTATTATATTCTTTTTCAAGTTTTGTTCCTTTTATTACAAGTACTGGGTATATTCTTATCATTTTTGGCTTTAATTTTATTAATGCCTTTGCAGTATTTATTTCATCAATTCTACTACTTTCTGGCAATCCTACCATCATTTGATGGCCTAAATTGAAACCATACCATCTTATTAATTTTGATGCTTTTTCTACGTCTTTGAAAGTATGCCCTCTGTTTGCTCTGCCTAAAATATAATCATTTGCAGATTGCACCCCAAGTTCTATTGTTTTTACTTTATATTTTTTTAGTCTTTTTAGAATTTCTTTGTTGATGTAGTCTGGTCTTGTTGATATTCGTATACTTTCTACTTGTCCATTTTTTATGTATTCATATGCAATTTGTAATAATTCTTCTTGTTGCTCTTCATCTATTCCTGTAAAACTTCCTCCAAAAAATGCAATTTCTTTTTTGGCGTCTTTATCTTTTATGTTTTCTAAAAAATATTCTATTGTTTTTTTTGCATTTTCTTTTGTTAGTTTCTTTTTTTGTCCACTTATTGATTTTTGGTTACAAAATATGCAGTCATTTGGGCATCCTAAGTGTGGTACAAATACTGGAATTACATACTCTTTACTCATATTTTCTCCATTCTTTCTTTATTTTTTTGATTATGGTCAACTCTTCTCCATTTTTTTGATTTTTGAAATTGGTTACCTTTTCCCTATTTTTGAAATTTTTGAAATTTACGGTTGTTCCCATACAAAATCCCTCTTTTTTGATTTTGAACTTTTAGTTGTGATTTTCTAATGCCTTCTTAGCCGCTTGCATTTCTGCCTCTTTCTTGCTCTTTCCTTTTCCTGTTGCTAAAACTTTTCCATTTAAAGCAACCTCTGCTTCAAAAGATTTGTTATGGTCAGGTCCTGACTCACCTATTATTATGTATTCTATTTTCACATCACCATTTTTTTGCAATTCTTCTTGTAATACGGTTTTATAATCCTTTTCTCCTACATGTTTTGTTGCAACTTCTATTTCATTTTTTAAGTTTTCAATAATAAATTTTTTTGCAGGTTCTAATCCACCATCAATAAATATTGCTGCTATAACCGCTTCTACACTATCTGCAAGTATTGCTGGCCTTTTATTTCCTCCTGATTTGATTTCTGAATTTCCTAAATATAAGAACTTTCCAAAATTATGTGCAATTGCTATTTTGTGTAGGCTTTTTTCACATACTACAGTTGCTCTTACTTTTGTTAATTGTCCCTCTTGTAAATTTAAATATTTATTATACATATATTCACTTGATACAAATTCTAATATGCTGTCTCCTAAAAATTCTAATTTTTCATTACTTTTTTTTCCGTGTTCATATGCATATGATGTGTGTGTTAATGCGTTTTGTAATAGTTTTATATTTGTAAATTTATATCCTATGTTTTGTTCTAATTCTTCTAAATTTCTTTTTTCCACTTTTCTAGTTCCTTTCTTTAGGTTTATTTAAAGTTTGTTTTTTGTATGTATATATTATATAACATTTTACAGATTTTGCAAGTGATTTTGCGTGTATTTTCACAAAAGGCCTTTTTTCGACATAAAATATAATAGCCTAAAAATATGAGGTGATTATTTTGAAAAAGTTTAAAAAAGGAGATATTGTTGCAAGAAAATCTTATGAAAAAGACATCATCTTTTATATAAAAAAAATCATAAAAAATTCTAACTCAGAGGTTGCTATTCTTGGTGGATTATTCGAAAGAATTGAAGCAGATAGTAATGTTGATGATTTGGTATTATTAGACCATAATTTTGTTAAAAAAATGTTTAGTACTGAGGAAAAACGTCTTTCTTCTAGAATTGATACAAAAAATAATAATTATCGTTTTAATTCATTTGAAGACTCTTTAAATCTTAGGAAAAAGATTATAACTGGTAAGATTTTGCATTTAGACGGTGATAAACGTTATTCCCAAAAATCGTATAATTATTATAAAAAAATGGGACTAAATGCTATTGTAAAAAGCATCCCAGAATATAAGCAATCTCATGTTGTTTACAAATTACTTAAAATCTACCAGCCTGACATTTTGATAATTACCGGTCATGATGGAATGATTAAAAAGGGTTCTAATTATAATGATATCTATAATTACAGAAATTCTAGGCATTTTATAAATACGGTTAAGGAGGCTAGAAGATATGATAAAGAAAACCAGGCTGATACTGTTATTTTTGCAGGTGCATGTCAAAGTTATTTTGAGGCAATTATGATGGCTGGTGCAAATTTTGCTTCTTCCCCTGCTCGTATTTTAATTGATTTTTTGGATCCTTTGATTATTGCTGAAAAGATTGCGACTACAGAGCATTATAAATTTATAACAATTGATGATGTTACTAAAGAACTTCGTGATGGTAAAAAAGGTGTTGGTGGTATTGGCTCAAATGGTAGAATGGTTTTAGTGTAATAAAAATGTAATGTAAATGTAATATTATGTAATTTAGCCTTGATTTTTGTTGATATATCAATATTTTTTCTGTTTTTACGCAAACAAACTTTTTTTGACAATTTTCGTTAAAAATGCTATAATCAAGCCATCTTAAGGGAGTAGGTGATAGCATGATTTGTAAAAGTGATATATCAAATCTAAAAACTGACATCTTAGAAAAAGTGGGTCAAAAGATAATTGTTAAAGGTTCTCTTGGTAGAAGTAGAACATTTGCGAAGGAAGCAACAATAGAAAAAGCATATCCTAATATTTTTGTTGTTAGATATGAAGAAAATAATAGAAATGTAACTTATAGTTATACTGATATTTTAACACGTACTGTTGAAGTTGATGTATATGATGGAGAGGCTTATAGCCCTTTAATTCCACCTCCAGTGGAAACTAAAAAAAGAAAGGTTGAAGTTTCTTTATAAAGTTTTTCCAGTTTGATTGGTTAATTTATTATAATGTTATTTAAAATAGCACATGTTTTTATGTGCTATTTTTGTTTTTTCTCTTATTTCTGTTTTGTTTTTTTGCGCTTTGTTTTTTACCCTTCTTTTAAATGACTGTATTTTAGTTTTGTTGCTAATCCTCCTCGTATGTGTCTTTCTGCTTTATTTTCGTCTAGTATTATTCTTACCTGCATTGCTAAACTTGGGTTTATTTTTTTTAGTCTTTCTGATACGTCTTTGTGTACTGTGCTTTTACTTATCCCAAATTTTTTTGCTGCTCCTCTTACAGTGTCTTTTGAATCTATTATATATTGTGCAAGTTCTATTGCACGTTCATCTATTGATATACTTCTCATATTGTCAAACCCCCATACGAATACTTTTGTTTAATTGTATTCGCTTGGGGGTTGTATTATACCTTATTTTATATTAGTATATTTTCAAATATTATCTTTAAATAATTTTTTACATTCTTCTTTAGTCATATCTCCTAATTTATATTTTTCATATATTTTCAATACCAACATCAAAAAAACTACTTCTATAAAAGAAATAGTCTTTTTAATTAAAAAAAATATTATCATTATATTGTGGAATATATCTAAAATCCTCTTGTACTTCCTCCTCCACCAGAAGAGCCTCCGCCTCCTGAGAATCCACCGCTCGAAAATCCGCCTCCTGAAAAATCTCTATAGGTATCTCTTCTATATGGTGGTCTATATGAATTATTATGACCTCCACGTCCAGAATTCCCTTTGTGTTTAGAATTTCCATCTAATAAAATTACAATTACAAATATAACTATGAAAAACATATATCCCATTATCATCATTGGATTTTTTGTAAGAAAACTAATTAATGTATATATTCCTGTATATACTACACTAAATATAATTTTGTTTTTTCTTTCTCTTACAAGATTTATTGTACTTGCAGTTAGACATGTACCTATTATAACATACAATAATGTTTGTTCTTCTTGTGAATCTGAATTTGATTTTTCTGGATTCTCAACATTGTTTAATGTTATCCCATATTCATTGCTCACTTCTCCCAAAATGGCACTAAACCCATTTTTTATTCCATCATTATAATTGTTATTTTTTAAATATGGTATTATATATTGGTCTTGAATTCTTCCTGTTTTCCCATCTGTTAATGTTCCTTCTAATCCATAGCCTACTTCTATTCTAAATAGTCTATCACCAGTTGAACATAGTAATAGTACTCCATTATTTTTTTGAGAATCCCCTATACCAAATTTTCTAAATAATTCTGTTGCATATTCTTCTATGCTTTGTCCATCTAAACTTTTTACAGTTACTACAACGATTTGAGCGCCTGTTTTTTGTTGCAATTCTGCATTTGTTTGTATTATATAGTTTTTTGTTTCTTCTGTTAAGACTCCTGCATAATCATTAACAAAAAAGTCTTTTGTTTGTGATACAACTGCAAATGATTTTACTGATAACAATATACAAAATGTAATTATTAGTAATATAATTCTTTTTATATTTTTAGAATTGAACATTAGGAACCTCCTTGCTTTCTTGTGTTGCTTGGAAATATTCTTTTTGTTCAAATCCAAACACATTTGCTATAATTCCTGCAGGGAATTTTTTAATTTTTAAATTGTATTCTTTTACTGCATCATTGTAATCTTTTCTTGCAGTTGCTATACGGTTTTCTGTTCCAGATAATTCATCAGATAATTGTATAAAATTTTGTGATGATTTTAGGTCTGGATAGTTTTCTACTACTACCATAAGTTTGCTTAATGCTGATGTTAATTCATCATTTGCTTCTGCTTTTTCAGAGACACTTGTTGTTCCTACCATTTTTGCTCTTGCATCTGTAATTGAATTTATAATGTCTTGTTCTTGTTTTGTGTATCCTTTTACAGTGTTTACTAAATTTGGAATTAAATCTGCTCTACGTTGTAAATATGTATCTATTGTTGCATATTTGTTGTCTACCTCTTCTGATTTTGCAACTATACTGTTATAACTTGATACTAACATTAGTCCTACAATTACAATTAATGCAATCACTATTATTATCCCCATACTTGATTTTTTCATTTGTTTCACCCCCTTAAATTTCCTCTTTTAAAAGATTTTCTAATATATTAGCACATCTTATTGATGCTAATTGCACAAATTTATCAAAGTCAATTTGATTTTTTCCATTTGGTGAGTCAGATATACTTCTTATTACTATAAATGGTATTTCGTCTAAATAGCATACCTGTGCTATTGCTGCACCTTCCATTTCAACACAGTCTGCATCAAATTTTGTATATATTTTGTTTTTCATTCCTATATCTGTACAGAATATATCTCCTGTTGCTATTGTTCCCTTTTTTACTTTAAAATCTTCGTTTTCTAGTGATTTTGCAGCCTTTTCAAACTTTTCTATTAGCTCTAAATTGCTATATATGTAATCTCCTACTCCTGTTATATATCCTTTATCATGGTCAAATGCGGTTATGTCAAAGTCATGTTGTACTAATTTTTCGCCAATTACTATATCTCCTATGTTTAATAATGGATTTAGTGCTCCTGCAGATCCAACATTTATTATGCAATTGACATTTAGTTTATCTATTAATATTTGTGTTACTCTCGCAGCATTTACTTTTCCTACTCCACATTTTGCTACTACGACTTTATTTTTTCCTATTTGTCCTGTTTTTACTGTTACTTCATATATGTCTTTTTCTTCTATATTGCTCATTATGTTTAGTATTTCTTCTTGTTCTTCTTCCATTGCAACAATTATTCCAATTTTATTCATTTAAAAGACCTCCGTTTTCATTCGTGAATATTATATCATATAATATATTTAATATCTATAAAAATTAAAAATAAATTATGAATGTTTAACTGTGTAAATATATTAAAGCATGAATATTTTAAAATAAATATTTATATTTTATAAATGATGTAAAGTGATATTAATGATTTATTTAACAGAAAAAAAGAACTATACAAAATTTAGTATAGTCCTTCTTAATTTTTAAAATTGTTCTATTAATTAGAATTATTGTAATTCGATAACAGCTCCAACTTCTGTGAATTTTGCTTTTAATTCTTCTGCTTCTTCTTTAGAAACATTTTCTTTAACTGTTTTTGGTGCTCCGTCTACTAATTCTTTAGCTTCTTTTAATCCTAATCCTGTAGCGTCTCTAACTACTTTGATAACTTTTATTTTTTGGTCTCCAGTTTCTTTTAATACAACGTTGAAAGATGTTTTTTCAGCTGCTGCATCTCCTGCTGCTGCTCCAGCTGCTGGTGCAGCGGCTGCTACTGCAGATACTCCAAATTCTTCTTCTATAGCTTTTACTAATTCTGATAATTCTACTACTGTCATTTTTTTGATTTCTTCAATCATTTCTTCTTTACTCATTTTATAATCCTCCTAATTTTTATTATTGTCAATCTTAAAAATTGACTTTTAATTTTAATTTTTCGCCTATCTATTTAGGCTTTTTATTTCTATTTTTGTTTTTGATTTTTAGTTATATGCAAATTCGTTTGCAATACTAATTCTTATAAGATTAAGCTTCTGCTGTTGTTTCTTCAGCTGAACCTTCTTCTTTTTGAATTCTAACTTGATCAAGTGCAACTGCAAATTTTTGAATATTTGCAAGTAATGCTCCAGCAAGCATAGATAGTAATGTTTCTTTTGATGGTAATTTTGCTAAAGTGATTATTTCTTCAGTAGTCATTACTTTACCTTCAATAACTCCACCTTTAATTTTATAGTAGTCATTGTTTTTTGTGAATTCATAGATTGCTTTAGATGGTTCTAAGTAATCTTCATTACTCATTATTACAGCTGTAGGTCCTACTAATTTATCTTCTAAACCTTCGATTCCTGCTTCTGCTAATGCTCTTTTTGTTATGTTGTTTTTGATAACAGTATATTCAGCGTTTGTTTTTCTTAATTCTGCTCTTAATTCTGTTACGTCTTCAACATTAATTCCTCTGTAATCTGTTAAAAGTACTAATTTAGCTTCTTTCATTTTATTTGCTAATTTTGTAACTTCTTCTTTCTTTTGATTTAAGTTTTTTTCACTTGCCATTTTTTAATTTTCACCTCCTGATTTTTTACGTTTTAAGAATATTTATAAATTCTTAATTCCATATATTTAAGAACAAATCTAAAAAATCTTTATTTTTTTAGTAGATTTGTTCGTGCGCGAAAATTTATAAAATAAATTTTCTGTGCAATGTAATCTTATATATTAGGAAAGTTGCATAACTTTCCTAATATATAATTAAAAACACTTTTTATATCCAATACGAGATTATAAAAAGTGCTTTATACACATTATTTATAACCTCGGTAGGACTTATATTTTGCCTACTGTCTTTGGCTTTAATATTCTATTTTTGGTTGATGAATATTCCAGGTCCCATTGTTGTTGTTACTGAAACACTCTTAATGTATTGTCCTTTTGCTGCGGCTGGTTTTGCTTTTATAATAGCATTCATTATTGTTTCATAGTTTTCTGCTAATTTGTCAGCTCCAAAAGATACTTTTCCAAATCCTAAGTGAATAATGTTAGTTTTGTCTAATCTGTATTCAACTTTACCAGATTTGATTTCGTTTATTGCTTTTGTAACATCCATTGTAACTGTTCCAGATTTAGGGTTTGGCATTAATCCTTTTGGTCCTAATACTTTACCTAATCTACCTACAACACCCATCATGTCTGGTGTTGCAACAACTACGTCATAATCAAACCAGTTTTCATTTTGTATTTTTGGTATTAATTCTTCTGCTCCAACAAAGTCTGCTCCTGCTTTTTCTGCTTCTTCTGCTTTTGGTCCTTTAGCAAATACTAATACTTTTTGTGTTTTACCTGTACCATTTGGAAGTACTACTGTACCTCTAACTTGTTGGTCAGCATGTTTTGAATCTACACCTAATTTAACATGTAATTCAACTGTTTCATCAAATTTTGCTTTTGGCATTTTTTCGATTAAATCTAAAGCATCTTTGATTTCATATTCTTTGTTTTTGTCCACTAATTTTGAACATTCAGCATATCTTTTTGCTACTTTCATTTTTTACCTCCTTTGGTTCTAACGAGTTTTTACTCTCCCAATTTTTATATATTTTTTTATATTACAAATAATTTATAAATATAGTCCATAAATATAATTTAAAAACTATAAATAAAAATTATTTAATATACCTACTTTTAGTAAATAAATTATAAACAATTTATTTTAATTTATTGAACTAGTCAACAACAACTACACCCATTGATCTTGCTGTTCCTTCTACCATGCTCATTGCTGTTTCTAATGATGCAGCATTTAAGTCTGGCATTTTTTGTTCTGCTATTGCTTTAACTTGTTCTTTAGTTATTTTAGCAACTTTATCTTTATTTGGTTTTCCTGAACCTTTTTCAATTTTTATTGATTTTTTGATTAAAACTGCAACTGGTGGTACTTTTGTTATAAATTCAAAAGATTTATCTTTGTATACAGTTATAACAACTGGTATTATCATTCCAGGTTGATTTGCTGTTCTATCATTGAATTCTTTTACGAATTGCATAATATTAACACCACTTGAACCTAAAGCTGGTCCTACTGGTGGAGCTGGTGTTGCCTTTCCTGCTTCTATTTGTAATTTAATTATATTTGAAATTTCTTTTTCTGCCATTTTATATTGGCACCTCCTCTAAAATTTTCCTTTATTATTGAACTTTTTTAACTTGTGAGAATTCAAGTACTACAGGTGTTTCTCTTCCAAACATTGATACTAGAACTTTAACTTTGTTTTTTTCTTTGTTTATTTCTTGGACTGTTCCTACAAATCCTTCGAATGGTCCATTCATAACTTCTACTTGCTCATTAAGTTCATAATCAACATTTATTTCAGAAATGTCAAATCCCATATTTCTTATTTCTTCGTCTGTTAATGGTATTGGATCTGTTCCTGACCCTACAAAACCTGTTACTCCTCTTGTATTTCTTACTATGTACCATGTTTCTTCTGTTACTATCATTTTAATAAGTACATATCCAGGAAATACTTTTTTTAGATTGGTTTTTTTCTTTCCATTTTTTATTTCTATTTGTTCTTCCATTGGAACAATTATATCAAAGAAATATTCTTCAAGTTCTCTGTTTTTAATTGTATTTTCTAAATCTTTTTTTACTTTGTTTTCGTATCCAGAATATGTATGCACAACATACCATCTTGGATTCATATCGTAATCTTTTTGAGACATCTATTTTAAGCCTCCTCTTGAAATTTTTTGACCTATTATTATTCTTCAACTGTGTTTTCTGATGAAGATGCTTTATTTTCTACTGTGTTTTCAGTATTTGTTGTTTCTTCATTTGATGCTTTAGTTTGATCTGATTCAGCATTTTCTGTTGTTTCATTTGTTGTGTTATTTAACGTTGAGTTTGAGATACTTTCTTTTATTTTATTAACACCATATTTGTTCATAGATTCAAATGCAATATCTAATACAAATACTATTACAGCAGTAATAATAACTATTAATAATACTGCTACTGTATTATTAAATAGTTGTTTTGGTGTTGGCCAAATTACTTTTTTCAATTCTGCTTTAAATTTTTTTGTAAAGCTTGTCTTATCTTTTATATTTTTTTCATTTTTCTTAGCCATTTTGTATCCTCCCTAAAATAGCTTTATTTCTATTTTGTTTCTTTATGTGTTGTACGTTTTTTACAGAATTTACAATATTTTACTAATTCTAATCTATCTGTGTTATTTCTTTTGTTTTTTGATGTTACATAGTTTCTGTTTTTGCATTCTGTACATTCTAATGTTATATTTTCTCTTGGTCCTTTTGCTGCCATTTAAATACACCTCCGAATTACCTTACTTTTTTTATTTTAAACGATGTGATCGTATGTCCGTAATATACATACGCTTAAGTATTTTATCATTTTTTTCCACATATGTCAATGGTTTACAGAAATTATTTTTTCTTTTTTACAGAAAATCCAAATTTTCCTAATTTTTTGCCCATTGAATAATATCCACCATTTGCATATGCAATTAAATCACATTTTGATATATCAAATGCTCCTTTTTCATCTATATATTTTTCGTCACTATTTATTGCTAGAACTTCTGCTACAAACATTGTGTGACTTCCTAGTTCTTTAATTTCTTTAACTTTGCATTCAACAGATACTGGGCTTTCTTTAATCATTGGACATTGCACAAAATTTGCTTTTTCTTTATGTAAGTTCATTTCTTTAAATTTATCTACTTTTGCTCCAGTTTTTACCCCACACCAATCTGTTGCTCTAACTAAGTCTTTTGTAGTTAAATTTATTACAAATTCTCCTTGGTCTTTTATTAAATTGTATGAATATCTACTTGGTCTTACAGAAATATATACCATTGCAGGATTTGTATTTAATATTCCTGTCCAGGCAACAGTTATGATATTTGATTTTTCCATTGTTCCACAACTTACCATTACAGCAGGAATTGGATATAAAAATGTTCCTGGTTTCCACATTACTTTTGACATATTACCACCTCTTAATATTTTTTTCATAATTATATAATATATTTTTGCAATTATTTAATATGTTTTTATAATTATATACCATATAATATATGCTCATTACTTTAAATATATTTATGTTGTTAATTTAAACTAAACTTTAAAACTATAATTTATCATTCATTATAGATATAAAAGCATTTAAAAATAAAATTCTAAACTTTACTTTTAAATGCCTTTATTTCAATTCTATTTTTATAAAAAAAATCTAGCGACAACCTATCTTCCCAGCAGGGTAACCCGCAAGTATTTTCGGCACACTTAGGCTTGACTTCTGTGTTCGGGATGGGAACAGGTATTACCCTAAATGTCATTATCACTAGAAAATTATTGTATGCAATTAAAGCACACTCAAAAATACATAGATGAATTAGTTTCAGGATTTTTCGTTCCGATTA
>ERZ857972.103-NODE-103-length-101020-cov-21.804249_pt1 | contig 101020 bp, 95 predicted proteins | sample MGYA00519757_ERZ857972 | MGnify/ENA primary metagenome ERZ857972 (study PRJEB31778, sample SAMEA3449383) | human gut metagenome | biome: human gut; feature: human-associated habitat; material: faeces | place: United Kingdom | collected 2010/2012 ...
TTAACTATATAGTACATATATCGTTTTTATTGCTGATTTAATCAGTGTTTCCTTAAGTTTTTTATTCAGCTTTCGCATATCTTCGGGGCGGTTGTGCGGTGAATTGCCTATATATGAATCAAGAAATTTACAATATTTTTCTTCAAGTGTTCTGAAGAGTCGTTCAATTGGCTTTGCTTTCGCATTGAAAGGCAAGGCATTTGTTACCCCAATATTCATAGTATTACAGATAGATAACGCAAAACCGCTATTAAACAAATCATAGGTTTTATAGTCTTTGCCGTTATCTATTTTTATTTCATCGGGGATACCGTGTGTATAACAACCCCTTGCAAAGCTATCTAAAACTATATCAGAGTTTGGAGAAATACGATTTACCACATAGCCTACTAACATTCTTGAATGTAAATCCTCCCACGCACTAAGCCACGGACGGAAAACATTTCCTTCTTCATCAACAACAAGAACATCAAATAAATGGTGGTCGCCTATCCATAATTGATTAGAATATGTATCAGAATAATCCTGCGGAATATACGGCAAGTATTTATCTTCATAGTATTTTTTACCGTGACGGTATCTTGCAACTACTATTTCAGGGATTTTTCTAACTCTGATTTTAAATGATGAATAGCTTGGAATAGTTATACCTTGCTCTGCAAAATGTTCTTGTGTGATTTCATAACAAGCCATTATTGAAGGTCTGCTTTCACGCAAATACAATTTTTAAAGACATCCCACATATCTTCCGTTATACGGGTTTTACCTTCCTGACCGCCTCTATTGTCTGCAAGTGCCAAAAGTCCGCCGTTCATATAGCAGCGGCACCAATATTCAAGCTGTCTTTTGGTTATAGTGTTATCGGGGTGTTCTTCGTTATGTTTGGCAATAAAGGCTTGTTGTTTGCCTTTAAAGTGATTTTCTTTCTTATATCTTAAATAGGCACAAACAATATTGTATTTAATGATAGCTTTATCACGCTTTTTACCTAAGCGTTTGTATGCTTCGTTGTCGCTGATATAATCATTAGCACCAACACCGTTATATTTATCCTGTGCCCATTGTGGCAAGCTCTCTAACAGTATTTCATACTGCTTTCCGCCTCTGCCTTTTCCTTTTGTGCAGCGGAATACATATTTTCCACCTTCGCAAAAATCTTTAATTCTTCGTTGAATAGTTCTATCAGAAGTGTCAAATAATTCGGCTACTTCTTTAACTGTAAGCCACACTATGCCACCTCCTCGAACAATTCGGCTTCACTTATGTTAAAAACATAGCAAAATAAAGCAATATACATTTTTGTAGGTGGCAAAACATTTCTTTCAAGCTGGCTAATAAATGTTTGTGTTACCTTCATTTTTTCACTTAATTCAGCTTGTGTTAAATCATTTTTTACCCTTATGAGTTTCATTTTTTTACCTAAAGTCATTAAATAAGCCTCCGTTTCATTGATTTTTTTTTCACTTGTGATATACTTATTAAGAAGTACAAGTATATTATAATGTTTGTAACAAAAGTTGTCAATAGTATTTTTTGCAATATTTGTTTGTGCCAAACATAAAGGAGTTAAAATATGAATACAATAGGCGAAAGAATAAAAGAAATAAGAAAAGATGAGCATCTAACACAAGTTGAATTTGCTCAAATATTTGGTCTTAGTCATTCGCATATTTCAAACATTGAAAATAATAGAGAAAATCCGTCTGAAACTTTATTGCTGTTTATTTGTAGTAAATTCAATGTTTGTTATGATTGGTTAGTCGATGGAACTGGAACAAGAAAAGTTATGAACGGTTATTCAAGGCAAGGCAGAATAAATAATTATAATTTAGCAAGTAAGGAATTTGAAAACAATTACAAGTTAATGAATGATGATGAAATAATAGAATATACAAACGCTGCTTTTTCTGCTTTGCAAGTGATTAGTTCAAATTTTAATACACATAAATTAAATCGATATGAAATTTTGAAAGCCCAAAATAATTATTTTAATACTATGTTTTTGATTAACAATTCCGTTAATAAACTTGACAATTTAAAGAAAATAGATAGTAACGAAAAGTTGAATTTTATACTTAAATTTAACAAAATGCTATTAAAATCAAATGAAGAATTAAAAGAACTGGTTGTTCAAATTTTACTTGATAAAGAAATAGAATTTTAAAAAGAATATTTATACATAAAAGTGAATAAATATTCTTTAAGAAACAAATTACATTTATTTTCTCATAAAAGAATATTTATGCCGTTTTTAATATAGCTAAATGTCGTTAGTGCTCAAAAATAGAAAAACACCTAAAAAGCCTTTTAATAGCCGTTTTTTAGGTGTTTTTCTCATTTTGTACGAAAAATATTAAATTTTACTAATGTTAAGTGAATATGTCGTTCAATTTCAAAAAATGGCTTAAACTCTAAATATTTTTGTTTTTACGACTAACGACATAACGACACTATCAATATTCAGTTACATGAATAATTGATTCTTTAAATTAGAAATTCTTTGTAATTGTAAAAATGTTTTTGCCGTTAGATCTTTCATAGGAAAGAGCGTCGGAAAGTTTCTTTGTCATGAAAATTCCCAGACCGCCGATGCTTCGTTCCTCAAGCGGAGCGTGAATGTTCGGCTCTGCAATTTCAAGCGGATTGAATTTTTTTCCGCTGTCAATGAATTTTACAACAATGCAGTCTGAAAATTTGCTAACTTCAATTTCAGCCTTGCCGACATTTTCACCGTAAGCATAGTTGCAGATGTTTACAAACACTTCCTCGCAAATCAGTTCAAGCTCAAAAACAAGCTTACCGTCTGCATTTTCACCAAGCATTTTTGTCACAAATTCTATAACATTCGGCAGATTTTCCTTAACGGCATCAACGCAAACGATTGGCATAATTCTCACTCACTTTCAAAACACCTGTTTCAACATAATGTACAGTTTTATACAGGTACTTAATCACAAAAATTATACAACATTTTGAAGAAGAAATCTATAGAATTTGAAAAAATATTGCTAAATTGTGAAAATATTTTAATTAATTGCGTTTACCTCGCATTCTTTTGAAAAACAAAACCGTGCAAAACAAAAATCAGTTTTGCACGGTGTATAGCTATAGGTCTATTTGATTTTTTTCGAGAATTTCAAGCATTTGCCTTGCAGAAACCACGAATGGTTTCTGTGGAAAATGTTTTAAATTACCTGTAACAAGGAAAGCATCATCTGCTCTCTTTTCCATAACAACTTCATAAAAAGGTAAATCTTTCATATCCGGAAGCGTTATGTTAAGTGAAGTAGGAGTTGTGAGAATTCCAAATTTTTCAATTGCAGATACAAGATAATCAACAGTATTGCAGTCGAATTTAAATTTTTTTCGGTGCAGTACTTCACGGTACTCGTTCGTTATTTCATTACTGTAAACTGGAATTATTTCTCCGTCAAATAATTTTTCAATAACTTTTACAGTAGCTGAATCGGCATGTTTTGAAAGTAGTGCAGATACAAGAATATTTGTATCAATCACAGCTAAACAACTCATGGCTTTTCCTCCACTTTATTTCGCGAGTCCGCAATTTCTTTATTAATTTCGTCAAGTGATAATCCTTCCGGAAAATTTTTCTGAGCTTGTTCACGCAGTGCAGAAAATGCTTTCAAGGCACTTTCTTTTGTGATTTCCTGCTTTGGTGAAGATATTTCAAACGGAATTTTTCTTTCACGAACAACAGCTCTTGCAAAAACATTAATTGCAGTGGAGGCTGTCATTCCAAAGTCGGAACATAAACTGTCAAATTGTTTTTTTAGTGACTCGTCCATACGAATACTGAATGTTGCTTGTGCCATAATACGCACCTCCTGTATCTATATTATAACTCAATGTATTTAAAAGTCAATGAAAACGCACCTTAACATTGATAAATTTATAATTTGACTTTTCTCAATGTTTTGTATTCTTCATCACCGTAAGGATTTATAATGACGTATTTATCAATAAATCCGTCATTATCGTGATAAAAAGTATAACGCTGGTAGCTTGTATCACAATCAGGCAATCCTAACTTTGCTTCAAGGGTTGGGTTATTTTCAATTGCGTTTTTAAGCATTCTTTTAATTACTTTGTAAGATTTAAAGTAGCTTATAATTTCGGTTTCTTTCAGACCTGATTCATCATAGCTGTATTTTTCAAGTTCGATTTCATCTATTTTTGTTCTTATTGCTTTTTTCCACGATACCGATGCAGTTAGAAATGATGTGATTTTGTCATCTGAATTGTAAGTACACTCTGATATTTCACTAACTGAATTATCATAGTTGTCAATATCAATTCCTGTAACAAGGTTACCTTCGTAAATAAGCACTTCTGTATGTACGGCGTTCCAATCTGACAACGAATTAACCGCAACAATTCTGTTATTCCTGTCAAAAAGATATTCTCTGTCAGGATTTGTGCGTTTTGTAATTCGTTTCAGAAGTTTACCTCGTCTGCAACCGCCTATAATCAAATCGTCAACAGGACTTGGGCAATAGTATCCTCTGTATATTCCGTTTTCGTCGTTTGAATATTCTTTTCTGACGGCAGATTTTACGGCAAGTTCACGCAGATCTTTTAATAAGGGCGTATAATAATCTACTTTTTCTGCAAGTCTATTTTTCTCGCTTAACATAAAGTCATTTAATTTAAGCTCTTTGTTTCTGCGTTCTTTAATCATTTCGATACACTCGGGTGTTTCATTTATTTCAAACATAATAAACCTCAAATCAAGAAAATGATTACAGACCACGCAATCATAACAAGGCAAAAGCCGAATATTTGAATCCGATTGCCAAAGAAAAAATCACCTGTGCTTTTGCGTTCTTTTACCGCTGTTGAAATTGTAAAAATCATCGAAATAATACTGTCGGGAATGAGTATGGCAGACACGGCAATTTTAATCGGCAAGCTAAGATTAAAAAACACAGTAAGTACCATTGTGCCGACCGTGACTGTAATTCCCACAATCAACAGAATGGTAAGAGCAAAACTGCTCTCTGTCATTATGCTTTGTTTGTCAGATGATTTGTGCCTGTTTATGTTTCTCATTTTTTTACTCCGATATTTTTGTTATCCATATTATAAAACCTGAAAAAGCCAAAATCAATAATAGCCTAAAATTAGTTTCTAAATTTGGCATTACTCACAAAGAAAAGAGGTAAGTTTTGTTGCACTTTACCTTTTTGAAAAGCGGTTGTAAATTTGTGTAATATATTATTTACTTTTGCCGAGTTAAATATTATAATAAAGGGTATGCTTGCAAAATATATCTGCAATATTTTGTAAAAAATGAATTTAAAGTATGGAGTTAAAAATGGGTGGGAAAAATTTAATAAAATCTAACCGAAAGGTTATTCTTGAGGGAATGCGTGACGGTATTCCGATTGGACTCGGCTACCTTGCCGTTTCGTTTTCACTCGGCATTGCCGCAAAAACTGCGGGACTTAATGCGTTTCAAAGCTTTCTTGCAAGCCTTTTGTGCAACGCATCGGCAGGCGAATATTCGGGCTTTACCGTAATTGCGGCTGATTCGTCATATTTTGTAATTGCGCTTGCAACCCTTGTTGCCAACGCAAGATATCTTCTTATGAGCTGTGCGTTAAGTCAGCGTATTTCAAAGGACACCTCGATTATCCACAGACTGTTGCTGGGATTTTTTGTTACAGACGAATTTTTCGGAATTTCAATTTCACGGTCGGGCAAGCTGAATCCTTTCTATACCTACGGCGCGATTCTCATAGGCTGCCCGTGTTGGGCATTCGGCAGTATGCTCGGCACAATTGCAGGCAATCTGTTACCGCTTCGTATTGTCAGCGCACTAAGCGTTGCACTGTTCGGAATGTTCCTTGCAATCATCGTTCCGCCGTCAAGAAAAAACAAAACACTTCTCGGAATTGTACTTGTCAGCTTTGCGGCAAGTTTTGCATTTGCATATCTTCCCGTCATCAATCAGATTGACGAGGGTACACGCACGATTATTCTTACAATCGTAATTTCGGCAGCGGCGGCATTGCTGTTCCCTGTCAAAGAAGAGGAGGAGAACGAAAATGTCACATAATCCCTATATATACATACTTATTATGGCGGCTGTAACATTCGCAATCCGTGTTCTTCCGCTTACACTTGTTAAAAAGCAGTTTACAAACACATTTGTGCGTTCGTTTCTCTACTATGTGCCGTATGTAACGCTTTCGGTAATGACATTTCCGGCAATAATCAACGCAACTCACAGTCCGATTGCAGGCATAGCAGCCTTTGCGGCAGGACTTGTAGCGGCATGGTTCAACGCAGGTCTTTTCAAGGTTTCATGCGTATGCTGTGCAGTTGTGTTCATTCTTGAATTTTTTGTGTGACATTTTTGACGCATAGCCTGTTGTTTAATTAGTTTGGAAAGTTTTGATTAACTGAAAGGATTTTTAAAATGAAGTTTTTGCATATTTCGGATTTGCATATTGGAAAATATGTGAACGGCTACAGAATGCTTGATGATCAACGCTATATGCTTGAGCGGATTGTTGAGATTATAAAAGAAAAAAATCCCGATGCTTTGCTGATTGCAGGAGATATTTATGACAAGTCTTTGCCGTCTGCCGAGGCAGTTGAACTGTTCGACCGCTTTATGACTGAAATTGCAGGACTTCACGGCAAAACAGGGTTGAAAACCTTTGTAATCAGCGGCAATCACGATTCGCCCGAAAGAATCGGTTATTTCAACAAGCTGATTGAACTCAACGGAATTTTTACCGACGGTGTGTTTGAAGGTGTTGCAAGAAAAAATACTGTTGAATGTGACGGAGAAAGGGTTAATATTTTCTCGTTGCCGTTTATCCGTCCGTCATTTGTGCGTAAGGTATATCCCGAAGAATCGGCTAAAATTACCGACTATACAACTGCTGTCAGGGTTGTGCTTGAACATTCCGATATCAATGCCGATGAAACCAATATTTTGATTGCTCACCAGTTTGTAACGGGCAGTGAAACCTCGGGTTCGGAGTCAAGCCTCGGTACGCTTGATAATGTTGAGCCGTATGTTTTTGAACCGTTCGCTTATGTTGCACTCGGTCATATTCACGGTAAGCAGATTATGGGCAAAAACAAAAATATTGCCTATTGCGGTTCGCCGATAAAATATTCAAAAACTGAATGTAGCAACAAAAAATGTGTGATTTTCGGCGAGCTTTCAAACGGAAAATTAAATCTTGAAGAAATTCCCGTACAGCCGTTGCATGATATGAGAATCATAAAAGGAACTCTGCGTGAACTTGCAGAAAATCCGATATCCGACACATATGACGATAAAACCGATGACTATGTTTTTGCCGAGCTTACGGACGAAAATCCCGTTACCAATGCATTTTCAACGCTTGAAAATATTTATCCCAACATTATGGGGCTTGAATATGTCAACAGAAAAAAGAGCATTGAAATGACTCCCGAAATGTACGGTAAAACAGAGGGTAAGAGCAATATTGAACTATTTTCGGATTTCTATAAAATGCAGAACGGAAAAGAGATTGAACCCGAATCCGTAAAAATTATTGAGAGAATTTTCAAAGAAATCGGAGGTGTAAACGATGAAACCGATTAAACTGAAAATGAGCGCTTTCGGACCGTATGCCGATGTTGAAACGGTCGATTTTTCGGCATTTGACGGCAAAGGACTTTTCCTCATAACAGGCACAACGGGCGCAGGAAAGACAACAATTTTCGATGCAATCTGCTTTGCACTTTTCGGCGAAACAAGCGGTTCTTCACGAAACGGCGAAATGCTCCGCAGTAACTTTGCAAAACCGCTCACACGCACCTATGTTGAGCTTGACTTTGAACACAGGGGAAAGAAGTACCATATCATCAGAACCACCTCGAATGAGGTCGCAAAAAAGCGTGGAACAGGCAGTAAAATTGAGGGTGCGTCAGCAGAGCTTACGGGTGATGACATTACAACTCCGCTCACAAAAACGGGCGAGGTCAATAATAAAATCAGCGAAATTATCGGATTGAAATGTGATGAATACCGCCAGATTGCAATGCTTGCACAGGGCGAATTCAAAAAATTCATTGAGTCGGGAAGTGAAAAGCGAAGTGAGATTTTTCGCAAAATTTTTCACACGGACATCTACAAAGAATTTCAGGATAAATTGAAAACAGAGTCAGCCGAAAAGCTTGAAGAAAAGAAAAAGGTCTGCGAACTTATCAAGTCAAAAACCGTTGCCGTTGAAATTCTCGATGATGACAGCTTTGCCGAAATCAGCGAAAAAATCAGCCTTTATACCGGCAGAACAGACCTTACGGTAATTGATATTGAGCAATTTCTTTTGCACCTATCGGTACTTTCCGAGATGCAGAAAAAGGACAATGCAGAAATTGAAAAAAAGCGAAAAGAGCTTGAAAAGACAATTCTTGAGGAAGAAAAGAAAAAGGCTCTTGCAGTTGAAATTAATAATAAATTCGATACTCTTGATGCCGAAAAGCTCCGCCTCGAACAGCTTTTGCAGAGCAAACCGCATTACGATGAAATGCTCAAAAAAGCTGAGAATGACGAAAAAATACTGCACTCCGTAAAGCCAAAATATGACAGCTTTGCCGAGTCACGGAAAAGATATGATTCGGCACTCAAAAACTGTAAAAATGCGGAAATAAACAGAAAATCCGCCGAAGAAAATTTAAAATTAAAACAGAATGTTTTTGCCGAGAAAAAGTCGCTTGAGGGCAAAATCGCAACGCTAAACGAGGAATCTGGAAAACTCCGTGCAAAGGAAGATATTTACAGAAAATATTTTAACCTTACGGCAAATTTGAATGTATATGAATCAGTTTTGCAAAATTCCGAAAAGGAAATTTCAAACAACAGAAAATCTTATTCTGATACGGAAAATCTAAAGATAAAAGCGGAAAAATTTATCTCCGAAAACAGCGACACAGAGCAGAAAATCTTTGACGCCAAGAGCAAAATAACCGCATTGAAAGACAAATCAGGCAAGGCTGAAAGACTTTCTGCCGAATATGAAAATCTCGCAAAAATCAATGCAAGGTTGACTAATGTAAAAGCAGAATGTGCAGACCTTGCAAAGTCGGCAACGGCACTCAACAACGAGTACAACACTAAGCACAATATCTATATAATGAATATGGCAGGCGTGCTTGCCGACACACTCGAAGATGAAAAACCGTGTCCCGTCTGCGGTTCATTGCATCATCCAAATCCGGCAAAACACAGCGAAAATGCCCCCGACAAGGATACTCTCGATGCTTTGAAGGCAAGGTGTGAAGTTGCTGAAAATGCCGTTCATAAAAAGTCAAATGAGGTCACAAGGCTTGAAACAGAATCAGAATCCGCAAAAACAAATGTCACGGAATTTGCGAATGCACTTGAGGTTGATGCCGGAACACTTTCAGCCGAAATGATTTCACAGCTTTTGTCGGAACAAAAGAAGCAATTAAAAGCCCTTGAAAACGAAGCTTCTGACCTTGAAAAAGTCAGAGAACAGCGTGAGGTCTGCAAGGCTGAAATCTTAAGGTTTGATGAAAAGCTTAAAAAGCTTGACCTTGTTCATACAGAATTAATCCGCAAAAATGCTGACGCAAAAAGTAAATATAATTCCGCAAAAGAAGAAACCGAGAGCCTTAAAGCTGAGATAAAATACTCATCGGTTGAAGAACTTTTGAATGCGGCAAAGGCTTGTGCCGACAAGGCAGAGCAGATTAAGTCGGAAATCGACCTTGCGCAAAGCGAGCTTTCAAATGCAAAGTCAGATTTTGACAGCAAGCTTTCTGCTGAAAACGAAACTGCAAAACAGCTGAAAAGTTTTGAATCTGAACTTGAAAACAAAAAAACGGAGCTTGATATTGTTCTTTCAGAGAATAATATCTTGGAATGTCCCAATTTTAATTTGTTGACCGAAGATTCCATAAAAGAATTAAAACGAGAGGCAGAAACCTTTACCGATTCTCTGAAAAAATCTCGGGCAACGGTTGAAGCCTGTGAAAAATCAGTTGAAGGAAAGCAAAGGGAAGATGTCCTTAAAATCAATGAACTGATTAATAGCTATACTTCCGAAAAGGAAAAATGGGACAATCTTTATACCGCAGGCGACAGAAGTCTGCACAATAATCAAAACATTTACAACAGCGTTGAAAAGCTTAAAAATGACTTTGAAGAAAAGCTCAGAATAGCAGATGTTTACGAAAATCTCAAGAAAACCGCCAACGGTGAAATTGTTTCCGATAACAGCAAAATCACCTTTGAACGCTACATTATGGGTTCGTATTTTGAACAGGTTTTGTACTATGCTAATCTGCGTTTTTCAAAAATGACTGGCGGTCGCTATGAAATTGTCCGTGGCGAAAGCCGTGACAAGCGAATCAGCGCAGGACTTGAAATCAGCGTTCATGATAATTTTAACAACAAGGAAAGGGATATTTCATCTCTTTCGGGCGGAGAATCTTTTCAGGCGTCACTTGCGCTCGCACTCGGACTTTCCGACATTATTCAGCAGAGAAACGGCGGAATCAGACTTGATTCAATCTTTATTGACGAGGGATTCGGTTCACTTGACAACGACAGCCTTGCATCTGCAATTGAAACGCTGAATGACCTTACAGGCAACGGCAACCGCCTTGTGGGTATCATTTCCCACATAAGCGAGCTGAAAAACAGCATAGGCAACAAAATCGAGGTTGTCGGCACAAAGTCGGGCAGTTCAATAAAAATTATTACAGATTAACATATCACATCATATTATGCAGCGGAGCAGAGATTTTCTGTTCCGCTATTGTATTTTAAAATCTATTGTGCTACAATGTAGTTAGCGAATACTAACTACAAGGAGGTCAATATGCTTTTAAACGGACTGATTATAATTTTAATACCGTTTCTCGGAACATCGCTCGGCTCAGCCGTTGTACTTTTTTCAAAAGGAGAGCTCAATCAAAAGCTGCAAAAATTTCTGCTCGGATTTGCATCGGGAGTTATGATTGCGGCATCAATATGGTCGTTGTTGATTCCGTCAATTGAAATGGCAGAAAGTCAGAACATAGTTGCGTGGATTCCGGCGACAGTTGGATTTTTGCTCGGAATTGGATTTTTGCTTTTGCTCGACAGCGTTATACCGCATATGCACCTTGACAGCGACAATCCCGAGGGCGTTCATTCAAGCCTTTCAAAGAACACTATGCTCGTTCTTGCCGTTACCTTGCACAATATCCCGGAGGGAATGGCGGTAGGTGTAACATTTGTCGGAGCAATTTCCGATAATACCGGAATAACCGTTGCAGGCGCATTGGCTCTTGCGGTAGGTATTGCAATACAGAATTTTCCCGAGGGGGCAATAATTTCACTTCCGCTCCATGCAGGCGGAGCGTCACGCAAAAAGTCATGCTTTCTCGGAATTATGTCGGGAGTTGTAGAGCCTATCGGTGCTGTACTTACAGTGATTTTTGCAGAAATAGCAGTCCCGTTGTTGCCGTATCTTCTCTCATTTGCCGCAGGAGCAATGATATATGTTGTAACCGAAGAGCTTATTCCGGAATCACAAAACGGCAAACATTCCAACATCGGAACAATCGGTGTTGCAATAGGATTTACGCTGATGATGGTTCTTGATGTTGCTCTCGGATAAATTTTTTTATAAAATCGGAAAATTTCCACCTATAAGTGTCAGGTTCTCCCCGAGGACAAGCACAGATATGTTGAAGAAATGAAGCAGAACGGTCAGAAGGTAATTATGGTCGGTGACGGTATCAACGATACTCCGGCACTTGCCGCCGCAAATGTTTCGGTTGCAATGAACGATGCGTCCGACATTGCCCGTGAAACTGCGGATATTACCATAAAAGGCTCTGATTTGCGTGCGCTTGTGCGTGTTCGCAAGTTGAGCAAAGACCTTATGAAACGAATCAACAAAAACTATCGTTTCATAATTGCTTTCAATTCGGCACTTTTGCTTTCAGGCTTTATGGGTGTTATTCAGCCGTCGGTTTCGGCATTTTTGCATAATGCGTCAACTATGATGATTTGTGCAAAGAGTATGACTCCGCTGACAAAGAAAAATGATAAAGGCAAAGCTTTGTCGCTCCCTGAAAAAGCAGAGCGGTAATTTTAGTGGATATTTATAAGTAAATATTTCAAAAAATAACCGCTGTCAGGTTTAATCCCGACAGCGGTTTTGTGCTTAATTAAGCGGATTTTTTTACTTTTACATACGCATAGATGTAGGCAACGGCAATGCTTATCAGAAGAATTGCAACCATAATAATTGTTGAATTGATTCCCTTTATGAATGAGCTTTCAATGATTGTCAAAACTCCGGTAATTACAAAGGCAATTCCGCCGGCTCGGTTTGATTCATACCACGCCAAGTCACTGCTTTGAGTCCATGATGTTTTTACTCCGATAAACGAATTTCGTTTTGTTTTCGGAAGAAAGTTGCCCGCAATAATCAACATTAAACCCATAACCGTATTTATAATGAACGGCACATTATCTGTAAAAGTTGTGCTGTCGGGCTTTAAAATTGCCAGAATGAGAAACATCAATTGAAGAATATTGAAAGCCGCAATGATTGTTGTCACAAGTATCGCAGTGATTTTTACATTGTTATTTATCTTTTCAACGCTGTTTGTGCTGTATTTAGTATATATCTTGGTATATACCATGTAAAATGCGTACATAAACAGAATGATTGCAGGGAGAATGAGGTTTTCGTATTTTGAACCGTAACGGTCAACAGCACCGCTTGCGTTGTAGTGCATGGGAACGGTGTCATTCATAAAGAATAAAAATACGGAAGTAAGCAAAGTGGGCAATATGGAAAGTGCAAGCATAATTTTATTCAGCTTTTTCATAAAATCAACTCCTAAAATTGTTTAAGCCACATTATGAGTTCGTCAAACAGGGTTGTGTTAAGCTCATAATAAACATAATTTTTTTCTTTTGATTCAATCACCAGGTCGTTTTTCTTCAACAGATTGAGGTGATATGAAAGCGATGCAGGTGAAATTCCAAGTTCTTCGGCAATGTCGCCTGCAATCATTTTCTTGCCTTTCAGCATTGTCAGAATATTTCTTCTTATCGGATCTGAAAGTGCTTTAAGTGTACCGTTCAGTGACAAGCAGATACCTCCACACAAACTCCTATTACAGCTATTTAAAAAATATTTTAAATAGCTTGTAGCTTTATTATAGCCTGATTTACCGAAAAGTCAAGAACTATTTAAAAATATTTTTAAATAGCTTTTAAATACCTCTGACGAATATTGCAGAAAAAATAAAAATTTCTCTTGATTTTCTTTGTCGAGTGGTATATAATAATACTCAGTTAGCAAAGGCTAACTCTTTTGAATAAATCATGTGGACTTCCCTTGCGGGTACCGAAAGCCTTTACTCGGGAGGATATGCTTACCTCCCGACAGGGTGTTTCAAAATCAGTTGAAAGTATTAATACAGTAATTAACAATACAGCAGTCGGTACGGACGCTTTCAATGTTAAAAAAGATTGATTAATAAGACAGTTTGTTTTCATAAATATTTTCTCTAATGTTACAGGGCAGAGTCGTTTTTTCGGCTCTGTTTTGTTTTTGCTGAAAACTCAGAATAACAAAATATTGACAATTTGCAAATTTTTATCAAAACGGTTGTATTCTTAAAACAGTCAATAATAATCGGATAATGTGAAATACTTATTGTTGGGTTATAAAATTATGCTGTAATAAAATAGGACAAAATCAATACTGTGCATTGTGTAAAGTTTTTTCAAAACAAAAGCGTATTTATTTCGTTATTCCTATACATTTACATTCACAAATCGCTGTGCTATAATCAAGTGCGATAGCCCCTTTGCACAGATTGCAATCTATCGCACACTCTGCTCCTTGCAAGCAAAGCAGAGTGTTGCTCTGATTTAAATCTGTTTGCAGAAATACCGCATCGTCAGGCAAAGCATAGCGTTGATATGGACTTATACTTAAACGAAAAAGATATTAAAAACATAAAAATTTTTCATAAGAAGTGTGAATGTTATGAATGGTTCAAAATCTGTTAGAAATCTGACTCAGGGAAAAATTTCAAGTCAGATTTTATTATTTGCAATTCCCGTAATAATCGGCAACCTTTTGCAGGAGCTTTACAATGTTGTCGATACGCTGATTGTCGGTCAGACTCTCGGTGAAATCAAGCTTGCGGCTGTCGGTTCAACGAGTTCGCTCAACTTTTTTGCACTCGGATTTTTCATAGGACTTTCCGCCGGCTGTTCGGTAATCACTTCACAGCATTTCGGTGCAAACGATATGGAACGGGTGAAAAAGAGCGTTGCCGCCCACATAATAATTGGTATTGTGTCGGCTGTTGTGCTTACTGTTTCGTTTGTACTTCTTGTTAATCCGCTGCTTACAATGCTCGGAACAACCTCGGATACATTCGAGTACGCAAGCAGATATCTTACAATAATTTACCTCGGAATCCCCGCAACAATGCTCTACAACCTTACGGCATCACTTCTGCGTTCGGTTGGTGACAGCAAAACTCCGCTTTATCTGTTGCTCTTTTCATCCGTAATGAATGTGGGACTTGACCTGTTATTTATCATAGTGTTCAGGTGGGATGTTTCGGGTGCGGCAATTGCAACGGTAATCTCTCAGCTTGTGTCGGCAGTTCTCTGTTGTGTGTACATTTTTTTCAAGGTGAAAATGCTTTTGCCAAACAGAAACAGCTTTAAAAATTTGACTTTAACTGTACGGGACGAACTAAAAGTTGGTTTCCCGATGGGACTTCAAAACTCAGTAATTTCAATCGGAATGATGGTTTTGCAGTATTTCGTAAATCAGTTCGGTTCATATGCCGTTGCCGCCTACACAATCGGCAACCGTGTTCAGCTCCTCATCCAGAATCCGATGAACTCAATGAGTACGGTTATCGCAACATTTGCAGGTCAGAACGAAGGCGCAGGAAGATATGACAGAATCAAAAAAGGTGTCAATTTCTGCCTGTTAATTTGCATTGCATATTCAATTGTAATAGGTGCGGTTTCAATGATTTTTGCTCAGCCGATAACAGGAATCTTCACAAGCGGAAGCTCACAGCAGACTATTGATTATTCCGTTCAGTTTATCTTCTGGAACTGCCCGTTTGAGTGGTCGCTTGCAATGCTGTTTATATACCGTGGAACAATTCAGGGACTTAAAAACGGCATTGTGCCTATGATCGGTTCGCTTATCGAAGTTGTTATGCGAATTATGACGCCCGTCATTTTCAGTTCTGTAATAGGTTACGCATCAATCTGCGTTGCCGGTCCTGCCGCATGGACAGGAAGTATGCTCCTCATGATTGCGGTTTATTATGTTAAAATAAGAAAACTTTCAAAGACGAAAACTGTTGTGGCAAATTAATCCTTTATGTGGTACAATATTCCCTGTGATTATAGTAACGAAAGGGATTTTTATGATTTGCTTTAAAAAAGTCACAAAACAACTTGATGATTATAAATCTGTAAAAGAATTATACCTTTCCGCATTTCCGTCCGTTGAGAGAGTACCGTTTTGGCTTTTGATGAAAAAATCAAAGAATGAGGGTGCAGATTTCTACGCAATTTATGATGAAGAAAAGTGGATTGGACTTATCTATGCAATCACGGACGGCGAAGTTGTCTATGTGTACTACTATGCAATTTCCGAAAAGGAGAGGGGACACGGAATCGGAGTTGCAGTGCTTGATGAATTTAAAAATCTCTATAATGGTAAAAAGATTTTTCTTGCAATTGAACAGCTTGAAGAAGAAAATGCCCCCAATCAAAAACAGCGAATGAGTCGTTATAAATTCTATCAGCGCTGCGGATTTTTAAGGCTGAATGCAAAGATTATCGAGGCGAAAATAACATTTGATGTTATGGCATACGGCGGTGAAGTCAACCCCGAAAGCTATAACAAAATGATGAAAAAATATCTCGGCAAAATTATGTCGCACTTCATTAAAACAGAAATGAAGGGCAGCGGTAAATATTTTGAATAATAAAAACACCGACAGGGAGTTTATTACTCGGAACTGTCGGTGTTTTTTATTAGATATATTATTTTGTATAGTGGTCGCCGGAGGTTATGGATTTGTGGGAATTGATTTTATTGCCGACAAATTCGAAGAGTTTAAGTCTTAAAAGCTCAATTACGCAACAGCCTGCGAATATGAAGAGGACTGTTATAAATACAATCGGAATGTAAATCAGGGTGTCATAGAGGTGCTTATTGCTGAAGTTTGCAACATTCCACAGACAATCACGAACATACGGATTTTCGTGGATTGCATATATACCGAGCGTTGTGCCGGCAACTGTATTGACAAATTTTGAGCTGAAATTGAAATCTCTGAAAAAGAGAACCAACATCGCCGATTCGGCGAGGACAAGCGGGTTGTTGAACATACCGAATGCCGGCTTATACTGTGGGAAAATAGCTGCCAAGACAAAATCAAATACGCAAAGGCCGACGAAAATGCCGAGATAGCGGAAATTCGGTTTTCTTTTCTCAAGCGGTTTCTGCTTTACAAACAACCTCAGATAACCGCCGATTATGTACATCAAAAGGAATCCGCCAAGACTCTTGCCCATATAAGGATCAAGTATTTTGTTGACGCTGATAACATTGTTTATTCCGTCAATTTCCGCAAGCGTTGACCATAGGCTTACTGCCACAAAAACAATTCCCATAAAGTAGAGGTAATGTTTTTTAGAAAGTGACGCAAGCATTTTGTTGAGAAATGGGCTGAGCAGAAGAATAATCAAATAATTGCTCAGAAAATACCAAGTTCGTGACATTAGCGGAGTGAACGCACTTATAACGGAATTTATATTTATGAGTGACGGATCGCTTATGAAGAAAATTAACGAAAGTATAATCGAGTAAAATATCATTGCCCCGTAGATCTTTCCGCCACGCCGTATGGTCTTTTTTATATCAAACTGCGAGGTTATCATAAAGTAGCCGCTTATCATAATAAACACATCAACAGGTGTTCTGCAGAATGACCATACAAATGTCACCAATATACCGTCAATATCGCCTGCGGCCTTTGATGCGTCATGAAGTAATCCGTACTGATACGCATGCAAAAAAATTATCTGTATCATCGCAATAATTCGCAGTAACTCAACACCGGACTGTCGTTTGGTTTTGCTCATTTTTAAATCCTCCGTAAACGGAAATCCCAAAAAGTACGGGATTTGTGTCTGTCAATTTCTGACAGGAACTTTGTTTTCTTAACAATTTTCGTAAAATTTGCAACATTGCTACAAATACCAATTATACCATAATTTGCCTGTTATAACAATTTATGCGGTGTAGTATTTCAAGAGAAAAACAAGTAATTTTTAAACAATATATACAAAATTTGTACATATGTACAAAAAACAATAAAAGTATATTGAGTTTGAGGAGTATCGGTAAAACAAAAACGGTCAGCAAAAAACTGACCGTTTAAATATTATTTTAATTTGTCTTTGTTAACCTGTTGCTGATACTTGATGATTTCGTTGTAAATTCTTTCACAGTTGTTGTGATCGTCAAACTGATAGAAATCTTCAACTCTTTCAACATACTTTGGCTTCATTTTACAGCCGTTTTCCATATACTCGCAGAGCAGGTCAACAAGCTGGTCGCTTTCGGTACAAATTTCTCCGAATCCCATTGTATCATAGAAGAATCCGCCGTCATCATAGTGCGCAGGAAGCTGTGACGGATGGAAATACACAAGCGGTTTTTTCATATAAGCAAAGTCAAACTGAACGCCCGAATAGTCAGTTACCATAAGGCTTGACTCCTGAAAAGCTGTTTCGTAGTTGAAATCGCCAACCGATGAAACAACCTCAACATACGGATCGGGGATAAAGTCGTTAACCTGTGAGCTTAAAATCGGATGAAGAACATACTTAATCTTGTAGCCTGTACGCTTTGCCGTATCAATCAACTTTTTATTATTGATAAGGTCATTGTAGATTTTATAATAGGTTGTGTGCTTGAATTCGGGATTGTAAGCTCTCTGTTCACCCTCGCTTGTTGTAACAGGCATTGCATTGTACATACGCCAGGTGGGTGAAAGCAGAATCTGCTTTTTATCGTTATTGATAAGTCCGTCATATCTGCCGATGCCTGTCATCTTGAGAATGTCAAAATCCTGATAGTTGTAAACATGGTTGCTCAGGTTTTTGTACTCATACTTTGACGCAAGGAAGTACATCTGTGTGTTGTCAACAATTCTCTGCTGAGCCATTGCACACTTCTGAACCGAAAGTCCGTGCTGTAAGCACATTGAAGGGAAGTTGCACAAACCTCTGATGAATCTTGAACGATCCATACTGTAGCCGTTGAACGGGAATACATTTGAGTTTGTAATGAGCGCAATATCGGTATTGAGGAACAGCATTTTGTGCTTGAATGACCGGTTTTTGACAGGCTTGAGTCCGTCAGCCTTTAGTCGCTTGTAATCGGAAGTGTTTTTGTCAATGATATAGTATCTTGAAATGCCGTCCTTTTTGTCTGCACAATATCTGTAAAGATATTCACAGCTGTCACCGCCCTTGTACAGCTTATCGTACATGAGCCAGATTTTCTTGTTCTTGAAGAAAGGTCTTGTAAGCCAATACTGAATTCTTGTAATGAAGCCGCGTTTACTCTCCTTGAAAACATAGGGGAGGAACTTGAGTTCTCTCTTGAATGTATCCATAGCAGATGCGTGGCAGATTACAATTGTGCTTGAGTTGTCAATATAGGCAACATACTTGTTGAATCTCCAGTAGGAGTTCTTTGGCTTGATCGTAAACTTAGACCAATGGTGCAGGAATGAAAGCTTGAGCGGAATAATTGAATCCTTGTATCTTGCAAAGAATGCAACCGTCTGCTGAGGCTTTTCGGGATCAAGCTCAAGCTCAAGGTGGAAGGTGAATTTCTTGTACGCACTGATGCCGAAATATTTTGTCAGAGAATAACGGTCTGTGTTTGTAAGAACCTGTCTTTTGTCGCCAAACTGAACATAAAGCTCAAAATTTTCAAGGTCAAAAACCTGTCTGAACGAGCCGTCAATAACAAGCTTGCCGTCACGGTAGTCCATAACATGCATACCGACTCTCTGGTCTGTAAGCTTAGAAATATAGACATTGTTGCAGTTGAGATAAACCTCTTTTTTGCCCTCGGAATATTCAAAAGGCATATCCTTGAAAACACAATTGTGCTTTATCATATAGAACATCTCGGCGGCTTCCTCGCTGTAGCCGAGAGAAACATACTTGTCTTTGTTAAGAATAAAACCGTCATTTGCAAACTTGAAACATTCTCTTGCTGTTTCAAAGAAAACCGCAAGCTCTTCATCGTTCATATTACGCTTGTTACGGTTGTTCATATTTGCAAGGAACTTTGTTGTAATATTGAAAATAATATAGAACTGAATAAACAGCGGAATATTTCCGTCCCTGTCCTTGCTGTCATTGATGAGAGGCTTCAAGAAGTTGTTAAGCGAATCTGTGTACCAGTCCTTGTAGTTTGTGGGAACATAGTACATAAAGTCATCGCTTACAGGCATAAAGTAGTCAAATTCAATCTCATCAAGATATACATACTCCGGATAATCAAGATGAATTCTGAGTGCAAAATCGTCTGCGTTTTCGTACTTGAGCTTGTTGTTCATTTTGTATGATTTGAAAATTTCAGCTCTGTAAAAAGTACCCGTAAGCTCAAGATTGATGAGGTTGGGATTATCAAAAAGGTTGACAACGCTTGATTCAAGCTGACCTTTGTTAAGTCTAAATTCCTTTTTCTCTCTGAAAACAGGGTTTACGCAAAATCTGCGACCGGCAACAAAAGGAATTTTTTCCTTTTTGTTGAACACCTTAATGCAGCTTTCAAAATAGTTATCGCTGAAAGTGTCGCCGCAATTGCACACCGTGATATATTTGCCTGTTGCTTTTGACGCAGCAAGGTTGCAGGCATCGGCAAAGCTTTTAACCGACTTTGCATAAATCACCTTGCACATTGACATACTGCCACTTGCAATTTTGCCTGAAGTTTTGTCTGTTGCGTCAACAATAAGCACTTCAATGTTCTCTTGATTAATATTCTTTTGCTCGGATATTGATGACAGAGTATCTATTAATTTGTTATTGCTCTCAAGAAAGGGGACAATAACAGAAACAATTATACCGCTCATAGTACCTCCAGAAAAAAATTATCTCATTAGATTATACCACAGTTAGTGAAAAATGCAAACTTTTCTTTGATATTGTATGTCGCAAATTTGCGGAAAACAAGGTAATATGTTGAAATTTTAATAAGCAGTAATAAAAAAACAGGCGACAGTACGAAAACTGCCGCCCGTCAATTGTACTAAAATTAAAAGCTGTCGTCATAAACGGCACGGCAACCGCCGATGAATTTAGGACGGGTTCTTGCGGCAAGCAGAATTGCCTGTCCGATACGGTCAATGCCGAGTCTTACGGGTACGGCAACTCTTTTAAGGTGCATGCCGATAAGTGTTCCGCCGATGTCAAGACCTGCGTCAGCCTTGATTTCTTCAAGCGCAACGGGATCTTTGAATGTTTTGTATGCTGTTGTGGCAAACGAACCGCCTGCCTTTGGCTGTGGAACAACATTCACGATTTCAGCGTTCGGAACAGCCTCTCGCTCAACGATGATTGCACGATTGAGATGTTCACAGCATTGTGCGGCAAGGTAAATCTTTCTTTCGCAAAGCACTTCGTATATACCCTTGAAAACAGCTTGAGCGGTTTCAAGACTTGAATTGTGTCCGATAGTTCCGCCTGCAACCTCGCTTGAAGAACAGCCGATTACAACAATACTGCCCTCTTTAAGCTTGGCAACATCGCAAAGCTCATTACAAGCCTGTTTTGCCTGAGCATAAATTTCTTCATACATATATGTCAACTCCTTGGTTATGTAAATTTTATTCTGATTATATTATACCATTCTTTTTGCAAAGTACAAGTTTTTAATGCAAATGACAGCAAAAGACATAGAAATGTTAAAATGGTTCTTGAAATTTTAGATATACAGGTGTATAATAAGGCAAATAGATTTATTCTGCAAGTGTTGAAGAAATTTAAGAGCTTTACAATAATCTTATATAACAACATAAAACTGATAATTACTTTCGTTCATATTTACTCCCGAAAAGGTTTGCGGTCAATTTTGGTCGCAAGCCTTTTTGCTTTGTTTACATTAATTTTTTAATGTGGTAAAATAAATGTTGAAGGTTTCGGCAAAACGAAATTGCACAAGGTATTTTTTATATGATTAGAAGATGAAATTATGTGTGAAGTAACAATAAGACGGGCAAAATTTAAAGACATACCGCAGCTTGACAAGCTCCTTTTGGAGGTTCACAAGATTCACAGCGATATCCGCCCCGACCTTTTTACAGTCGGTGAGAAGAAATACACAGACGAGGAGCTTGAGCGAATAATTGTTGATGAGCAAAAGCCGATTTTTGTTGCAGAACATAACGGAAAAGTAAAAGGATATGCTTTTTGTATTTTCAAGCAGGATCTTGAAAGCAAGTCGGTCACAAATATAAAAACCCTGTATATTGATGATTTGTGTGTTGACGAGGATACAAGAGGGATGCATATCGGCACAAAGCTGTATAACCATGTTATTGATTTTGCCAGAAAAAGCGGTTGTTATAATGTTACGCTAAATGTGTGGGCAGGCAATGACGGTGCAATGAAATTTTACGAGCGTATCGGTTTTAAGGTTCAAAAAATCGGTATGGAAACAATTCTCTAAAAGAAATATATAAATTTTCGGGTATGGTGATAAGATGAAAAAAATTGCAGTCGGTATTCTGGCTCATGTCGATTCGGGAAAGACTACGCTTTCAGAGGCTCTGATGTACTCTTCTGGCAACATAACAAAGCTTGGTCGGGTTGATCACAGGGATTCGTTTCTTGACACTTTTTCGCTTGAGCGTGACCGTGGAATTACAATTTTTTCAAAACAGGCGGTTATGAAGTACAACAACACGGAATTTACTCTGCTTGACACACCCGGTCATGTTGATTTTTCGGCAGAAGCAGAGCGTACACTTCAGGTGCTTGACTACGCAATTCTTGTAATCAGCGGAACTGACGGTGTTCAGAGTCACACCTGCACACTTTGGAAACTGCTCAAAAAGTACGATGTGCCGTGTTTTATCTTCGTCAACAAAATGGATCTTGACGGTGCGGACAAGCTTTCCGTTATGGCACAGCTGCGTACAGGGCTTGACGAAAACTGCGTTGATTTTACCTATCCGAACTCCGACGGCTTTCGTGAAAGCGTTGCCGTATGTGACGAAAAAATCCTTGAAAAATACTATGAAACAGATGCTGTTGAAAAGACCGACATAACAGGTGCTATTAAGGAACGCAAAATCTTTCCGTGTATGTTCGGTTCGGCACTCAAACTTGACGGTGTAAAGGCATTTTTGAATCTGCTTGACGAATACACGGTTATGCCCTCTTACGGTGATGAGTTCGGTGCAAAGGTCTATAAAATTGCAGAGGACAATCAGGGCAACCGCCTTACATTTATGAAAATTACGGGCGGAAGTCTTAAAGTGCGTGAAATTCTCCAAAGCGAAAAAAATACCAATGCCGAAAAGGTAAACAGAATAAGAATTTATTCGGGCGAGAAATTCACAGCCGTAGAGGAGGCTGTTGCAGGAACCGTTTGTGCGGTAACGGGAATAACATTCACTTCATCGGGGGACGGCTTGGGTGTTGAGAAAAATTCCGGAGTTCCCGTACTCGAACCTGTCCTTACTTACAAGGTTGAATTAGAGGACGGGACAGACGCCCACACGGCTCTCACAAAGCTGAAAACGCTTGAAAACGAAGATCCTCAGCTAAATGTTGTGTGGAACAGCAGACTCGGTGAAATCCACATCCGACTTATGGGTGAAATTCAGCTTGAGGTGCTGAGGTGCGTAATAAAAGAGCGTTTCGGTATGAATGTATCGTTCAGCACAGGCAGTATAATCTATAAAGAAACTATCGAAAATACGGTTGAGGGTGTCGGTCATTTTGAGCCGTTAAGACACTATGCAGAGGTTCACCTCCTTTTGAAACCTGCAAAGCGTGGCAGCGGAATTACAATAAATTCCCGTTGCAAAGAGGACTTGCTCGACCGCAACTGGCAAAGACTGATTCTTACTCACCTCTGCGAAAAAACACATCTCGGTGTGCTGACAGGCTCGCCGATTACAGATATTGAAATCACGCTTGTTTCGGGAAAAGCTCACGCAAAGCATACCGAGGGCGGAGATTTCAGACAGGCAACCTACCGTTCCGTAAGACAGGGACTGCGCTCGGCAAAGAGCATTCTGCTTGAGCCTGTTTATGATTTCACGCTTGAAGTGCCTAACGAAAATGTGGGACGGGCAATGTCAGATATTCAGCGGATGAGCGGTACTTTCAATTCTCCCGAAGCCAAGGGCGAGGATTCCGTTCTCACAGGTACTGCGCCCGTGTCCGAAATGGGCAACTACACAAAAGAAGTTATGCAGTACACTCACGGCAGAGGCAGACTTTCGTGCAGTCTTAAAGGCTATGAGCCGTGTCACAACAGCGATGAAGTTATTGCACAAATCGGTTACGATTGTGATGCCGATGTTGACAATCCATGCGGTTCTGTGTTCTGCTCTCACGGAGCAGGCTACAATGTGCCGTGGAATGAGGTCGGCGAGCATATGCATCTGCCGAGTGTTCTCGATGCTCCGAAAGACGATGAAATCGGCACAAACAGCGAAAACGCTTTTGCAAAGTGCAAAACTCAGGACGATATTTTTGCTCTCGACAAGGAGCTTATGCAGATTTTTGAACAGACCTACGGTCCTGTGACACGCAGAAAACACGCTCCCGAAAAGCGTCATGTCAAGGCGGTTTCGTCAATTGACAAGGCGGCTGAAAAGTATAAAAAATCCCCCGTGTATGACGGCACGGAGTATCTGCTTGTTGACGGCTACAATGTTATTTTTGCGTGGGAACACCTCAAAGAGCTTTCCGAAAGAAGTCTTGACGGTGCAAGGCACGCTCTGATAAACATTCTCTGCAACTATCAGGGCTACAGCAAGTGCAACCTTATTCTCGTGTTTGATGCGTACAAGGTAAAGGGCGAACACAGAGAGGTTGAAACCGTGAATAATATCAGCATTGTATATACCAAAGAGGCAGAAACCGCCGATATGTTCATTGAGAAAACATCTCACAAGCTTGCCAAAACCAACAAGGTGCGTGTCGTAACATCCGACGCACTCGAACAGATGATAATTCTGGGCAACGGTGCGTTGCGTGTTTCATCAAGAGCATTTTTAGAAGAAGTCAGACAAGCTGAAAATGAAATCAGAGAAATAATAAATTCTTCAAACGAATTAAACAATAATATGAATTAGTTTATGGATAGCCTGTAGGGGCGGTCATTGGCCTCCCGCCTTGATGATACATTTTGTTTATTTACATATGTTTTGATGTGATGAAAACAGTGTATTGATTAGTAGGGGCGGTCATTGGCCTCCCGCAAGTAATGGTATATAACATTTGATAGATGTAATTTTATAAATGTCGCAAAGTAATTGCCATACTGTAGCGGCGAACCGTGTTCGCCAATCATTTCGTGCGTAAACACGAAATGAACTAACAACGATTTCATCTTAATATTCTAATCGTTTTGGATAAAAAGCCGACAGATACAGGTGTTGTAATCTGTCGGCTTTTTTAATTTCTGTTAGGTTTGTTTTTATTAAGCAAAAGCGCAAAATCAATCAGTAATTTGTTTTCATCCGAAGAAAGATTTTTGGTTACTTCCGCAAGCTTTTTTGTTGTGGCATTATCGTTAAGTTCAAATTCACCAATAAGCAAATCATCAGGTGAAATTTCAAGTGTGTTGCATATTTTTATCATACATTCAAGTGACATTGCAACAGAACCCGTTTCAAGGTGTGACATATGAATTGTTGAAATGTCAATAATTTCCGCAAGTTGAGCCTGCGTGTAGCCTTTTGATTTTCTGTATTTTTTAATTCTGTTGCCGATTGCTTTTAAGTTAAGCATTTTAATCACCTAAATAATATTATCTTTTAAAAGGATAAAAATAAATAAATTATTAAAGATAGTATTGCTTTTATAAGGATAGTATGCTATAATCAGGTTAGTTAATGGGTGATATTTGATGTTTTGTAATAAATGCGGTGGAATAATGACATTTAACGGTAGTATAGATATGTCTTGAATTTGTGTTATAGTGACACACATTAAATATAACTTTAAAAATGCAAAGATAATAAAAACCGCCTCAAATGGCGGTAAAACATACTAATAATTATATAATTGTAGGAGGATGACATTATATGGAAGTTTTGGGATATATTATAGCAATTGGCTTTGTAGTGTTTGGTTTTATTTCCCTTTTTAAGGATGGTCGTGAGAAGGGGGGAGGTTTTGTTTTGTTTGAAGTAATCGGTGTAGTAATTCTTGCATGTTTAGGATTATGAGAAAAGAGCGAATTATCAATATCATAATTTTAGCGGTGTGCATTATATTGTATATATTTATCCGGATATTCAGAACCATATACAGTGGCAATGCTTTTGCTTTTTTAAGGTATCATTTTACTGATTTATTAGCGCCCATTGTTGTTTTATCGTATAGTGGTTTGTTACTTAATATAGTAAATCATCATTCAATAAATAAATTTCTGCAAATAATTGCCTTATGCGTCTTTTGTAGTTTTGTGTGGGAATACTGTGCTCAATTTCTGTACTCAAGTAGTACACCTGATTGGTTAGATGTATGCTCAATTTTTGGCGGTGGATTTATATATTGGATAATAATCAATTTGTCAGCAAAGGAGAATAAAAATGGGAAAAACGATTCATAGAGCGGGAGTTGTAGTTAGTGGTGATTATAGTGGTAAAAGCATTTACATGCGCAATGATTATTCATTCATGATAATAAGTAATGACGAAAACGGCAAAATCATTGTTAAGAGTTTGTTTCCTACACGATATTCTATTTTAAAAGAAATATCAAAAACAACGGTTGATCATTATGAAGATGTAAGTGCCATAGAAACAGGTGCAGATGCTTCTGCAGTAGCCAAAGGACTATTTTTAGCAGGTCCTGCTGGGGGTTTATTAGGTGCAGTGGCAAGCAAATCAGCAACATATGATTTAGCAATATACTTTAAAGACGGTGAAAAATCGCTGATAAGAATTCTGAGTTCAGGCAGTTATCAAGAATTAAAACGTATTTTATTTGAATTGTGAAGTATATTGTAAAAAAAAGAATATTAAGTCATTTTGAATATTTAAGGATTTTGTGTAACATTTAGAGGTAAAATATTTTAATTGTTTTATAATTAAATAATCAAATTTCTTCTTCCGTGTCATCATCGGGTTCATCGTAATCGTTACGGTCATTTCTGTGGCGTTTAAAACTTGCGACTGCCGTACCGCCTGCGATAAGCAGAAGAATTATCGCAAAATCCGTAGGAATTGAACCGCCGTCCGATTCATCGGATGTGGAGCTATTTTGTGTGTCTGTTTTGTCAGTTGCAAAAGCAAGGGTACTGCTCCCGAAAATCATCATAAGAGCAAGCAAAAACGGTACAAATTTTTTCACGACAACACCTCCGCAATATCTACACGAATTATACCATTATAATTCCAAATTAGCAATATTAAATTTGGGATATTAAATCAGCAATATATGTCAATGTTCACAGCAACTGTCCCTGTAGATTTTGTAGGGAAAGGGTTATACAATGAAGGAATTTTAATAAATAACAAAACAAGACAGCCGTAAACTGTCTTGTTTATATGTAATACTATTCGTCAGCGTTGTTAATTGCCCTTATTCTGAGCAGTGAAACAATGCACAGAGTAACTTTTATCAACATTATGAAGATGAAAATTATGCTGTAAATATTGAATGTTTCAGCACCGCGAATTATGTCAAGAAGGGTATAAGCTCCGTAAGCAACCATAATCATAAAAGTAACAGCAGATGATATAATAATCAATCCGTTTGCCATCGTGCTTTTACTGCGTATGGATTTGTAAACGAGATATACGGGCAATACCAACGATGCAATATCCATAATTTCAAAAATAACATATAAAACATAATTTTCTAACAAGCTTGAGAAAGATGCAAAGGTTGTAAAAAGAGTGTTGAAAATGAATAGAAACGGGTAGTCGCCGTGGATTGCCCAAAAAGAAGAATAATCAAAATTGAGTGAATAGTCGTATGTATAAAAATTCATACGGCTCATTACTTCAATGCAAATCGCAAACAACAGCAATATGCCGATGAGAACACTCTGCATAATTCCCGTAACTTTAAGCATTTTATTTGTTTTCATAAAATCACCGCTTCGTTATTTACTGTAACTGATTTGATTTTTTAATCTGTTTTATCCGCAGTATTGAAACGACAATCAATTCTATTTTTATCAGTATCACAATTATTAAAACTACTTGAACCAAAGTAAATTCGCCAAATCCACGGGCAAGTTCAAATAGGGTAGAGAAAAGACTCCGACATGCGGATAACAAAGTCAATGCCGATCCTGCAATAATCAATCCGTTTGCAACTACGTTTTTGCGGAATATTGACAGATAGCCTAAAATAACAGGCAAGGTTAACGCTGCAGCGGCAATAATCTGAAAAATTATTTTAAGAACATAAAGACGCATCAAACCTAAAAAATAAGCTATGGCTTCCGCAATGGAATTTATGAGGAAAAACGCTGAAGAATTATTCCGTAAATCCCAATAACCAATACCCATATTTCTAAGAAAATCAAAAGAAGAATCTTCACAATAGTATGTGTTATACAAAAATGTCACTTGAATCCAAATGGCAAGCAGTAACAGAGTTGCAATGAGTACACCTTGTATAATTCCTGTGTATTTGAGAGTTTTATTGCTTTTCATAATCTCACCGCCTTTTAATCTCTTTTAACCGTTACAAAAATTAATCCGATTTTTATTATTAAATTGATTATGTAAAACGCTAACAATAGAAAATAGTGATTGGATGTGAAAAAATATCCTATTGTAAAAAATAAGCCGTAAAATGCTGACAAAACGGTGTCGGGAATCATAAGAATAAGAATAATTGTATTTGCGGATTTTTTGTTTTTGAATACTGATTTGTATGTTAAAAACCAAAGCAGTGCAGGCATCAATATTAGTACAAAATTTTGAAACAGAATTGCCTGTACGGTGTAGGGGTGGTCAAAATAGAACTCTATGAGATAAAGCGGAGTTATTGCAAACATAGGTGCGTATATCAGCGGCTCAGATGTTATACAATGAATATTAAAACACACGATTGACCCTACAGTAAGCCACAATACAAAGAAAATCTGCCAAATTGCTGTCGCTTGATTTTTTGTAATTTCTTTCATAAAATCACCGCCTTTTGATTAATTACAATTTTCGTGTGTTTCTATTGTATTAATATTATAGCACAATATAATTCAAAGTGCAATTGCAAAATAATCTGCCATGCAATTTCGTGCGATTTTTACAAAACAATAATCCAAAAAAGTTCAGATTGACGGTAAAATTAGTTGTAATGAATAAATTGCAGTAAAACTTTTGTGCAAAATAAATGTGCAAAATAAAACCCGACAGCCACACATTGTGCCGTGTGACTGTCGGGGAGAGAAGGCTTTGTATTAACTTTAAATTAGAATCCCGTTGCAATGGTCGATTTCATGTTGAATAATCTGTGCGGTAAAGTCTGAAAAACTGCGTTTTATCTGCTTGAAATTTTCGTTGAAATATTTTACTTTTATCGTTTTGTAACGAACTGTTTTGCGTTCGCCGTCAAGCGAAAGACAGCCCTCCTCGGTTTCAAATTCACCGAATTTGCTAATGATTTCGGGATTGAACATAACAAGATATTTTCCGTTGTCATTAATTGCGATTATCTTTTTTGCAACGCCTATCATGTTAGCCGCCATGCCCACACAACGGTCAAAATTTGCCCTGAGTGTGTCAAGCAAATCCTGTGCCGTCTGCAAATCTGCCTGTGTTGCGTCCTCCGACTTTCTCTGTAAAAACATAGGATCATGTACAATTTCTCTTACCATAACTCTGCCTCTTTCAGTTTCTAACCCGAGTATAACACATCGGTGTATTTAAAACAAGTCTTACTGTTCCGACTGAATATTGACCGCTGTCCATTCACCGTCTTTATTGATTACGGTAATTCGTGATTTTACGGGTTCGGTTGTCATCCAAAAAGTTCCGTCCTCTGTGTATAAATCCTTTGTGTATTCAATCCACATATATCCCGTGTCTGTGTAAAGCTTTGCGGAGTTCAATTCAACCTTAGCTTTGACCGTGTAATCGCCCTCAACACGGTCATATGAATAATACGCAAGTTCTCCGAATTTTCCTTTGGCGGTTTCATATTCACCGTTGAAATCAATAACATTTTTTATATCATTCAAAAGCGGTTCAAGCTGTTTTTGGTCCGATTGTGAATATCCCTTGTCAAATTCATTTAGCATTTCATCGCTGAAATATGGGCTTTTCGCTGTATCTGTGTTGTCAGCACCGTACATATAATTTGCCCCGATAATAATTAAGGGGATAAGAACAGTAACCAAAATAGCCGCAATTGCAACTTTAATTATTCTTTTCTTTTTGTTCTGCTTTTCAATACTTTTCCATACGCTGTTAATTTCATCGTCAAGGTGTGCCGTTTTGTCAATTTCGGTTTTTGAAAGTGATAAAATACGATTGCATTTATCGCAAGTACGGCAATGCTCCTCAATAAATTTTCTGCTTTCATCACTTGCGGTATTATCGGAATACAAAGGAATTAAATCACGCACTATGTTGCAGTTTTTATTCATTATCATCACCAAGCCTTTCCAATAATCTGACTTTTGCACGGTAATAGGTGACTCGTACCCATGTTTCTTTTTTGCCGAAAATTTCGGCAATTTCCTTATATGACAGCTCTGCAAAAACTTTTAAAATAAAGACCTCACGATACGGTTCATCAAGAATATGCAGATATTTATGTATTCGCAATGCCGTGTCTTTATCCGAAAGCTTTTCTTCTAAATTGCTGATGTCGGCAATTTCTGCATTGTCAAAACCATCAATTTTCTTTTGCTTACGCAGGTATTTTAAATATTCGTTTTTGGCAATGGCACAAAGCCATGTTGAGGGCTTGTACTTTTTGTTGTAGCTTTTGTAATGTTCAAATGCTTTAAGAAAAGTTTCGGCAGTCAATTCCTCTGCAAGGTCGCTGTTTTTACAGAGATTAATCAGAAATCCGTAAACTGTTTTAAAGTTTTGTCTGTAAAATTCTTCAAATGGCACTTTGTCACCTCCCGTATATTAAATCCGCAAATTGCTGTTTTGTTACAGTATATTGAAATTTTATCATAAAAATTTTTTCTGTTCAATGTTTTGCAACAGACAACCTCTTGTCTACATATAAATTACCGAGGTGGTTAGGTGAAATATCCGGAGTTATCGTGCGATGTTTATGCTGAGGTTGACGGTGAGAATGTTTTGCTGATTGAAATTGACAGAGAGGGCAGAGCAAAGGTTTATCATGAAAATTTAAGAATTGACGGGGTGCAGAAAATTTTTGAAGAAATCAACTGCAACATTGAAAGCTACATAAAATATTTCGGGACAAAATAAAATAGCACAAAATAAAACGCCCTCCGTTTGGAGAGCGTAATTCTGTGAATTTACAAATTATCAAAATTAATCTTCGTCATCGCTGTGGGCATGGTCATACAGCTTTTGAATATCCTCGGGAAGATTGTTCGGGAGCATTTCGTTGATTCTGTCCTCGTTGCCGTCAGCAATGGCAGTATCGTAGTACCAGCACTTAAAGCGGAGCATATCAAGCGCCTTTTGAAGACGCTCAATTTCCTTTTCTACGGTTTTTTTCTGATTTTCAAAAAGTTCTCGCCTTTGCGGATAGGACGAACTGCCCTTTTCGGTACCTCTTGTGATTGCCTTTTTCTGGAAATCAACAATTTCGGATAAACGAGCCTGTTCCGCTCTTGTCGTACCAGCTTTTTTTAACAAGCATATACGGCTTGTATCTGCTGAGTACAGAGCTTATCACAACTCCGTCAAAGTGGTGAGTGTGGTTGCATACAAACACAACAGGCTTGCCCTTGAGGCTTTTTTAAGGCTCTTGTCCTTCCATTCAACCTTCGGGCGAATAAGAAGATGCACAAGACCTTTTACAAATTTTATGAATGCAAGCTGTCCTGCATTTTTATGATAATTGTACTCCATACTCTTTACCCTCGTTTTTTTAAAATATTATATTTTTATTTAAAAAAATTCAACGGTCAAATGAATTTTGCGTGTGTCTTATGCAACATTCTGTCGAATTTTGTGGCATAAAATATATGGGAATTATTATGGAATATTTTTCTTTTTAGCTTTTTTACAAATGTTGACGGCTGTTGTTTATGGTGATATAATCATAGAAAAGAATTTTGCCTTTGAATCAAGGTAAACAAAGGAGAAACCTATGAAAAAAGTAATTTTAACAGGTGACCGTCCTACGGGCAGACTTCATGTCGGTCACTATGCAGGTTCGCTCAAGGAGAGAGTAAAGCTCCAAAATTCGGGCGAATATGATGATATATACATTATGATTGCAGACGCTCAGGCTCTTACCGACAATGCCGAGCATCCAGAAAAGGTAAGACAGAATATTTTGCAGGTTGCGCTCGACTACCTTGCCTGCGGAATAGATCCGAACAAGTCAACAATTTTTGTTCAGTCAATGATTCCCGAGCTTACGGAGCTTACTTTCTATTATATGAACCTCGTAACCGTGTCCCGTGTTCAGCGCAATCCCACCGTTAAGGCAGAAATTCAGATGCGTAATTTTGAGGCAAGCATTCCTGTGGGATTTTTCTGTTATCCAATCAGTCAGGCGGCTGATATCACGGCATTCCGTGCAACTGCCGTTCCTGTCGGCGAGGATCAGCTTCCGATGCTTGAACAATGCAAGGAGATTGTTCACAAGTTCAATTCCGTTTACGGCGAAACTCTTACGGAACCGCAGATTATTCTTCCGAGCAACAAGGCTTGTCTGCGACTGCCCGGTATTGACGGCAAGGCAAAGATGAGCAAATCCCTCGGCAACTGCATTTATCTTGCAGAAGAACCCGAGGATATCAAGAAAAAGGTTATGTCAATGTTTACCGACCCGAATCATCTTCGTGTTGAGGATCCCGGCAAGGTTGAGGGCAATCCCGTGTTTATCTATCTTGACGCATTCTGCCGTGATGAGCATTTTGCGGAATTTTGGAATGATTACAGCTGTCTTGACGAACTCAAGGCTCATTATCAGCGTGGCGGACTCGGTGATGTCAAGGTTAAGAAATTCCTTAACAATGTTATGCAGGAGGAGCTTCGTCCTATTCGTGAACGCAGAAAAGAATGGGAAAATCATCTTTCCGATGTTCTCGATATTCTCAAAGAGGGCAGTAAGGTTGCGAAGGAAACTGCCGCAAAAACACTTGAGGATGTCCGTCATTCTATGAGAATCGATTATTTTACAGACAATAATCTTCTTAAATAATTTGAAATTCAATATGTAAAATACCGGTCGGAAGGACAGAAATCAAAAATTCTGTCTTTCCGATTTTTCTTATGAAAAAATTATTGCGAATTGACTCAATATTGTTGAAAAAATAAAAATATTATGCTATTATTGCGTTGAAAACACCCCGTTTTAAGGAGGATACATTATGATTGACGCAAGAAAGCATACGCTTGATTCTGTTAAAAAGCTGACCGATTACAGCAATTTTAACCTTTATAAAATGGATATATGCTACGATTACAGCATTGATAAAATCATTGACAGAGGGATTTTTGATGATGAGTCGGCTCTCGGTGCAATTTTGCAGGAGGTTCTGCCCGATTATCCCGTCAATCTTAAAATGCCGAATTTCGGGTGCAGTGCCTTTACAATGAAAAATCCCGACAGCGTAATGATGGGGCAAAACTATGATTTCAAGAACGACACCTCGTCAATGCTTGTGTATTGTTCGCCAAAGGACGGCTACAGATCGGTTGCGTTTGCGGCACTTGATAATGTAGGTGCTAACGACCCCGAGTTGAGTGATGAAACAAGGCTTGCAACCTTGCTATCACCGTTTATCAGCCTTGACGGAATCAATGAAAAGGGCGTGTCAATCGCAGTTCTCACACTTGACAGCAAGCCGGTTCGTCAGCAAAGCGGAAAGCCTGTTATTGCCACAACGCTTGCAATCCGTCTTATACTTGACAGAGCTGCGTCAACCGAAGAGGCGGTTACACTTTTTGAAAAATACGATGTGTTCGCCTCAAGCGGAAGAGATTATCACTTTTATGTTACCGATTCAAATGGTGACGGTCGTGTTATTGAGTACGATTGCAACAGCGATGACCGAAAGCTTGTTGTTACAAAATCGCCTGCCGTTACAAACTTTTTTGTGATGTACAAAAATTTTGTAAAGCCTTATCAGAAAAACGGTGTTTACGGTCACGGCAGAGAGCGGTATGATAAGATAATTAATGTTCTTGAAAAGAATAATATCTATACAAAAGAAACAGCATGGGAGGCTCTTGTTTCGGCATCACAAGCACCGAATCCGAACGATATAACAAGCAATACTCAATGGTCGATTGTTTATGACAACACAAACCTTACCGCTGATATTTCAATCCGCCGAGATTGGAACACGGTAACTAAATATTCATTAAAAGAAAATAAAATCATTGGATAAAAAACAGGGAAGAAAGTATAATAACCCTGAAAACCAAGAACTCTCAGAGTATTTACCGCTCTGAGGGCTTTTGGCTTTATGCAAAATCAAAAAGAAAAAGTGGTGTCACCTTTTCGCCATGACGCATAAAATATCAATGAAATAATTTTTGTCATAAAAATGTAAAATCACTATTGACAAATGGGTTTGATTGTGATAGAATAATGCCTGTTGAGTGGCATTGCTCAATATTTGGCGACATAGCCAAGTGGTAAGGCACGAGTCTGCAAAACTCTGACGCCCCGGTTCAAATCCGGGTGTCGCCTCCAAAACGGAAAGCACTTCTTAACGGGAGTGCTTTCCAATTATAAAAATGTGGGAGCATAGCTCAGCTGGGAGAGCATCTGCCTTACAAGCAGAGGGTCACAGGTTCGAGCCCTGTTGTTCCCACCATTATATATGCGGATGTAGCTCATCTGGTAGAGCGCCACCTTGCCAAGGTGGAGGTAGCGGGTTCGAGCCCCGTCATCCGCTCCAAGTCAAAAGTATCTGTAACGCAGGTACTTTTTATTTTACAGAATTTTTTGACAAATAAGGGGCTGTTTTTTAACAGCCCCTTTGATTGTTGTGTAGTTAATTATAGTGTTCCGAATAATGATGTGCCTTGTCAAGAAGCATATCCTTAACCTTCATCAGCCTTGTACGACTGCTGCGGTCATTTTCTTCAAGTTTCATCGAGATGTATTTGATTGTTTCCTGATATCTCGGAATCATAACATGCTCAAGCGAATTAACACGGCGGCGTGTCTTTTCAATTTCTGCCGACATAAGCTCACAGCTTTTTTCAATTTCAGCAAGCCTTATCAGGTCGGGCAAAAGCTCGTTGAGCGACATAACCGCATCATCAAGTTCAAACGAAGTAAACGCAAAACCGTAGGGAAAAATATCGCCCTCGTTGCTTGTTCGTGTGCTTGATGAAAACTGCGGAATATCAACGCTCATAACATTTTTTGAAGAAAGCTCAAGGTCAATTCTCTGCTTCGGTGACATCAATGAGGCGTCCAGAGCCTCTTTTGACATAACCGCACTTGCGTTCACAAAGTGGTTGTTGCACTCTGCAAGCTCTCTTTCAATCTTCTCACGAAGCTCCTTGTTTTCTCTTACAAGGTCAAGAAATCGGCGCATCAGTTCGTCACGCTTGTCTTTTAACATTTTATGACCACGGGTAGCTGTTGCAAGCTGTTTTCTCAGCTTTGTCAACTGCATACGGGTAGGATTAACATTCATAACTGCCATTAGCAAACACCTTCAATGCGATTATTCTTTACCGTAAAACTCATCAAGCATATCGTCCTTAATTCGTTTAAGTTCACTTCTGGGAAGAATATGCAAAAGCTTCCAGCCGATGTCAAGTGTTTCTTCAATTGAACGGTTTGCGTCATAACCCTGTGAAACATACTCACGCTCAAATGCCTCGGCAAATTCAGCGTACTTTTTATCCATATCGGTAAGAGCCGCCTCACCGAGAATTATCATAAGTTCTCTTGCGTCTTTACCTCTTGCATAAGCGGCAAAAAGCTGGTTCATGGTTGCGGCGTGGTCTTTACGGGTTCTGTCGGGACCGATACCCTTGTCTTTAAGTCTTGAAAGTGACGGAAGAACATCAATCGGCGGAGTAATTCCCTTTCTGTAAAGCTCACGGGATAGGATAATCTGACCTTCTGTAATGTAGCCTGTAAGGTCAGGAATCGGGTGAGTCTTGTCATCTTCGGGCATTGTAAGAATCGGAATAAGAGTGATTGAGCCCTCTTTGCCTTTAAGTCTGCCGGCTCTTTCATACAATGTTGCAAGGTCTGTGTACATATAACCCGGATAGCCTCGTCTGCCCGGAACTTCTTTTCTTGCGGCAGAAACCTCACGGAGTGCATCGGCATAGTTTGTGATGTCGGTCATAATAACGAGAACGTGCATTCCTCTGTCAAATGCAAGATATTCAGCCGCCGTGAGTGCCATTTTAGGAGTTGCAATACGCTCAATGGCAGGATCGTTTGCAAGGTTTACAAACATTACGGTTCTGTCAATAGCGCCTGTTTCTTTAAACGACTGAACAAAGTAGTCGGATTCTTCAAATGTAATACCCATTGCGGCAAATACAACGGCAAACTGCTCGTCCTTGCCTCTTACAGCCGCCTGTCTTGCAATCTGAGCGGCAAGCTGGGCATGGGGCAGACCGGATGCCGAGAAGATAGGCAGCTTCTGTCCTCTTACAAGTGTGTTAAGTCCGTCAATTGCTGAAATACCTGTCTGAATAAATTCCTGCGGATAGTTTCTTGCGGCAGGGTTCATAGGTGTTCCGTTGATGTCAAGTCTTTTTTCGGGAATAAGAGCAGGACCGCCGTCAATCGGATTTCCAAGACCGTCAAATACTCGTGAAAGCATATCGGGAGATACGGGAAGTTCCATTGAACGACCTAAAAATCTTACCTTTGAATTTGCAAGGTTAATGCCTGCGGCTGATTCAAAAAGCTGAACAAGTGCGTTTGAGCCGTCAACCTCAAGAACCTTGCAACGGCGTGTTTCACCGTTCGGAAGTTCAATTTCGCCGAGTTCGTCATATGTTACGCCCTCAACATCACTTACCATCATAAGAGGACCTGCAACCTCTCGTATTGTGCGGTATTCCTTTGGCATCAGTCCTCACTCCTTTCAAGTACATCCTTAATTTCCGAATCAAGCAGAGCCTTGATTGACTCGAACTCGTCCCGAACCTTATCCTCGGGTACATATTTATATCTTCCTATGCGTTCACGAACAGGAAGGTTGACAAGCATTTCAATGTCTGCACCGTTTGCAAGAGCCTCTTTTGCTTTGTCATAGTAAGCAAGAATTGCTCGCATCATAAGCACCTGTTTGCCGAGAGATGTGTATGTGTCTGTCGGGTCAAATGCGTTTTGGTGCAGATAGTCCTCACGGATTGAACGGGAGGTTTCAAGCTTAAGTCTGTCGGGTGCGGAAAGTGCGTCCATACCGACAAGGTTTACGATTTCCTGAAGCTCGCTTTCTTCCTGTAATAATGTCATAAGTTTGCCACGAAGCTCCATAAAGTCGGGAGCGGCATTCTTTGAGAACCAATCTGCAAGTCGGTCTGTATAAAGCGAATAACTTGTCAGCCAGTTAATTGCAGGGAAGTGTCGTTTGTAAGCAAGGTTTGCGTCAAGTCCCCAGAATACCTTAACGATTCTGAGTGTTGCCTGTGATACAGGCTCTGAAATATCACCGCCAGGAGGTGATACAGCACCGATAACCGAGAGTGCGCCTTCCGTGTCATCACTGCCGTTTACGATAACACGGCCTGCTCTTTCATAGAACTGTGCAAGTCGGCTGCCGAGGTATGCGGGATAACCTTCTTCACCCGGCATTTCTTCAAGACGGCCGGACATTTCACGGAGAGCCTCTGCCCAGCGGGATGTTGAGTCAGCCATAAGTGCAACCGTGTAACCCATATCACGGAAATACTCGGCAATAGTAATGCCTGTGTAGATAGATGCCTCACGGGCGGCAACAGGCATATCGGATGTGTTTGCAATAAGCACGGTTCTCTCCATAAGAGAGTTGCCTGTGCGTGGATCTTTAAGTTCGGGGAACTCGTTAAGAACATCGGTCATCTCGTTGCCACGCTCACCGCAACCGATATATACGATAATATCGGCAGCCGCCCACTTTGCAAGCTGATGCTGAACAACAGTTTTGCCCGAACCGAACGGTCCCGGAACTGCGGCTACACCGCCCTTCGCAAGCGGAAAGAGTGTGTCAATAGGTCTTTGACCTGTGGTAAGAAGAATGTCGGGGGAGAGCTTTCTTTTGTACGGTCTGCCCACACGAACAGGCCATTTTGTACACATATTAATCTCAACATTGCCCTTGTCTGTTTTGAGAACGGCAACTGTTTCGTCAATTGTAAAATCGCCCTCGCTGATGCTTTCAACTACACCGCCTGTTTTGTTAGGAACAAGAATCCTGTGAAGAACAGCGTGTGTTTCCTGAACAGTACCGAGTGTGTCGCCTGCCGCAACTGTGTCGCCCTTTTTAACAAGGGGAGTAAAGTGCCACTTCTTTTTGTGATCAAGTGACGGAACATCAACACCTCTTTTGAGGTTTGTGCCGGCAACCTTCATAATCTCGTTAAGCGGTCGCTGAATACCGTCATAAATTGAACCGATAAGTCCCGGACCGAGTTCAACGGAAAGCGGAGCGCCTGTGGATTCAACAATCTCACCGGGTCCGAGTCCCGAAGTTTCTTCATATACCTGAATTGATGCCCTGTCACCGTGCATCTCAATTATTTCGCCGATAAGTCGCTGACTGCTTACACGCACAACATCGAACATATCGGCATCACGCATACCCTCGGCAATTACCAGAGGACCTGCTACCTTAGTTATAATTCCAGATTTCAAATTCTTACACCTCAATCATTGAAGATAATGTCCGAACCGACTGCCTTTTCAACAAATGACGACAGCCTTTTTATGCCGATTCCCGTATTGCCTTTTACACCGGGGATAGGAATAACGGCAGGAATGAGCCTTTCTTCATATCTTTTTCGCTCTTTTTCAACAAGTCCGAACATTTCCTCGGTAATAAAAATTACCGCATAGTTGTCACCGTCAGCAATCTTTCTGAAAAGATGCGGTGCGTTTTCGTTGTCATCACACGGATAAATGTCCATGCCGATTGCCGCAAAGCCCTTTATGCTTTCGCTGTCGCCGATAACGGCAATATTTTTAGCCATAAACTTCACGCAACCTTTCTTTTACGGTTTCATAATTTGTCTTGGTACGGATTCCGCTTGCAATAATGTGAATAACTTTTTTCTCTGTTTCACTTGCAATCAGATAGCCCGTAATCGGGTCTGCACCGTCACCGCTTCTTTTGCATTTTTCTTTTGCAAGGCTCATAAGCCTGTTGTCAACAAATTTTTCAAATGCCGACGGAGAAACCTTGTACTCTTCAACAGCCTTGTTACAGCCGTATGCCGAGATTTTTGACAGCACATCAAGCGTTGGTTCAAGTCCCTTTACGCTTGCCTCAATAACCCTTGAACGGGGGAAGTCCTGCACATCACAGATTGCAATTTCAAGAAAATCCCTGTCGCAATCGGCTTTTGCACCTCTTATGGCTGTCTTTACATTATTATAAAATACTGTAGCTTTAAAATATTCGGACATAAATTTGCTGTCGGATTTTTCGGATGTTTTCAGAACAAGCTCCATAAAAGCTCTGTCAAGAACCGCATCGCTGAGTCTTGCGTCACCTGTGTGTGCAAGAATTTCATATGCCTTGTCACAAGGTGCGGAAAGTTCTTCGCCCAAAAGTGAAAACCTTCTGTTCTCAACCGCCTGTTTAAGCGTTTCTTCAGAAAAAGTACACGGCTTTACCAAAAGCTGTGAATACGGTCTGTTTGAAAGCGTTCCCTTTAAAACAGCTTTAAGGTTGTGAAGGTCGTTAAGATAGAAGAACGGTTTGAATATTGCAAAATCGGGTGTGGTTCTTTTGAGATATTCCCACACATTTTCACTGTGTGATTTCAAAATATCTTCAATGTCATCACCCTCGCCGTAACCCTTGTCCGAAAGGTATCTGCAAAGCTCATTCACATTTTCACAACCGAGCATATGCTCAATGTCGCTGTTTGTAAACAGATTTTTTTCTTTAGCACGGACGGAGCCGATGGAAAATTCATAAGATAATGCCATCATATTCCTCCCTATGCCTTAAAAAGTTCCTGATTTATAAAATCCTCGATAGCGTCACGCTTTTCGGACAATATTGCCGAGAAGTCCATGTTTTCTTCAATGTCACCGCATTTAAGAATAAATCCGCTTTCAATGTCACACGGCGTTTTTGAAAGCTCTGCTTTTACACCGCATTTTTCAAGCCTTGCAAGAAAATCCTTCGGAAGTCGGTTCATATCCTTTTCATTCAAAAGCACAACACCGCTCATTCCGTTTAACTTTTTTGCAAATGTGTAAATCAGTTCAAAGTAATCTTCATCGGGAAGATTTTTCATTTTATTAAGAATTTCACTGTATGTCTTGTCAATTTCCTCACGCCTTCTCTTTAGAAAAGCGTTGCGTGTTTCAAGGTCGCAACGGCTCTTTGAAGCCGCCTGCATCTGCTTGACCTTTGACTGTGCCCTGTCGGCAATTTCGGCAGAAATCTTGTCGGCATCAAGCTTTGCCTGTGCCATAATCTGTGCGCATTTTTCATCGGTTTCAGCACCTATTTGGCTGATTCTTTCGTCACAGTCAAGACTTATGCGATTTAAAATTTTATCACCGCTGCTCAAAGTGATTCCACCTTTCTTTCGTAATTTTCGTTAGTTGGTTATCAGATGTTAAGGTTTGGAACTGTGATAACAACGAGAAGTGAAACGATGAATGAAAGGAGAGCGTAAATCTCAACGAGAGTTACGGAAACCATAGCCTTTGAGAAGTTTGAATCGTCCTTTGCGCTTAGTGCAATACCCGAAACGGCTGCCTTGCCCTGTGCAAAACCTGAAATCATACCGCCGATACCGATAGCAAGCGATGCTGCAAAGTATGCAAGTCCCTGTCCGATTGTCGGAGCTGTGCCGCCGAGAACGCCGCCGCTTACGAGAATAAGGAAGCCTACGATAAATCCGTAAAGTCCCTGAGTACCCGGGAGAAGTGTGAGAACGAGCATTTTACCGAATTTTGATGAGTCCTCGGAAAGAACTCCCATAGCTGCCTGTGCGGCAGAGCCTACACCTCGAGCAGAACCTACGCCTGCAAGTGCTGTTGCTATTGATGCTCCTAAAAGTGCGAAAAATATTCCATTCATTTTGATTTGTCCTCCTGAATTTTAATATATTTACTGTTGAGCTTGAACGGCTTAAACTGTTTGCCGCCTCCCTCATAGAATTTTCCGAACATTTCAACATACTGAAGTCGCATTGTGTGAACATATGAACCGAGTGCGTTGAGTCCGATGTTGATTGCGTGTCCGATGATGAACACAATAATGAGTAAGATAATTCCAAACCAGCTCTTTCCGAACATGGTCGAAAGCATATTGAATACCTGAGCCATAACTCCCGTTGTAAGTCCGAGAGCAAGAAGTCTAGAGTAGCTCAGAAGGTCACTGATGTAACCTGTGATGTCATAGAGAGAGGCAAGTCCGCCGATGACCTTGCCGAATCCCTTTTTGTTTCTGCCCTGTGTGAGAACAAGACCGATTGCGCAGAAAATCGCAATGCCTGCTCCGACATGGACGAGTGTCTGACCGAATGCCATACCTGCCGCCAAAACGGCAAATCCGATAAGCATAAGCATCCAAAGTCCCGTGTCAAAGAACGCTCCGCCGTAATCCTTATGCCTGAGGCAAACATAGAATTTGCAGCCCATACCGACAAGAATGTGTACAAGACCGAATGCTATTGAAATAATCATCAGCATAAGTGCGTCCTTTTGCGGGTCAATTGTCGGCCACGGGAAGATTTGTTTCATCGTAATGTCTGCACCCGTAAAGTAGTTGTAAAGGGTTGCGGGGGCATCTCCGAAGAAGCTTGCAAAAACAAGTCCCCAGAAAAATGTTGAAACACCGCAATATTGGAACAGCTTCAATGTGTTTCGCATTTCCTTGTCAGGCTTGAACAGCTTTATTGCAAGTCCTGTTCCTATTACCATTAACAGTCCGTAGCCTGCGTCCGAGAACATCATTCCAAAGAAAAAGTAGAAGAAGAATGCAAGCAACGGCGTTGGATCAATATCGTCATGCGACGGGGGAGAGTACATATTTACAATGCTCTCTGCCGGTGCTGCAAAGCGACTGTTCTTTAGCTTTACAGGAGCTTTTTCCTCGTCAACATCGCCGAATTCAACATAGCATACAGAAACTCTTTCGCAAAGCCTTTCAAGCTTTTCACAGTCCTCCTCGGGAATGTAACCCGAAATAACAAAAACATTTCGTGAATGCTGAAGTTCACCGATTACGCTGTATTTATCGGCTCTGATTCTGAAATAATCCTGTGTATCTTTAATATCTTTTCGCCTGTCTGCAAAGGAAATGATTTCTTTTTTTGCATTTTCCGTGTCGTCTTCAAGCTTGTGACTTCTTTCAACAAGCTTTTTTGATTCCGCCAAAGGGGTAAGGCTTGAGTTCGTAACAGGTTTTGCAAAACCGATATCACGCAGAGCATTTTCCGCAAGCTCCTTTTGGGCAATCGGTGCAAAAAGTACAATGCAGGTAAGCCCCTCGTTTGCAAATTGAATTTCAAAATCAAATTCAAGCTTCGGAGAAGCCTCGGCAAGTGCCTTTGAAAGCGATACCTCGTTGTACTCCTTTTGAATTGAGCCTATGAAAACAGCCGTTGTTTTTGTGTCCTTTGCATTAAGCGGAATGTCAAGATTCTTCCACGGCTCAAGCTGTGCAAGAGCGGTTTTTATGCGAATCCGTTCCGCCGCATTATCGGCAATCTGTTTGTTAAGCTCACAAATTCTGTTGCACACATCAATAACTTCGCCTGCATTTGATGCGATAACTCCGATTTCATCGGGATCAATTTCCCGCCGTCCGCAAAATGCGGAAAGCATACTTTTCTTTTCGGGAGAGTTGCTGTCGAGAATTTTCAGAGCGTTTTCACTGAGAGTAACATTTCGCTCGAAAATCTGAATTTGTGAGGTCATATCAATCTTGCCGAAACCTTTTCTGCAGGTTTCGGTCTTTTCAATCTGAACCAAACCCGAATCCTGCAAATGTTCAAGAAGTCGCTTTCTGTCCTGTCTTAGGGCAATAATCCTAACCGACTTCATTTTAAGTTTTGCCAATTTCTATCACCACGCTTCTTTCATTGCAACCGTTTTAAAGAGAGAGCCTTTGTATAGCCCCGTCAATAACACGCTTGCGGTTTTTGTCTGCAGTCCGAGAGAGAATGTCGCACTCAAGATTTGCCTTTTCAGAGGCGTTCTCAAGCTCTTTTTTGCCCTCTTTCGCAGTCTTTTCAAAAAGCATATCGGCATCCTTCTGTGCCTTTTCCTTTGCCGAAAGCACAACCTGTTTGGCATCTGCTTTTGTCTGTTCAACCCTTTCTGCTGATTCTGCTCGTGCATTTGCCTCACGCTGTCTGCAATCCTCTTCGGCATTGTAAATGGCGTCCAGCATATCTTTTGCCATTGTTATCCTCCTTTGCTAAAAAATTGCATAAAAATATTTATGAAGAATACACTATTTTGTTTATTCTATTCCTAGATTGTAGCACAATTATTTAAAAAAAGCAATCAACATACATTAAAGTTTGCCCAGTTTTTTATCATTTTTTTCCCTGTGACCGCATTTGTGAGTGGTTTTACAGCATTAATTTGCGATAAAAGAAAAAACACCGCATAATACGGTGTTTAAAAGTTTTAAAAATTATTTTTTATATACCGCTGATTGCGACTTGTCGGTTTATCGGGAATAGTCATCTGAATCAGATTCATTTCGAGTGCAGGATTAAGATAATTTTTTCTGAAAGTTTCCCTTGATTTTAAATTCAGCTTATCTAAAAGTTCCGCAGTATTATAGGAAACATCAAATTCCATAACATCAAGCAACTTTTTTACATAATCATTCATCTGCCTAATATCGGATTTGGTTTGTGAAATAATTTCGGTAAGAATTTCGTCAATCATTTCAAGCATAAATTCTATGAAAATATTTGAGTTCCCCTCAACATGGCATTTTGAAATTGACTTGTAATATCTGTCCTGATATTTTTGAATTTGACTTTCAATAGGAATGTATTGAAAAATGGGTTTCCATTTTGTCAAAATTGCAGTCTGCCAAAGCCTTGCCATGCGACCGTTTCCGTCAGAAAACGGATGAATAAAAACAAATTCATAATGAAAAACAGATGACAAAATCAGTGGGTGAACATTATTCTTTTCACTGTTCATCCATTTAAACAAATCATCTATCAATGACGGCACAAAATGTGCAGGCGGAGCCATAAAAATGCATTTGTCACCGTCAAACACACCTTCTTCACCGTTTCTGAATTTTCCCGATTCATTGACAAGAGCATATGTCATTATGCCGTGGTATTTTTTTAGCTCTGTTACAGAATAAGGATTTATATTGTTAAGGTTGTCATAGGCATCGTATGCGTTTTTTACTTCTTGAATTTCTCTTTGCGGACCTAAAACAATGTGACCGTTGATTACATCACGCACTTCTGAAATCGAAAGCGAGTTAGCCTCAATGGCAAGCGAAGAATAGATGGACTTGATTCTATTGCTTTTTCTTAACTGAGGTTTTGATTCAAAATCATTATAATTGCTGATTTTACCTATCTTCTCAGAAATTGATGATACAAATCCGAGCATTTTATTTGATATTGAAAACGGCGGTGTGTAGTCTGACATATTAACCATTCCTTGCACTTATTCTGTTTTTAATTATACCAAATTCAATTGAATTTATCAATAACTTGCTTATTATCTTGCTTACTATCTTGCTTACTGACTTGCTTATTATCTTGCGTGTTGTGGGTAAAACAGCGATATTTTAGTCTGTAAAACAGAAGAAAGCCGTCCCGAAAAATTCGGAGCGGCTTTCAAAGCTACGGTTATTCGGCAGGCATATAACTCTCCTGCATCTCTCGGGATTCCCCTGTCAGTACCATCGGCGTGTGGATGGGGACGAAATCTTCCACCTCGAATAACTTTTAAATTTATTCTAACATTATTTTAATAAAATTGCAAATAAATCAAGGTTGAAATCCGATGCGAAAAGTTGTATTATGTGAGGGTAATAACAAGACGGTAATATGTATGGAGGATTGTGTATTTATGAAAGAAATCAAGACAAATGTAATGAGAATTTTAGACAAAGAAAAGGTTGAATATACTCACCATGAATATCCCCACGGCAAGGATGCCGTTGACGGAGTAACGGTTGCAACGCTTATGAATCAAAATCCCGATTATGTTTTCAAAACTCTTGTAACAAAGGGCATGGGCAGAGATTATTATGTTTTCGTAGTTCCTGTTGACCATGAGCTTGACCTTAAAAAATGTGCAAAGAGCGTAGGTGAAAAGTCGGTTGAAATGATTCCCGTAAAGGACATTACAAAGGTCACGGGTTATGTGCGTGGAGGCTGTTCACCTCTCGGAATGAAAAAGCAGTTCAAGACAACCTTTCACATTACAGCAGAGTCAATTCCGAAAATCATTGTCAGTGCAGGAAAAATCGGATATCAAATTGACCTGAAGCCTGAGGATTTAATTCGTCTTACAAACGGTCAATGCGCCGATATTATAAAGGACTGATCTGATATTTAAAAAACAACACCCCCGACTGTGCCAAACGGTTAAGTCGGGGGTGTATTTTATTAATATGATTTATTCGTCAATAAATTCAAGGTCTTCGTCACTTACTTTTTTGAGTTCTTTTTTATTGAACAAATCGTAAATAACGGGAACGATGTAGAGCGTCATAAATGTTGCGTAGAGCAAACCGCCGATGCAGACAATTGCGATAGGCTGCATCATTTCTGCACCTGTGCCTATGCCGAGAGCCATAACAACAAGACCGAGAACGGTTGTGAGTGCGGTTATGAGGATAGGACGCATACGGGTTTTGCCTGCCTCAACAATTGACTCAATTCTTTCTTTGCCGTTAATACGAAGTTTGTTGATATAGTCAACAAGTACGATACCGTTGTTTACAATGATACCGCAGAGCATTACAAAACCGACAAGCGATACAACGCTGATGTCAAATCCTGTGATTAAAAGTGCGAGGAAACCGCCCGTAAATGCAAGCGGAATTGTAAACATAATAATGAACGGTGATTTAAGGCTCTGGAACTGTGCAACCATAATGAGGTAGATGAGAATAATGCCGAGCAGAAGCATAAGCATAAGCTGTGAAACTGCCTCCATTGTCATTTTGTCTGTACCTGCGTAGTCGATTGAACAGCTGTTCGGGAGCTTGTAATCGTTCATTGCGGATTTTACATTGTTTGAAACAGATGTAAGTGTGTAGCCGTCCTTGACTTCGGCGCTGATTGTAAGATAACGCTTTTGATTTTCACGGCTGATTTTATCCATAGTTTCCGACTTTGAAATATCCGAAACAGAGGAGAGTTTAACTGTCTTTTCGTTACCGCTTGAATCCTTGTAGGTAATGTCAATGTCACGGAGATTTTTCGGAGTAACGGTTTCGCTGTCGTCCTTTACAACCACAACATTCATATCATTGCCGTCATCATTCGTAAGAGTGGCAGCGCTTTTTTCTGTTGAAATTGCAGCGGCAACCTGCTGATAAACCTGTGCAACGGTAAGTCCCTTTTCAGCGGCTTTTGACTTGTCAACAGTAACCTTGATTTCGGGAGAAACAGCACCGATGCCGTTGTCAACCGATGCAACGCCTTTAACCTTTTCAAGTGTCCTGCCGATATCCTCGGCAGTGTTTTTGAGTGTGTCAAGGTCGTCACCGTAGAGCGTAATCTGAACGGAACCGTCACCCATAAGGCTTGACATTGAACTTGAAGTGCCGCCGCTTACGGCAGCCTCACCGTCAAGGTTTTCAAGATCCTTTTCAATCTTCTTTGAAATCTCACCGCTCTGTTTTGTAAAATCATCCTTGAGAACGGCATATGCCATAAGTGAGCCGGCATCATTTGACGATGAACCGCCTGTAAGTCCCATAAGGCTTGACGAGTTGCCCGCCATAACGCCAACGGTTTCAAACTGGTCATATTTTGAAAGCAAATCGTTGAGCTTTTCGCCCTCTTTAACTGTTTCTTCAAAGGTTGCGTTATCGTCAAGCTTCAATGATACCTGAATCTGTGTACTGCTCATATCGGGCATAAAGCTGAAACCTCTCATCAGGCAAAGACCTGCACTTGTAAAGAGAAGTGCAACTGCAACGAGAATTGCAGGAACTTTGTGCTTTAATACGAAACGAAGTGAGCGTTCATATGCCTTCTTGATTTTTCCGTCCTTTGGAGCGGAATTAGGTTTCATCTTGCGGAGCATTCTCTGTCCCATGGCCGGAACAAGCGTCAGCGCAACAATAAGGCTTGCAAGAAGTGAATATGTAACCGTGAGTGCAAGGTCAACAAACAGCTGACGGGTGATGCCTTCAACAAATACAATCGGTAGGAACACGCATACTGTGGTGAGAGTTGATGCCGTAATTGCGCCGGCAACCTGTCTTGCACCGTTAAGTGCCGCCTTAATCGGCGAAACGCCCATACTTCTCAGTCGGTAGATATTTTCGATAACAACAACCGAGTTGTCAACAAGCATTCCGACGCCTATTGCAAGTCCCGACAGCGAAATCATATTGAGTGTTACGCCGCTGAAATACATAAGAACGATTGCAAACACAACGCTTATCGGAATTGAGCAAGCAACAATGAGTGTCGGCTTGATATCTCTGAGGAAGAGGAAAAGGATAATAATTGCAAGAACCGCACCCATAAGAAGGTTCTGCAAAACGCTGTTGATTACAAGGTTAATGTAGTCGCCTTCATTATAAAGGTTGGTGAAGTGAAGTCCGTCAACCTCTTTTGAAAGCGAATCAAGCTTTGCGTTAATGTTTTCGCAAACGGTAGAAGATGCTGTGTTGCTTGACTTTGAAAAGCTCAATACAATACCGGGGTTGCCGTTAATTCTTGCAAAGGTTTCGTCGGAATTATCGGCAACAAAAACATCTGCAACATCTTCAAGATGAATAACTCCTATTCCGTCAATTCCTGTGTCAAAAAGCACAAGCGACTTCATCTCTTTTTCATCATTCACCTTGTCGCCGACACGAACCATGAATTTGTTGTTATCGTCATCGGTAACATAGCCTGCCGGCATTGAAAAGTTTTGTGCCGTTAGAATTGAAGAAATGGTATCAAGTGTGACCGTGTTGCTCACATCAGCCTTGCTTTTTGCCTCTTTCTTTTTATCTGCAAGTTCTTTTTCGGATGTTTCAATCTGTTTTTCTGCACTTGAAAGCTGTGTAAGTGCGCTGTTGAGTTCACTCTGTTTTGAAGTGAGAGCTGACATGGCAGAGGACATTTTGAAGTCTGCACTTGACTGTTGTTGTGAAATGAGGGCAAGAGCGGAATCAACCGAAACCGATTTATCGTCAAGTCCCGAAATTGCGTTATCAAGCTGTGCAATACCCGAGTTGATTTGTGAGATTTTCTCCGACATTTCACTTAATGCAGAATTGATTGCATCTCCCGAAGTTCCGAGCTTTTTAAGTGAAATTTCAACATTTTGAAGTGCCTCTGCACTCTTGTTGATTGACTTTTGAATTGACTGCATTGTCTTTGCAATGTCGGGAGCTTTGATTCCGTAAGGCTCAAGCACCTTGTTAAGCTCGTCAATCTGCAGTTGAAGTGCCTTGTATTCCTCGCTGTCGGGCAGTGCATCATTCATTTTCCGAACAATTTCCTGATACTGTTCGTTGAATTTTGAAAGCTGTTCAAGTTTTTGCGTAAGCTGTGACTGCTCGGAAGTCAGCTCATCATAGGTCGTTTTCAGTTCAAGCAAACCCTGATAAGCGGTTTCGAGCAAAGTCTTTGTTGAAGTGAGGCTTGCCTTTCGGTCAAGCAACTGCATCTTTGCCGACAAAAGCTGTGTTTTACCGCTTTCAGCCTTGTTCTGTGCATCGGCAAGCTGTTTTGAAACAGCCTCCTGCTGTGAGTTGATTTGCTCAATTGAAGATGAAACTGTACCCTGACCGTCCTTGGCTTTGCCGATATTATCCTGCAATTCCTTTTTAGCCTTGGCAATTTTGTCCTCCGCATCACCGAATTGATTATCGAGTGCAGCGGAAATCTTCTTATTAAGCTTGTCAAGCTTATGCTGTGAAAGTACGACATTTTCCTGTTCCGTAACAATGCCCTTGTCAGAAACAGAGGCAACACCGTCAATGCCTTCAAGTTCATTCAAAAGTTCGCTTGTGACATAATCCGAAAGCTCTGTCTGCGACTTGCCTTCAAAGTCAACCGCCGTCATTGCAACGGGGAGAATATTCGGGTTGATTTTGATGAGGTACGGTGTTCCGACTCCGTCAGGCCAATTGCCCTTGATTGTGTCAAGGCTTGAACGCATATCAACAGTTGCGCTGTCCATATTTGTGCCGTCCTCAAATTCAATCATCAAAAGTGAATAGTTGTCCGATGAGGTAGAGGTGATCTCCTTAACACCGTCAATTGCCGACATCGACTGTTCAAGAGGCTTTGAAACCGTTGTTTCAACCGCCTCGGGCGTCTGACCTGCGTAGGTGGTCATGATAACGGCATAGGGAAAGTCCATATTCGGTAAAAGGTCGGGCGTCATCTTGAAAAATGACACTATACCGAGAACCAGAACAAGTACAACCGCAACCAATACCGTCATCGGTTTTTTTACGCTGATTTTAGATAACATTGATTACTCCTTTGTTTGTGCTTTTTATCTATGAGTATATTTCATATCAAATGCAATTTCTACCAACTTAGGTTTACATTTTCTGTTGAAATCGGCCGCAACCGGTTGCATGAATATTAAACTTAATCTGCAATTGCACCTGTTTTGATAATTTCAAGTTTTCTGTGATACTCCCTGTGAACCTCGTCAAAAGGTTTTCCTATTACAAAAACATTGAACACGGCATTCTTCAGCACCTGAGTGAGAATCTGTGAAAGACACTTCACATCTTCATCTGAAGTATATTTAAGGTTACTTCTGTCAAAATTGTTTGTAACGCTGACAAGCTCTGCAACGCCCTTGAAACGGTTGATAAAATATTCCGAAACAAGACTGTCATTTGCCTTTATATTTTTGATGAGATTCTTCATAATGATACTTTGTTTTGCATCCTTTGAACATTCGCATAGAATTTCAAAAAGCAAATCATAAGTTACAAATATGTCGCCGTGAGTGCGAGAGATAACCTCTGTGGCTTTTTCTAGCGAAAAGTTGATAAATGAGCGTGTCATAACCTCCACAAGGTCAACCTTATCGTCAAAGTACTGATAAAAACTGCCTCTCGAAATGTTTGCGTTCTTTATAATATTGTTTATGCTGACTCTCTCTCCCGACGAACCGGCAAATTCATTGAATATTGCGTCCGTGATTCTCTGACGCTTTTCTTCGGGAAGATTATAAAAGGTGCTTTTTATCATAAAAAATCCTCCAAAATAAATGTGATAGGCAGTCATATGACAACCTGTCACAATTTTAGCATTGTTTATTTATTGTGTCAATTAAATGTGTTTTAGATTTTGCATATATACGATCAAAAATCTTTGTGCATATTAACAACAAAATTAAGCTTTGCCTTTGAATTTTTCAAAAAGTCCTTTGCATCCGCTATAAATATCGTTGTATGCCTGCTCAAAATCACCGCTGTACCACGGATCCGATACATCACGATTCATACCTGCAAAGCTCATCATCTTGCAAACCTTTCCGTCTTTGTCATCGCCGAAAATTCGCATAGTGTTTCTGATATTATTAGAGTCCATGCAGATGAAATAATCGTACTTGTCATAGTCGGATTTTTTGAGCTGAACAGCCCTCTTGCCGTCACAACCGATTCCGTGTTTTGCAAGCTCACGCTTAGCCGGTGGATAAACAGGATTTCCAATCCCGTTCCATATCTCCTCCGTACTCGTAGCAGATGATTTAATCACAAACCTGTCAGCAATCTTGCCCTTCTTAACCATATCCCTAAATATAAACTCCGCCATAGGCGACCGACAAATATTCCCATGGCACACAAACATTATTTTAATCAAAGTACAATTCCTCCCGATTTGCCGTAATATGCCGCTATGAATTTTGCAATATCTATATTTGAGTATGCTATTTTGTGTGTAGCTGTATTTTCACCATTCATCTATATGTTCCCCTCAAAATGATTTTGAATTGTCGCTATAATATGCAATTTTATCTGTTAACCGAAAATTTCTTCGGGAGTGTGTCCGAGCAGGACATGGAGTCTGGCACTTGTGTACATGACTTTTTGACACAAATATTCAAGCTTTCGGTGGCTGAATGCGATATCATCACGGTTGTAGATTCCGCTTCCCATGATTACTTCGTATACAGATTCTTCGGAATAGTCGGGTTGAGTTGCAAAACAAATCATAATATCGTCCGCATAATCGTCTGCGTCCTCTTTTGAAAGCCCTGTTTCATTTCTCAAAAACGAACGCATTTCAAGAAAATCGGGTGTCTTTTTAAAATAACAGTCATCTTCATATCTGAGAAATTGCTCCTTGTCGAGAACGCAAAATTTCTTTCCGATTTGACGATTTTTCAGCATTTCGTATTCGTCAAGACTGTCGTCATCAAATTCAAAAAAGTAAAGATATTCTGCAAGAACTTCATACTCAAGAGCAGGAGTTTCCGAGCCGTCATCGTAAATATCGTCCTGATTAAGCACACAAAAGTGCTTGTCCTCAAAATTCATATTTTCAACAAATGACAGAAAATCTTCCTCGCTTACAGGCTCGTTCTGACTGTTGTAAATTTTAAGAAGTTTGCTGATTTCAATAACGCCGTAAAGATTTGCCGCAGCCGCAAAATATCTGTATAAAAGGTCTTGTGTTTCCTTTGAAAGTGTGCATTCTGAATTTTTCATATGTCTACCTCAATTATATCGTACTCTGACTTATATTGTCAGTTTATCATAGTTAATCCCGCATTTCAACAAGTCTGTGAACAATTTCAGGTTCTTGCCTGATAATTGTCTCTTGAAAGACAGTTGCTGGGTGGTTTAGCACTGTGTATATGTAAGCTTTCAGGTTGCCGTGCAGAGGACTGTTGCACAGTAAATATAGCGGATTATATAGTGCCTTTTCACCTAAAATAAGCCATAGATTTCTTGCTCTGCTTTGCGGTGTTTTATTATATTTTATGACAAATTTTGCATAAAATAACCAAAATAGACTATATTTGATTATCACTTTAGTGAAAATAAATCATATCTATGGCAAAAATCTTGCGTAATTATTCCTATATTTTGTTAAAAAACACTTTTTTTCAATTGTTTTTTCCATATTCTCCTTTTTTATTGCTTATTGATGCTTTCTGTGGTATAATTCTATAGATGTATTGCGTAAGTTAGTTTTGGGTTGAGGGGTATTAAATATGAAAGACAGAAAAATGTCGTTTTATAACAGAATTGTGAAAAGAATGCTTGATATTATCTGTTCACTTGCAGCGATAGTGTGTCTGTCAGTACTTTACCTTCCGATATGTGCCATAATAAAATGCACGAGCGAAGGTCCTGTTTTTTTTAGGCAGAAAAGAATAGGAAAAAACAAAAAATATTTCAATATTCTGAAGTTCCGCACAATGAGAATTGATACTCCAAAGGATTGTCCTACACATCTTCTTAAAAATCCTGAACAGTATATAACTAAGGTGGGTGCGTTTTTAAGAAAGACAAGTCTTGACGAATTGCCTCAAATTTTTAATATTTTTAAGGGCGATATGTCGGTTATCGGTCCAAGACCTGCACTTTGGAATCAGGATGATTTGATTTCTGAAAGAGATGAGTACGGTATAAATGATTTAAAACCCGGCTTGACGGGTTGGGCGCAGGTTAACGGCAGAGATGAGCTTCCTATCCCTGAAAAAGTTCAGATGGATAAGATTTATCGTGATAATGTCAGTTTTGTCTTTGATGTAAAATGTCTTTTTATGACAGTTGTGAGTGTGTTTAAACATGATGGTGTAGTTGAGGGCGGAACAGGAGCAATTGCAGATGAAGAATAATCGTAAAAAAGTTATGATTCTTACTAATCATTCTTATATGCTGTATCGTTTCAGAAAAGAATTGATTGAAGAACTTATGAAAAATTATGATGTTATTCTTAGTATGCCTTTTGTAGGACATCATGAGGATTTCATCAATATGGGATTGCGTTGTATTGAAACTAAGATGGAGCGCAGAGGGGTTAATCCGATTCACGATTTTTCACTTATGAAATTTTATAAAAAAATATTACAGGAAGAAAACCCTGATTTGGTAATTACATACTCTATCAAACCAAATGTTTACGGCGGATTGATGTGTGAAAAGTTAAATATTCCGTTTTATGCGAATGTTCAGGGATTAGGAACGGCATTTCAAAAGCCCGGACTTGCTCAGTTTGCGACAGTTCTTTATAAAACAGCCTTTAAAAAGGTAAAAACGGTATTTTTTGAAAATCAGGTTAATGCAGATGAATTTGTCAACAGAAAGATTATTTCTGTTGACAAAGAAACTATTTTGAACGGCGCAGGAATCAATCTTGAAATTTATGAGTACAAGCCTTACCCAAAAAGTGATCCGCCGCATTTTTTGTATCTTGGCAGAATCATGAAGGAAAAGGGCATGGATGAATTGTTTTCTGCGGCTGAGAAGCTTCACGATGACGGCTATAAATTTGTACTTGACCTTGTAGGCTTTTTTGAAGATGAATACAAGGAAAGAGTTGAGTTACTTGAAAGTAAGGGCGTTGTAAAATTCCATGGATTTCAGGAAGAACCAAGACCTTACTATGCGACCGCCGATTGTGTTGTAATGCCAAGCTATCACGAGGGTATGAGTAATGTAAATCTCGAAGCTTCGGCAACAGGCAGACCTGTCATTACCACCGATATTCCGGGCTGCAGAGAGTCGGTGGAAAATGAATATACAGGCTGGCTTTGTGAACCTAAAAGCGTTGACAGCCTTTATGAAAAAATGAAAGCTTTTCTTGAAACAGATATTTCAAAACGTGAAGTTATGGGTAAATGCGCCCGACAAAAAATGGTGGACGAATTTGATAAAAAAATCGTTGTAAACGATACAATAAAGGCTTTAGGCTTGTAATTAATATAGATTTTTCAGGTGTGATTTAATGATAATTTACTGGTCCATGATACTTTGGACTTTTTTGATATATATTTTGTATGATATCACTCATAAAGAAGAGATAGCGCTTACCGATTATAATTTACAACAGGGAATACAAAGAAGAGTTCCGTGGGTGTATGCTTTTTTAGTTTTCGGTTATTTCATATTTTGGGCATCAATGAGGCACTATGTTGCCGATACAACCGCATATGTTGCAGCTTTTAATAACTATTCAACAAACTTTTCGGAAGAGTTTTCAAAATTAAATTGGGATCCATGGTCTTCCGAGGGCAAGGGAGTTCTCTTTAATGCATACAGCATTTTCTTTAAGTGTTTTATCTCAGATAATTACACACTTTGGCTGAGTTCAATTGCGATTTTCTCCGGTGTGTGTGTAATGATAACATTGAGAAAATATTGCATGAATGCAGATTTCTTTTTGGCTTCGTTTTTGTTTTTGGCATTCCTGTGTTATTCGGGTTATATGCTCAACGGAATGAGACAGTTTATTTGTGTTGCCGTGTCATTTTTGTGCTGTGATTTTATTATTACCGGCAAGTTTTTTAAATTCTTGACTATGGTAGCAATTTTGATATTTATCCATTCCACGGCAATTTTCTTAATACCGATTTACATTATTGCCAGGTTAAAACCTTGGAGTAAGTCAGTTTGGCTTTTTATTTTTGCAATGGTATTGATTACTGTTTTTGCCGAGCCGTTTTTTGGCAAGGTTGATGAATTTGCTCAAGGCACATCTTATGAAAATGATATAAGTACATATTTTAAAGAAGACGACGGCATTAATCCGTTGAGAGTTTTATTCTATGCTGTTCCACCCGTTGCGGCTTTTGTTTATCGGGAAAAGTTAAGCAAATATTACGAAAAAATGCCTGTGCTTTCTTTGTGTGTAAACTTGTCAGTATGTACGGCATCAATTTATCTTGTAGGTATGGTTACCAGCGGTATCTTTATCGGTAGGCTTCCGATTTACAGTGAATTGTACGATTTGATTTTAGTTCCTGTTTTGTTAAGGATATGTTTTAATGAAAATAATAGGAAATATGTGTGTTGGATTTATGTTATAGTATTCTTAGTTTATTATTACTTGACTGGTCCGACATACTATCACAGTGATTATTTTGGATCATTTTAATTGTTGACGGAAGTTATTATTTGAAATTTTGTTGTTGTAAATGTAAACAGTGGGCTATAAAGTACGAAAAATAATATGATTAAATGACAATTAAAACAATGAATTATATGATGATTTTATAGTGAATTAGGGAGGATAAGTAATTTGAATAAAATTATTAGTGTAATAATTCCAGTATATAATGTTGAAAATTATATTGAAAAATGCCTAAATTCTATTGTGAATCAAACATATAATAATTTAGAAATAATCATTATTGATGATGGTAGTACGGATAATTCTATTGCTATAGCTGAAAAAATTGCAGAAAATGATAAAAGAATAAGAATTATTGCTCAAGTGAATCAAGGTGTATCATCGGCAAGAAATTTAGGTTTAGACAATGCAAGCGGTGAGTATATTTTATTTATTGACAGTGACGATTGGCTTGACTTAGAAACATGTAAAATTGCACTAGACACTTTGACTAAACATGATGCAGATGTTGTTATGTGGCCTTATATTAGCGAATATCCTCTTAATAGCAAAGTAAACTTATTTTTTGAAAATAAGGACATTGTTTGGGATGAAACAAACATTGAAGAATTAAGAAGACGTATGGTTGGCCCGATTAACGAGGAATTATTTATGCCACATGCTTTAGATAGTGTGGTAACTGTCTGGGGAAAATTGTATAAACGAAGTGCGATTAATAACGTGAGATTTGTTGATATCAATGAAATTGGAACAGAAGATGCATTATTTAATATAGAGGCTTTTAATAAAGTAAATAAAACAGTTTATATTTCTAGTATTTTTTACCATTATAGAAAAGATAATTTAAAATCCATTACACACTCGTATAAATTTGCGCGGGTACATCAGTGGCTAGAGTTATACACTAAGATTGAACAATTTATAAAAATAAATAACTTAAATTCGAATTATAATTTGGCTTTAAACAACAGAATATGTTTAGGATTAATCGGCTTAGGAATTAATTTAGCTGAAGATAAAAAAATAAAATATCATATAAAAAAAAGCGAACTAAAGAAAATATTGTCTATGGATCATTATGTTTCTTCTTTAAATGCACTGGATTTTAAATATCTTTCCTTTAAATGGAAAATATTTTTTATACTTGCAAGAAACAGAAGTATAAATTTGTTCTATATTCTTTTGTTTATAATGAATAAGTTAAGAGGTAGGTAAAAATGAATATACCCCCTAAAGTTTCTATAATTATGGGGATTTATAATTGCTCAGAAACACTGGATGAAGCTATTGAATCGCTTATTAACCAAACTTACACAAACTGGGAAATAGTTATGTGCGATGATGGTTCTACAGATGATACTGTTAATATAGCTGAAAAGTATTGTGCGCTTTATCCTAATAAAATCAAAATTTTATATAATGAAAAAAATATGGGACTTAATTATACCCTAAATCGTTGTTTGAATGTTGCGGAAGGTGACTATATTGCAAGAATGGATGGAGATGATATTTCGTTGCCAGACCGTCTTCAAAAAGAAGTTGACTTTTTAGAACACAATAAAGAATTTGCGATTGTAAGTACCCCTATGATTTTTTTTGACAGTAAGGGAGATTGGGGAAGATGTAGAGTTATAGAAGTTCCTCAGATTTCTGATTTTATTTTTCATGCTCCTTTTCATTGTCATGCTCCTTGTATGATTCGTCGAGAAGCTTATTTAACAGTGGGTGGGTACACAGTGGATAAAAAATATTTGCGTTATGAAGATTGCAATTTGTGGTACAAACTATACGCAAAGGGTTATCGTGGTTATAACCTCCAGATTCCGTTATATAAGATGAGGGATGATAGGAATGCATATCATAGAAGAACTAAATCTTCAAGAATTAGGTCTGTGTATGTCCAATTTATGGGCTTTAAAATGATAGGAATGCCATTAAAATTCTATCCTTTTTTAGCAGTTGAATTTGTAAAAAGTCTTTTTATTGCCTTTTTACCAGAAAAAATCTATATGATATTGCATAAAAAGAAGCAAAATAATTAATATGCTTTGTTAGCTATAAAGTTGTTTAATAGTAAAATTGAGATGATTGCTCTTGCGTTTGTTTATTTTACTTATAAAATTTTAATCGAGATAAAATTGATGTATAAAATGAAAAAAATATTATTTTTGATTCCAACCTTGGGACAAGGCGGAGCTGAAAAGGTGCTTGTAAACCTTGTGAATAATATGGACAGAAGCAAGTTTGATATCACTGTTCAGGTGTTATTCAAGGGTGGCGTAAACGAACAGTTTTTAAAATCAGATATTAAATTCAAGTATTATTACAAGAAACAATTCAGAGGGAACAGCAAGTATTTATGCCTGTTTTCACCCGAAAGGCTTTATAAAAAGTTTATTAAGGAAAAATATGACATAATCATTTCTTACCTTGAAGGTCCTACCGCACGAATTGTAAGCGGTTGCACTAACCTAAATACAAAGCTTGTCAGCTGGATTCATGTTGAACAGCATACAAAAGCTCAGTTGTCATCATCGTTCAGAAGTTTTTCAGAGGCGGAAAAATGTTATAACAAGTATGATATGACAGTATGTGTTTCTGAATATGTCAAGAGAGATTTTTCAGATATACTGAATTTTAAAAAGCCGATTCAGGTGCTTTATAATACCAACGAAACAAATCAGATTTTAGAAAAATCGAATGAAAAGATAGATGACTATGTTTTTGACAAATCTTGCAAAACAATTGTCGCAGTTGGCACTTTAAAAAAATCAAAGGGTTTTGATCGATTGATAAGGGTTCATAAAAGACTGCTTGATAATTCAATTGACAACAAGGTTATAATTTTGGGACGAGGTTCTGAAAAAGACAATCTTCTTAATTTTATCAATGAATACGGAGTGAACAAAAGTTGTAAATTATTGGGTTACAATACTAATCCGTATAAATATATCAAAAAGAGTGATATTTTTGTTTGCACATCTTTTGCTGAAGGTTTCAGCACGGCTGCTACTGAAGCGCTAATTCTCGGTACACCTGTTGTTACCGTTGAAGTTTCGGGTATGAAGGAAATGCTCGGCGAAAACAACGAGTACGGTATCGTAACAGAAAATGATGAAGATGCACTTTATGAGGGCATCAGGAAAATGCTGACAACGCCTAATTTGCTTGAAGCTTATGCCGCAAAAGCAAAAGAGCGTGGTAAAGCTTTCAGTACCGAAAAAACAGTAAAAGCTGTTGAAGAAATGTTATTAAGTATTTAAGGAATCAATAAACATGATATATGGTTTTTATTTCAGATTTTATGGAAAATTTCACAATAGTGTATTTAGCAGTGTTTTAGCAAAACTTGCATATATGCTGTATTGTTGTGTGTTTTTTCTTAAAAAACTCAGGCATAAAAGAGTCAGCGTGGATGTAAACATTGACGATGCAAGAAATATAGTGAATGGCATTCATCCACGATTAGATAGTCATCCCGTGTATGAAAATAAACCTATTGACGACAATATTGATTTGTCAATTGTAGTTCCTGTTTACAATTATGTAGATATAATTGAATCCAATATTGATTCGATTCTCAACCAAAAAACCGAATACAATTATCAGTTGATAATTGTAGATGATGGTTCGACTGACGGCGCCGCTGATGTTTTGAAAAAATATGCTGATAATCCAAACGTTAAGCTGATTTTCCAGAAAAATGCCGGTATTGGTGCTGCAAGAAATACGGGTATAAATAACGCTGACGGAAAATATCTTATGTTTGTTGATTGCGATGATATTGTTCATGACGATATTGTTGAAACTCTTATGAATAAGGCATACAGTGAAAATTATGATATGGTGATGTGTGCCCATAATTTATCAAAAGAACGCAACGGTGATATTTATGAGATCGTTCCGAATGTCTATCCCAAATATAACCTTATTGGTTATAAAAACGGCGATGAAATAATGAATCTGCCAGGTTTGCCATGGTGTAAGGTGTATAAGAGGGAAATTTGGAATAATGTTAGATTTTTCCCGGGATATTGGTACGAAGATACGATTATTCAGTTTTTAATCTTCATGCAGTGTAAAAACTATGCTTATATTCCAAAGATAGAATACGAGTACAAATGGTATGAGAAAAATTTTTCTCATACACAAGGCAATTCTGCAAATCCAAAGTCAATTGATACATACTGGTTATTGATAGAGATATTAGAACAATACAAGAAGAATAATATGCCTGTGGATGACAGATTATACACTTTGGTTTTGCGACACATTAGTACATATTACTATGGTTCTGTTAAAAATTTGGACAGCAAAGTTGTTGAGACTTTATTTGTTTTGGCAAAAGACCTTTATTCAGAGTACAAGCCTAATCACAAAGTCAAACTTCCGTTTATGCTAAGACAGGTTGAAAAGTCATTTGATAATAATGACATAGAACTTTGGAAATTAGCAAGTTGTTATCAGTGAGGAAAATTATGAGTCAGACTATTTCTGTTGTTATACCGGCATATAATGCCAAAAGTACAATTGAAAGATGTGTAAAAAGTGTTTTGAATCAGAGTTATGAAAATCTCGAAGTGATTGTAGTAAATGACGGTTCTTCCGATTCAACAGAAACAATATGTGAGAAAATGGCAAGCTGTGATTCAAGATTAAAGGTAATTACCATAAAAAACGGTGGTGTATCTCATGCAAGAAATATTGGCATTGATAACGCAAAGGGTGATTATATAACATTTGTAGATTCCGATGATTACATTGATAAAGAGATGTATAAAAACCTTATGGATTTGTTCGATACGAATGTAGATATTGTGCATTGCAGTTATAAAAATGTTGATGAATCAGGAAATATTTTGTCTGTTGTCGGTTCTAAAAGTAAGCAGATAAAAATGAATCATGACGAAGGTATGGAATGCCTGCTTGCCGGGAAATACTTTGCAGGCGGAATGTGCAATAAATTATATAGAACTAAATTATTTTGCAACGTCAGATTAAAAGAAAATATTAAATTTAATGAAGATGTTCTGGCAAACTATTACCTTTTTGATAATGCAAATAATACTGTATATTCTGATGAACCGTTTTACAATTATGTTGCTTGCGATGATAGTTCAACCCATTCTGCTAATGCGTTGATTTCTCGCAAACAAGGGTATGAAGTTGCAAGGATTATGTTACAGGAATCTATGAATAAACCATACTGTGAATTTGCTAAAATCAGGTATTTGAGAAATTTGCTTAGTCTATATGGTACATATAGAACTTCTTTAAATAAAGTTGAAAAATCAGAGTGTGAAAATTTGTTTTCTGAAATAAAGTCTTTTAAAGATGAGGGATATTATCAAGGAAAAAGAGATAAAGTTTTAATTTTCATGTACAGATATATGCCACATTTCTATTTGATAACATACAAAATATACGATAAAATAAGAGTAAAAAAGTTAGATCCGGAGCAGTAATATGAACCCACTGATAAGTGTAATAGTACCGATTTATAATGTTGAAAAATACCTTGCAAGATGTGTTGACAGCATTGTAAATCAGACATATAAAAATCTTGAAATCATTCTTGTTGATGACGGTTCACCTGACCGTTGTCCTCAGATGTGTGATGATTATGCCGAAAAAGACAGCCGAATTAAGGTTGTTCATAAAAAAAACGGCGGACTTTCCGATGCCAGAAATGCAGGAATGGCTGTTGCAACAGGCGAGTATATCAGCTTTATTGACAGCGATGATTGGATAGAAACAAGTATGTTTGAATTGCTTCTTAATAATATTTTTCAATATGATTGCGAGATATCTTGCGGCGGAATTATGATGGTGTGGGAAAATGGCGGAAAAAAGGAACCTCTTTTTCCTATTGACAAAACCGTTGTTATAAAAGGTACAAAGGAGGCAATTCTTGATTTGATACATAAAAAGCATATTATCCAGCCTGTTTGGAACAAACTCTATAAAAAAAGTGTGATTAATGATGTGCTTTTTCCTGTTGGAAAAATCAATGAAGACGAGTATTGGTCATGGAAAGCTGTTTCAAGAGCCAACGGTGTAGTATGTTCAGAAACTGTAGTGTATAATTATCTGCAACGAAATAATAGTATAATGCATAGTGATAAATATAATCCCCTATTTGTTCTTGAAGCTAAATGTGAAATGTGTGATTTTATTGATGAGAAATATCCTGAAATTGGTGATATATGCAGAGAGGATTTTATTTATACATGCCTATTTCAAGCTTTAAGAACTAAAAACATCCTAGGTAAAGACAAGATAAAACTATATATTCCACAAATTAAATCCTATGCAAAAAAATATAAACCTTCTAAAAAATATTTTAAATCACTGCCTATAAAGAAAAAAATTCGTTTAATAAGTATAAGTAACTGTTTCGGATTGGTATGTAATTTGCAAAACGCTTTAAATATTGGAAATAAATCAAATATTGGGTGATGTATGATGAACAGAATTCTCAGAAAAATAAAAAAAATATGGTACGGATATACAGGTAATGAAGATGCTTTTTTAGATATCAAAATACAGCAATTTAGAGAACAAGGTGGTAAATGTGGTAAGAATTTTAAATTTTACTGCGATATTCCCGGAGAACCGTTTTTGGTTGAAATAGGTGATGATGTTACTATTGCATATGATACTGTATTATTAACACATGATAATTCTGTGATAAAATGTGATATTGATGCAACGGATTATTTTGGCAAAATAAAAATTGGTAATTCCTGCTTTATTGGTGCCAAGTCAATTATTCTTCCTGGAATAGAATTGGGAGACTTAACTTTAGTAGGAGCCGGTAGTGTCGTAACCAAAAGTTTTCCAGAAGGAAATGTTGTAATAGCCGGTAATCCTGCACATGTAATATGTACTGTTGATGAATTTAGAAATAAAAAGAGGGATATATGTGTTAATCTCGATAATGGCGATTTGAGAAGTAGAAAGAGAGAATATATTTTATCCCTCCCTGAAGAAAAATTTGAAAAGAAGTAAGTATAAATAAATTTGTAATAAAATAAAAGGTTAGTTTATGTGTGTAGTTAGCGTCATAGTGCCTGTCTACAAAGTCGAAAATGTTTTGCATTATTGTATTGACAGCATTTTAAATCAAACATATAAAGATTTTGAGCTTATCCTTGTTGATGACGGTTCGCCTGACAACAGCGGAAAAATTTGTGATGAATATGCCCAAAAAGATAATCGAATAAAGGTTATACATAAAGAAAACAGTGGCGTGTCTTCGGCAAGGAACTGTGGAATTGATGCTGCAAAGGGTAAATATATATGCTTTGTTGACAGTGATGATTATGTTAATAAAAACTATTTGGAAATTTTAATCAGAACAAAATCTGAACATCCTGAATTGGATAATATATGGTGCTATTTTCAAACAGTAACCGATTATGATAGTACGGGTGGAAATCTAATTGTTGATGACAATAAAAATATATACTCTGTAAAAGATATTATGACTCTGCATGAAAAATGGCTCGATGCAGGACCGGTATGTAAATTGTATGATAGAAAAACAATTTTAAAAAACGGATTGACATTTGACTCAAACCTATCACTTGGGGAGGATTTAATATTTAATTTTCAATACCTTGACTGTACAAATGGTAAAATTTTTGTGATTCCGAAAAAGCTGTATAGTTATGTTCAGGTAAGTGACTGCAGTTTATCACAGAAATACTACCCCAATATGTTTGAAATATATAAAACAATCAATAGTACTATGCACCGTTTTATTGTTAAATGGAACTGTGGTGAGGAACAAGTAAAGAAGTATTTTAATGCCTGTTTTTATAAATATGAAGTTGTATTAAAAAATACTTTTAGCGAGAAAAATAAGACTACTAAAAAAGATAAAATCAGATATAATAACTCTATTATGAAAAGCAAGGAATTTGTGCAGTCCTTAAACAATTCAGATTGCTATATCAATCCGGCTTATAAATTTGCATATCGAACGAAGAACTGTAAGCTTGTTTTATTATTAGATAAAATGTTAAATAAATTAAATTAAAAAATAACGCAGATTGTAAAATGAAGATGAAACAATAAAAAAAGAATATCCATAGAAACGATTTCGTAGTCGAATTAAGTTACCACAACAAAAATCCGAAAGGAAACCGTCACTATGGATACACTTAATTTTACACCAACAAACAAGAAAGGTCAACACTTAACAAGAGAAGAACGATACTATATATCAATCAGGCTTAATATAGACCATTGGTCGATTTATAAAATAGCCAAAGAACTTCATCGTCCGTACAATACAATCAATAAAGAGGTACAGTGTGGAACTGTGTATTTGTATAACGGCAAAATCAAAAGGTATAAGCCTGATATAGCTGAACCGAAATACAAAGACATGAGAGTAAATAGTAAAAGGAATTACCGTTGCCTTGAATGTGTTGAATTTCTCAATTATGTATTCGAAATGTTTACCAAAAAAGGTTGGTCGTTAGATGCCAGTGTAGGATATGCCAAAGAAAACAATCTGTTTTCACCTGATGAAATGGTATGCACCAAAACTCTTTACAACTATGTGGATTTGGGCTTACTGCCAATCAAAAACATAGATTTACCGGAAAAGCCTAAGCGAAACACTAAATCTTCGAATGCACGAAAAAACAGGAGAATACTGGGTAAAAGCATTGAAGAACGTCCTGAAACAGTAAATTCAAGAGAAGAATTCGGTTACTGGGAAATAGACAGTGTACTTGGCAAAAAGAAAGATACAGAACCGGCTATAATGACAATAGTCGAAAGACAAACACGAATGTTATTGTGGATAAAGGTGAAGGATCACTCTTCGTTGGCTATTGATGAAGCCTTACAAAATTTAATGAATCAATTTGGGAATAAGAAGTCTGAAGTGTTTAAAAGTATCACAGGCGACAATGATTCTGAGTTTTCCAATCTGTCTAAAATAGAGAATAACGGAACATCTGTGTACTTTACCCATCCATACACATTATGTGAAAAAGGAACTAATGAATGTCATAATAAAATGTTAAGACGATTTATTCCTAAAGGAAAGAGCATGAGTGATTATAAGACGGAAGACATACTGTTCTTTTCAGATGTAATCAATGGACTGCCAAGAAAAATTCTTAACTATCACACGCCTGAGGAGCTGTTTGAAACTCAGTTAGATAGAATATACGCTACTTAAATGTTTGATACAACATTTCTTACTGCGGCGACTTACAAGTATCTACTTCAATGAACATGATATTCTCAAAAAATTGTTTCAACTTGCTATTGCAATTTGCGAATTAAAAAATAAAACAATAGCAGAATAAACTCTGCGATTTTAGTTGGATTGTTTGTATGTTTTATTGATGACTAAAAAGAGGGAGAAAATATGAAGAAAAAAGTAAATCAACTTAGAGCTGGTGTTGTGCTAAGTTATGTTAATTTAGGATTAGGAAACTTGATTCCGATATTTTACACACCTATAATGCTTTCTCTTCTTGGACAGAGTGAGTATGGATTGTATAAATTAGCTAGTAGTTTTACAAGCTATTTGACTTTGATTTCTTTTGGTCTTGGTTCAGCAATTACAAGATATTTAATTAAGTCAAGAGAACAAGAGGGAAAAGAAGCGGAGCAGAGGATACTTGGATTGTTTACTAGAATTTTTCAGGTAATCTCAATAGCAGCTTTTGTTGTAGGAACTGCACTTGTCTTTTCTATAGATATATTTTATTCTGCATCACTTTCGAGTGATGAATTGTCAAGAATGAAAATTCTTGTATTTTTGATAGTATGTAATACTGCATTAAGTTTTTTGATGACACCGCAGGTTTCTGTTGTTACTGCTCATGAAAAATTTGTTTTTTTGCAATCAATGAATATAGCCTCTACATGTGTAATGCCAATCATAAATCTTGTTGTGTTGTTCTTTGGCTTTGCATCTATAGGAATGACTGTATCAAGTTTGGTAGTAAATATAATAATCAGGCTTTGCTATTATATTTACATGAGAAAAGTATTGAATCTTAAGGCAGACTATAAGAAACCACCTAAACATCTGCTGAAAGAAATTCTTCTCTTTTCATTTTGGATATTTCTTGCCAATGTAGTTAATCAGTTATATAATGCAACTGACGCTGTTATGATTGGTGCTGTACCGGCTTTGGCAACAATTGGTGTTGCTGTTTATAATGTAGGCGGTGTATTTAACGGTATAGTGTTTTCTGCCGCACAGGGAATATCGTCATTATTGACACCAAAAGTTAATAAAATGGTATTTAATAATGCAAGTAACGAAGAAATGACTTCTTTAGCAATAAAGACGGGTAGACTCCAGTGTTACATAGTTTCTTTGATTGTATGCGGTTTTGTCGCTTTTGGACAACCTTTTATTGATTGGTATGCCGGTTCAGAGTATGCTGATGCCTACTGGGTTGCAATATTAATGATGATTCCAAATATGATTCCTTTGGTTCAGAGTGTATGTTTGTCAACTATAATTGCCAAAAATAAACATAGATTTAGATCACTTGTATATCTTGGTATTGCAATTTCAAATGTAGTCGGAACATGGTTTTTGATGCAGATTATGGGTGTAGTAGGAGCTGCATTGATGACAGGTATAGCACTTATTATAGGACAGGGATTTGTTATGAACTGGTACTACTGGAAAAAGATTAAATTAAACATTCCGAGATTTTGGAAAGAAGTATCGAAGATATATATAATACCTGTCATTATGACTGCTATAATTTTGATTTCTGCTCAATTTATCAATTTCTATAATCTTTATTTTTTGATTGCAGGAATAATTTTATATACAATTATATACTGTATTTTGTCATGGTTTTTGGTAATGAATGATTATGAAAAAGACATTTTTAGAGCACCTGTCAGAAAAATATTTAGTTTAATCAGAAAAAAGAAGGCTTGATTTATGCATCCTATAAAGTCAATAATTGCTCGTAATCAGACGAGAATTTATAACAATTTTGATAAATCATCTTATGGAAAAAAGTTAAAACAATTCAAAGATATACACAAAGGTGAAATCTGTTTTATTATCGGTAACGGTCCATCTCTTAAAATTGAGGATCTCACTAAATTGAATAAATTAAATATTCCAACCTTTGCGTTTAACAGAGTATTTTGTGCATTTGATGAAACTCCGTGGCGTCCAACATACTATATTTCTCAAGATGAAAATGTTACTTATGGTATGGAAGAAAAATTTAAAAAACTTGATTTACCATATCGATTTCATCCAATAAGATGGAAGTGGTATAAGAACATTAATATTCCGGGAGCATACTATTTTAAAACAGTAGATAGTGAGACAAAATATTTTGGGTTTTCTAAAGATATATCTGCTTTAGTGAACGACTCTCCGACCGTTGCATATACCGGTTTTCAAATTGCGTATTATATGGGTTTTAGAAAAATGTATATGATTGGATTTGATCAGACATATAGAGCCATAAAAGATGAGAACGGAAATATTGTCACAAACGATAAGGTTAAGAGTGATTATTTCAGTGATAAATATAGAAATGATGAAACTGATAATCTGATTATTCCAGCTGTGTTTGAAATGAACAGAGCGTTTCTCTCTGTTGATTATCATATAAAAAACGGTGATATTGATATGGAAGTTTACAATGCAACTCGAGGCGGTGCACTTGAGGTTTTTCCGAGGGTTAATTTAGACGAAATTTTCAAAGAATTAGAGGTAAATAAAAATGAAAACAGTAGCTGTTGTACCGATTAAAATGAATAATGAAAGGCTTCCCGGAAAAAACACCAAATGTTTTGACAATGGGGAACCACTCATTAAATATGTGTTGAGTTCACTTTCTAAAGTCAAGAATATAGATGAAATTTATGTATTTTGCAGTAATGAAGCAATATGTGAGTATCTCCCGAAGAATGTTAAATACTTGAAGAGAGAAGAGTGGCTTGATTTGTCCTCTACAAGCATAACAGATGTACTTACATCATTTGCAGATAATGTAGATGCGGATATTTATGTGTTATCGCACGCAACTGCACCCTTTATTTCATCGGAGAGTATTGAGAGAGGTGTTGCGGCAGTGCAATCGGGAGAATATGATTCATCTCTGTCTGTATCAAAAGTTCAAGAGTTCTTGTGGAAAGACAATAAGCCGTTTAACTACAATCTTGAACGAATCCCTCGTACGCAAGATCTTGATGTTATGTATTCCGAAACAAGTGGATTCTTTATTTATACAAAAGATTTAATGGTAAAGGAACATCGCAGGGTTGGCCACAAGCCTTATCTTGTTGAAGTATCGAAGATTGAGGCTTGCGATATAGATGAACCTGAGGATTTCGAGATAGCTAATGCTATTTATAATTCAATTATTAAAAACAAGGAATAGTTATGGGTAATATAAAAGTATTGGATTGTACGCTCCGTGACGGCGGTTATGTAAATAATTGGGATTTTGGTAAAATAAGCATTGACAATATTATAACTCAGTTACTTTCATCTAAAGTTGAGGTTATCGAGTGCGGTTTTCTAAGTCAAACAAAAGAAACTGACGAAAATAAATCAATTTTTCGCAACATAGATGATGTCACTCTTGAATGTACAAGTAAAGAAGAAAACACATTGATGGTACTTATGATTAACTACGGTGAGTATAATATTGATGATTTACCGCCATATGACGGTGGGCTCATAAGTGGAATAAGATTTGCTTTTCATAAAAAAGATATGGTACAGGCCATTGAAATGTGTAAACAAATCAAGGCAAAGGGATATGTCACTTTTGTACAACCAATGGTTACCCTTACATACACAGATGATGAACTAAAGCAATTGATTGATTTAGTCAATGATTTTCTCCCTGAATCTGTCTATATGGTGGATTCTTTTGGTACAATGACTAAACAGGAACTTGTTAAAATGTATGATATTTTTGACAAGAATCTGTCAGAGAAAATATCCATTGGTTTTCACAGCCATAATAATATGCAGCTTTCGTTTTCAAATGCCCAGATTCTTATGGAACTTGATACGGACAGGACTATATATATTGATTCTTCTGTTTACGGAATGGGTAGAGGAGCAGGAAACCTTTGTACGGAATTGATTACTAAGTATCTTAATGATAACTATTCATATAATTACAATTTGCTACCTATATTAGAAATAATTGATGAACACCTGATGAGCGTATTTATCAAAAGTCCATGGGGGTATTCAGTTCCGTTTTATATTGCATCGATAAATAATTGTCATCCAAATTATGCTTCTTATCTTTTAGACAAACAAACTATTAGTGTTAGAGATATATATAATATTTTGATTTCTATGGATGATAGCAAAAGAGCTTTTTATGACAGAGAGTATATTGAAAAGTTGTATGTGTCTTATCAGGAAAATGTTGTTGATGATAATGATGCAAAAAAAGAATTGATAGAGTTACTTTCAAACAGAAAAATACTTGTTCTGGCACCCGGAAAGTCATTATTAACCGAAAGGGATAAAATCAGGCAGTATTGGAAAAACGAAAATCCGATTGTAATATCTGTTAATTTTATCACAGATATTATTCCTGTTGATATTGCTTTTGTCGGAAATTTGAAAAGATTTACAAGTATTGCCCAGCTTATTGATGATAATAAAAATCTGAAAAAGGTTATCGTTACATCTAATATAAAATTTAAAAATGTTGAAAAAGCATTAACTGTTAATTACGGCGATTATATCACTGACGATCCGATAATTACCGATAATTCCGGAATTATGCTGTTAAATCTTATGCAGAAGCTTGGGGTAAAAGATGTTGCACTTGCAGGTTTTGACGGTTTCACGGTTAACAGAATGGACAACTATTATAACGATAGTTTGGTAAACAGTGTATCTCTTGACGAGTTATTATCCAGAAGTAACGCAATTGCAAATCATTTGCAATCTTTAAAACAAGTTATGAATATTGATTTTATTACTGATTCAATGTACAGAGAATAGGTGAATTATATGTCGAGAATAGTTACCTTTGGAGAAATTATGCTAAGATTGGCACCTGAGGGTTATGAAAGAATTTTGCAGTCGAATAAATTTAACGCTACGTTTGCAGGTGCTGAGGCGAATGTTGCGGTTTGTCTTGCAAATTTGGGCGAAAATGTCAGTTTTATATCAAAAATTCCGAATAATCCAATTGGACAGGCTTGTATAAATTCTATTAGACAGTATGGTGTTGACACAACAGGTATTGTCCGTGGAGGCGACAGATTAGGTCTTTTTTATCTTGAAAAAGGTGCTTCTCAAAGACCATCACAGGTTATTTATGACAGAGCAAATTCTGCAATACAATTAGCAAGCAAAAGTGATTTTAATTGGGATGATATCTTCAAAAATGCTGAGTGGTTTCATTTTACAGGTATTACACCTGCACTTGGTGACGAAATTGCAGAGATATGCGAAATAGCCTGTAAAAAAGCAAAAGAAAAAGGTATTAAAATAAGCTGTGATTTAAACTACAGAAATAAGCTTTGGTCAAAAGAAAAAGCAAAAGAAACGATGACCAAGCTTTGTAAATATGTTGATGTTTGTATTGCAAACGAAGAAGATGCAAATGATGTTTTTGAAATATCAGCTGCTAAAAGTGATGTCAATTCCAGTAGGATTGATATTGACGGTTATAAAGATGTAGCAAAACAGCTTTGCAATATGTTTTCGTTTAAATATGTAGCTTTTACACTCAGAAAATCTGTTAATGCAAACTATAATGAGTGGTCAGGTATGTTATTTGACGGAAATGAATATTTCCTTTCAGATAATTATAAAATACAGATTGTTGACAGAGTAGGCGGAGGAGATTCATTTGCCGCTTCTTTGATTTATGGTTTGATTAACGATTTTGACAATCAAAAAGCAATTGATTTTGCAGTTGCTGCAAGTTGCCTTAAACATTCAATAGAGGGCGACTATAATCTTATAACCGTTGAAGAAGTAAATCGCCTTATGAACGGCGATAAATCCGGAAGAGTTAAAAGATAATCTAAAATATATGTTAGGGGATTTTTTAGTGGACAATAATGAAACAATGGTGTCAATTCTGTGCACGGCATATAATCACGAAAAATATATAAGACAATGTCTTGATGGCTTTGTTATGCAGAAAACCAATTTCAAGTTTGAAGTAATTGTGCATGACGATGCCTCAACGGATAATACGGCAAACATTATTCGTGAATATGAGAATAAATATCCGGATATAATTAAGCCGATTTATCAAAAAGAGAATCAGTATTCAAAAGGAGTCAGTCTTAGTAAAATTATGTGTGCTAAATGTAGGGGGAAATATGTAGCATTCTGTGAAGGTGATGATTTTTGGACTGATGAATTAAAATTACAAAAACAGGTTGATGCTCTGGAAAACAATACGGAATGTAAGTGCTGTGTGTGTACGGTTCGAGATGTTGATGAAGATGGTACTTCTCTGAATTTAACACATCCGAGTGTTCCTTTTGAAAGTTCTGCCATTGATATAGAAGGCTTTTTAAAACTTGCAATTTCCGAGTATGTTTTTCAGACCTCTTCATATATGTTTTTAAAAGAAGATTATTCTGAATACATTATTAATCCTCCACAGTTCAGAAAGGTATCTCCTGTTGGCGACTGGCCAATGCTTTTGTATTTTTGTACAAAGGGAAATATTTATTACATTAACGATGAAATGTCTTGCTATCGTAGAAATGTAGTAGGTAGTTATACAAACACGATAGGTGTGGAGACTATTCAGAAGAGAAAAAAATTTAATCAAGGACTTATTGATATGATAAATGCTTTTGATAAGTACACAGATTATAAATATCATAATTATTGTGAACAGTTTTCTGAAAGATTTGTTAAATATTATTACGATTGCCTTAAGGAAGAAAGAAATTTTAAAGAAATAGTTAATAAAAAGTATAGAAAATTTTTTAAAGAAGAGAGTTCTAAAGATAGGCTTTACATTAAGTTAAAAGTATACTTGCCTTTCGTTGCAAACTTATATGATAAGATGAGAAAATAGATTAGAGGTTAGTTTTAATTATGAAAACTGTAATGGTAATACCGGGTGCATATGCACAAATTCCGTTAATTAAAAATCTTAAATTACAGGGATATAAGGTAGTTTGTGTGAATCCCTATGAAAATTCGCCTGCATTTGAATATGCAGATTATTCAGAACAATTTGATATAATGGATGTTGAAAATTGCATAGGTGTTGCCAAAAAATACGATGTTTGTGCAGTTTTGTCTGATGAGTGTGATATTGCGATGCCATCAGTTGCCGCAATAAGCGAGGCCTTGTCGCTTCCGTCAATCGGTTCAAAATTAGCAAGGCTCTATACGAATAAGGAAATGATGCGTGAATTCAGTCAGAAAAACGGTTTTCCATACACCGCCTATAAGCAGTGTAATACGCTTGAAGAAGCCAAAGAGTTCTTTAGTTCGTTAGGTTCACACAAGATGATTATCAAGCCGCTGGATAGTAACAGCAGCAGGGGTGTTTATACCGTTACAGATGAGAAAGAAATTGATGATTACTTTAATGAGTCGTTATCTTTTTCTCGTTCAATTAAGGCAGTATTATGTGAAGAGTATATTGAGGGAACAGAGTTTACAGTTGATGGTATTGTGATTAATGGAAAGCACTATTCTCTTGCAGTTTCTAAGAAAAAGCATTATCCGCATAATCTTAATATTGCTTGTGAACTTTATTTTTCAAATTATGACGATAGTTTTGATTACGATAAATTGAAGAAACAAAATGATTTGTATGTTGAAAAAACGGGTTTACCATTTGGTCTTACACACGCAGAGTACAAATTTAACGGAAAAGATTTTGTTATGATTGAAATCGGTGCAAGAGGCGGTGGGAATTTTATTTCATCACATATAGTACCGGCGATGACAGGACTTGATAATTATAAAATTTTAACTGAGCAAACATTGGGAATAAAAACTGATTTTTCATTTTATCCTGATAATCACTCAAAAAAATGTGCTGTTCTGGAGTTTTTTGACATTGATTCAGCAGATAATGGCAAAGAAATCAAAGCTGTGGTTGGTGATGAATTGTTAAAAAATGACACGAGAATCTTATTATATGAATTTAATTTTGAAATCGGGGATAGATTATATAAAGCTGCAAATGACAGTAAAAGAGTTGGTTTTTACATTGCCTGTGCAGACACACGTGAAGAACTTGACTCTTTGATGAAAAAAATCGCAAATGAAGTAAAATTTGTTTTTTAACGGAGGATAAGGTTATGCCGGAGAGTATTTGTGATAAAGTTATTGATTATCTTGTAAGAAACCGTGTCAGCACAACAGAAGTTGCCGATGCACTTGGAAAAACAGGCGTTGTACCTGATCTTATGCCTATTAACAGAGGACACTATAAAGCAGGAAAAATTAAGTGGGTGTATGCCTATGATGAAAGTAACTGGCCCGTCCATGAACAAATACAGGAGCTTGAAGAAGACAATATTGTTTTTGTTGACACATTTAATTGTGGAAACAGAGCAATTTTCGGGGAATTAGTAAGTAAATATATTTTGCTTTACAGACAGAGCAGAGCTATTGTTATCAATGGTAATATGAGAGATGCAGCGGCACTAATTAGGGAAAACTGGCCAATATGGTGCAAAGGTCTAAATCCGGTAGGTTGTTTTAACAGAAAGCCGGATAAACCTTTTAATGAAGAACAAAGACAGAAAAATTATGAGAAATATGATGGCGCTATTGCGGTTTGTGATGATTGCGGAGTTGTCATTGTTCCAAAAGGCAGGATAAATGAAGAGTTCTATCAAGCTTTGATTAAGATTGAAAATCAGGAGGATATTTGGTTTGATCGTCTTGATCATTACAAGGAAAATACATTTGATATTGTGTGTATGAAGAATTATTTAAAAGACGAAAATTACAGGAAATGATAAGGAGTACAATTGATATGGATTTTACTGTTGAACAAATGCTGAAAGATGGCTTTACCATAAAAATGGCTAATTTCTATCATGAGTTAATGGAAAAAGAACGCAATTCAGGTTTGTGGTCTGATGAATTTATTGACTGGGCTCATAATAACGGCTTTTTGGCTGAGAGCGCAGTTGCATACAACCTTACGGAAGAAAACAAAAATGACTATCTTTCGGATTATGACTACCGAAAAATCTGGCCGTTAAATTCCTGGGAGCGCATATGGATAAATGACAAATTGACTCTTAAATATATGCTGTCCGGTACACGGTTGGACAAGTATATGCCTAAGTATTATTATTATACAGATTCATCAAGAGGATTGATTCCACTTGTAGATAACGAGGATAAGGACAACGGACTTGATGCGTTTATTAATTGCTTAAAAAGGAATAAGGCTTTTGCCTGTAAACCTTGTAACGGAGCAGGTTCGCAGGGCTTTTTTAAATTAAGTTGTATTGGCTCTGAATTCTTAATTAATGAAAAGAAAGTTAACGAAAAAGAAATCGAAGAGTTTTTGGTGGAACATCCAAATTTTGTATTCACAGAGTATTTATATCCGAGTGAAAATATGTCAAAAATAAGTCCCCTTGTACATACTTTAAGGATCGTTGTGGCTAATGAAAATAATGATTCACCTTTTATAGTAGGTGGTTATCTCAGATTTGCAAATAAAACTACGGGTGCTGCAAATCATATGACCGGAATGGAAGATTCTAATTTTGATATTGACGTTGAGGTTGACTGGAAAACCGGAAGATTTTTTAATCCTAAAGCAGTCGGATTAAAAAAAGTTTATCCTTTGGAAATACATCCGGATAACGGGGTACGAATAGAAGGTGTTATTGATAACTGGGATGAAATAATCAATTTTATTTACAGCTTTTCAAAAAAATATAATCTCTGTGAGTATTTAGGATTTGATTTATGCGTTTCAACTAATGGAGTGAAATTAATGGAAATTAATTCCCATCCAGGTATAAAACATATGCAGATAATAAAGCCTTTGATGGCAGATAAGATCGCCGAAACATATTTCAGCGGTAAAAAAGATCGTATTGCAGGACTTGATGAAAGTCAGTTGGCATTAAGGCACAAAACATGGAGATGAAAAAATGAAAAAAATATTAGTACTTGGTGCAAACGGCGGTATCGGAAGGTATTTGATTGATTATTTTAACGAAAACGGTAGCGAGAATTTTGAAATTATCGGTACGGGAAGACACGATTTTAACTTTAGCCGTAATATACCGAATTTCACATATTTAAAGTTAGATATTTGCAAAAAGAAAGATTTTCAGAAATTACCTACAGATATTCATGCAGTTATTATTCTTGCTGGAGCTATGCCTGCAAGAATGGACGGATATCATCCTGAGGAATATTTAAACACAAATATTTTAGGCATTTTCAATGTTCTTGAATTTTGCAAAGACAACAATATTGATAGAGTTATTTTTACTCAGAGCTTTGGTGATATAAAAGACAGGGCTGAGGATAATATATTGTTAAAACCTGATATGTCTCCAAAATTTAATTACGGAACAGATCATTCTGTTTATGTTGTAAGTAAAAATACAGCTGTTGAACTTATTAAATGCTACCATGCCATGTATGGTATAAAAGCATTTATATTCAGATTACCAACAGTATATTCATGGTCACACAATGATTCTTATTATGTTGATGGTGTAATAAGGAAGCGTGCATGGAGAATATTGATTGATAAGGCAACCAAAGGTGAAGATATTGAAGTGTGGGGAGATCCAAACCGAGAAAAAGATATGGTCTATGTCAAGGATTTTTGCCAGATGCTCTATCTCAGTTGTCTTACTGATGTGAGTTATGGGCACTATAATGTGGGTACCGGTGTAGGTGTTTCTCTGTTATCACAAATTCAGGGTATGATAGATGTTTTTTCAGAAGAAAAAACATCAAAAATCGTATTCAGACCTGACAAACATAATGCACCGCAGTATATAATGGATATTTCAAACGCAGTTAAAGATTTGGGGTACAAACCAAAATATAATTATATTGATATGCTTATTGATATGAAACTTGAACGAGATTTGGGAAGATTCTGATATTTCAGAATAAGGAGCATTTATGAAAATCTTAGTAACCCGTTCCTCAATGCCTAATTTTGAGGAATACATAGAAGAAATAAAAGACATTTGGGATTCACATTGGCTTACCAATATGGGACCAAAGCACAAGAAACTTCAGGCACAACTCAAGGATTATCTTGGTGTTGATAATATTGACTTATTTACAAACGGTCATATGGCACTTGAACTTTCTTTGCAGGCTATGAAATTGCAGGGAGAGGTAATAACAACTCCGTTTACCTTTGCATCAACTACGCACTCAATAGTGCGTAACGGCTTGACACCCGTTTTTTGCGACATAAATCCTGATGATTATACAATTGATGTTACAAAGATTGAAAGCCTTATAACCGATAAAACCTGTGCTATTATGCCGGTTCATGTCTATGGTAATGTTTGCAATATTGAAGAAATTCAGAAAATTGCAGATAAATACGGTTTGAAGGTTATTTACGATGCCGCACATACTTTTGGCGTGAGATACAAAGGCAAGGGAATAGGCGGTTTTGGCGATGTTTCCTGCTTTAGTTTTCATGCAACAAAGGTGTTCAATACTATTGAGGGCGGTGCGGCTTGTTTCAAAGATCCCGAATTTGGTCTTGATTTGTACAGACTTAAAAATTTTGGAATCAGAGGTCCTGAGGTAGTGGATGCCGTTGGTGCGAATGCTAAAATGAATGAGTTTTCTGCCGCAATGGGCATTTGTAATTTAAAACATATTGAAGAAGAAATCGGAAAACGAAGGAAAGTTGTTGAAAGATATAGGGCGAATCTTGAAAATGTTGACGGTATTAAGCTTTCTCCCATACAAAAAGATGTTGTTCCGAACTACGCATATTTTCCCGTTGTATTCGATGAAAAAGTTTTTGGTGCAACAAGAAATGAAGTGTTTGAAAAGCTTGCAGAAAATGATATTTGTGCAAGAAAGTATTTTTATCCGTTAACGAATACTTTTGAATGTTTTAACGGTAAATTTGATGTCAGCAAAACACCTGTTGCATTGCACATAAGCAACAGAGTTCTGACTTTGCCGTTGTATGCAGATTTACCGCTTGATGATGTTGACAGGATTTGCAATATTATAATTGCTTGTAAGAAATAATATTACAGATGGTGATTCTATGAAAGGTATAATTTTAGCCGGTGGGTCGGGGACTCGACTTTACCCATTGACAAAGGTAACATCGAAACAACTGTTGCCGATATATGATAAGCCGATGATTTATTATCCCATGTCGGTGCTTATGAATGCAGGAATCCGTGATATTCTTATCATATCGACTCCGCAGGATACCCCTCGTTTCGAGAATCTTCTCGGCGATGGTCATCAGTTTGGCGTTAATCTTACATATGCCGTTCAGCCGAGTCCTGACGGACTTGCTCAGGCGTTTATAATCGGAGCTGATTTTATCGGTGATGACGATGTTGCAATGGTACTCGGCGATAATATTTTTGCCGGTCACGGTCTTAACGAGAGATTAAAGTCTGCTGTTGAAAATGCAAAAAATGGCAACGGAGCTACTGTTTTCGGGTATTATGTTGATGACCCCGAAAGATTTGGCATTGTTGAATTTGACAAGAACGGCAAGGCTGTTTCTATTGAAGAAAAGCCTGAAAAGCCAAAGTCGAACTACTGCGTAACGGGCTTGTACTTCTATGATAACAGGGTTGTTGAGTATGCGAAAAACCTTACTCCGTCCGCAAGAGGCGAGCTTGAAATAACCGACCTCAACAGAATTTATCTTGAAAATAATGCCTTGAATGTTGAACTTCTCGGACAGGGCTTCACTTGGCTTGACACAGGCACCCATGAGAGCCTTGTTGATGCAACTAATTTTGTAAAGACTATCGAAACTCATCAGCACAGAAAAATAGCCTGTCTTGAAGAAATTGCCTACCTCAACGGTTGGATTTCTAAGGAAGATGTGATGAAGGTTTACGAGGAAGTTAAGAAAAATCAGTACGGTCAATACCTTCTTGATGTGCTTAACGGCAAATATCTTGACGCTTAATGAGGAGAATTTATTATGACAATAATAGTTACAGGCGGAGCGGGCTTTATCGGCTCAAACTTCGTTTTTCATATGCTCAAAAAATATCCCGATTACAGAATCGTATGTCTTGATTGTCTTACATATGCCGGCAATCTCTCAACGCTTGCTCCTGTTATGGATAATCCGAATTTCCGTTTTGTGAAAGAAAGCATTACCGACAGGGAGGCAGTTTACAAGCTTTTTGAAGAAGAACATCCCGATATGGTTGTAAACTTTGCCGCAGAGAGCCATGTTGACCGATCAATTGAAAATCCGGAAGTTTTTCTTGATACAAATATCAAGGGTACTGCCGTGCTTATGGATGCTTGCAGAAAGTACGGAATCAAGCGTTATCATCAGGTTTCCACCGATGTGGTTTACGGCGATCTTCCGCTTGACAGACCTGACCTTTTCTTTACAGAGAAAACTCCGATTCACACAAGCAGTCCGTATTCATCATCAAAAGCCGGTGCAGACCTTCTTGTGCTTGCTTATTACAGAACATACGGCTTGCCCGTAACAATAAGCCGTTGTTCAAACAACTACGGTCCTTATCATTTCCCTGAAAAACTCATTCCACTTATGATTGCAAATGCTCTTGCGGACAAGCCGCTTCCTGTTTACGGTGAGGGTTTGAATGTTCGTGACTGGCTTTATGTTGAGGATCATTGCAAAGCAATTGACCTTATTATCCACAACGGCAGAGTGGGTGAGGTTTATAATGTCGGCGGTCATAATGAAAAAAGAAATATAGATATCGTTAAGATTATCTGCAAAGAGCTTAACAAACCTGAAAGCCTTATAACCTATGTAACAGACAGAAAAGGTCACGATATGCGTTACGCAATTGATCCGACTAAGATTCATAATGAACTTGGTTGGTTGCCTGAAACAAAGTTTGAGGACGGCATTAAAAAGACCATCCAGTGGTATCTCGATAACCGTGAATGGTGGGAGACCATCATCAGCGGTGAATATCAGAACTACTACGAAAAAATATATGATAACATATAATTGATATATGTTATGATTTTATTTTAGGGAGAAATGTTAATATGGGATTAGGAAATGTAGTTAAACTTACCCTAAGGTGTATTCCTTATAGTTTGTTTGTGAAATTGTATCCAATATTTAAAAAAAGCCGAATATCATTTTTATCAGACTTCTCTGATGAGGTCTATTATAAACGCTTTCTTAAAGAATCACCTTTGATTAATGACACTGATAATTATATAAATAAAGTAAAAAAGAAAAACAAATATTGCTTAATAAAAAGAGGTGTTTGGGAATATAAAATTGCCAACTTTTGCTTTGTGAAGGATATGTTATCTCTGATTCTTTGGTGCCTTGATAGGGGATACTTACCGATAGTTTCTTGCTATCCGCACGAGTCACAAGAATACTATAAGGATGATGTTAGTTTATGGGATATGTTTTATTTTCAACCTTTTACTAAGAAAAATGTATCAAATATAACTGTTACAGAGGAATGCCCAATTCAAGTATCGTCTATTCATCCTTCTTTTAGTGATTGTTACAATAAAGAAATGATTTCTTTTTGGAATAAGATATTTAACAGATTTGTTAAATACAATAATGAGGTTTCAAAGTACATTGATGCTGAATATAATAAATTAATAAAAGGTAAAAAGGTTGTAGCCTGTGTAATGAGGAGCACAGACTATACAAAAACAAAACCAACAGGTCATCCTAAACAGCCTTCAATAGATGAGGTTTTTTGCAAATTAGATTCAGTAATGCATGAATATGGTATAGATTATATTTATTTAGCAACTGAGGATGGTAATATTGCAGATGAATTTAAAAAGAAATTTCCTGGAAAGATAATAGAAAATAAGAGAAGATATTTTAATGAAATATTTGACAATATTAATGCAGACAGAATTAGTGCAGTACATTTTGACAGAGAGAATGATAATTATTTGAAAATGATTGAGTATATGTCATCAATTGACCTCGTGAGTAAATGCGATTATTTAGTAACCGGTCTTTGCGGTGGTAGTCAAATGGCAATTTATCGTAATGGAAACACCTACAAATATTCATATATTTTTGACAAAGGAGTCTATTGAGTGAAAAAGTGCAAGGTACTTGTCACAGGCGTAGCAGGTCAGCTTGGACATGATGTAATGAATGAACTTGCAAAGCGTGGATATGACGGAATCGGAACTGATATTGCCGATAGTTATTCGGGCGTGCAGGATAATACTGCCGTTGTCGGAATGCCGTATGTTCAGGTTGATATTACCGATGCCGAATCTGTTGAAAAAACAATTAAAGAGATAAAGCCTGATGTTGTAGTTCATTGTGCCGCATGGACTGCTGTTGATGCGGCAGAAGATGAGGGAAACAGGGACAAGGTATTTGCTGTCAATGTTGAGGGTACGAGGAATATTGCCCATGCTTGCAAAGAAATTGATGCGAAAATGGTATATACTTCAACCGATTATGTATTTGACGGACAGGGAACAGAGCCTTGGAAACCTGATTGCAAAGAATATGCTCCGCTCAATATTTACGGACAGTCAAAGCTTGACGGTGAACTTGCGGTAAGTGAGATTCTCGACAAATATTTTATTGTCAGGATAGCCTGGGTGTTCGGCACAAACGGAAACAACTTTATCAAAACTATGCTCAAACTAGGCAAAAAGTTTGATACAATCAGAGTTGTTAATGATCAAATCGGCACACCGACATATACCTATGACCTTGCAAGACTTCTCGTTGATATGATTGAAACTGATAAATACGGTTACTACCATGCAACAAATGAGGGCGGATATATCAGTTGGTACGATTTTGCCTGCGAAATTTTCAGACAGGCAGGATTTTCAACAAATGTAAATCCCGTAACAACCGAGGAATATGGCATTTCAAAGGCAAAAAGACCGTTCAATTCAAGACTTGATAAGGCAAAACTTATTGAAAACGGCTTTACACCTCTGCCCGATTGGCATGATGCTTTGAAAAGATATTTGGATGAAATATAATTTTAGTTATGGAGATAATAATATGGGACAGATAAAGGTTACAAAAGCGCCTATTGAAGGACTTTATGTTATTGAACCGACAGTTCACGGCGACAATCGTGGATATTTTATGGAAACATATAATCAGAATGATATGCATGAGGCAGGACTTGATATGGTGTTTGTACAGGACAATCAAAGTATGAGTACTAAAGGTGTTTTGAGAGGACTGCATTTTCAAAAGCAGTATCCGCAGGGTAAGCTTGTGCGTGTAATCAAGGGAAGTGTGTTTGATGTTGCTGTTGACCTCAGAAAAGACAGCAAGACATACGGCAAGTGGTACGGTGTTGAACTTACCGAAGAAAATAAAAAGCAGTTTTACATTTCAGAGGGCTTTGCACACGGCTTCCTTGTTTTGAGTGATGTAGCGGAGTTTTGCTATAAGGTTACTGATTTTTATCACCCTGGTGATGAAGGCGGACTTGCTTGGAATGATCCCGAAATCGGCATAGAATGGCCAAAACTTGAAGGTGAGTACAAAGGCGATGCTGATTCGGATGGCTACACAGTTGACGGCACACCACTTAATCTTTCTGATAAAGATAAAAAGTGGTTGGGTTTGAAAGATACTTTTAAGTTTTAAATACAAAAACTCCCCATAGATTTCATTGCGAAGTCTATGGGGAGTCTTTTTGTGAATTATTGGTTACTTCTTCTTTTTCAATTCATTTTTAAAGCATTTTTTATCGAATGAGGGGTTGAAGGCGTAGAAGTTCTTTTCGTTGAGTTTATCGGTCAAGAGGCGGAGATTTTCGCCGAAGCGTTGGTAATGGACAACCTCACGGGCACGCAGAAAGCGAATCGGATCTTTTACATCGTAGTCATCGCAGAATCTTAGGATGTTATCGTAGGTTGTTCGGGCTTTTTGCTCAGCCGCCATACTTTCGTGGAGGTCGGTTATCGGATCGCCTTTAACCTGCATTGATGCAGCTGTATAGGGGAAACCTGCTGCCGCCTGTGGGAAAATTCCGGTTGTGTGGTCAACAAAATAGTCACCGAATCCCTGTTCCTTGATTTCATCCTCGGTGAGGTCTTTCGTCAGCTGATATACTATTGCACCGATCATTTCAAGATGATTAAGTTCCTCTGTGCCTGACGAGTCCCCTTGGTTGGAAGTTTTACCGTTTAAAAGCTATAAATTTATATCATACGGAAAGCTTGATAAACGCACAACCATTCTTGCAACAGAATCGGACAAGCACAGAAGAAAATGCTTTACAGCAAGGCTGTATCTGATATAAAACAACACTCAAAAACTAATTGCCATATTATTAATTTGGTGGTACAATTTAAATATATTACGCTTATTTACGGTGATGAAATGATTAGAGAAATCAAAATAGATGAACTGAACGAGTTGCTTGAATTATATACCCACTTACACGAATTGGGTGTTCCTGAGCACAACGAGGATTTGGAGAAAACATGGAACACAATTTGCAACAATAAAAATCATCACATTATAGTCTGCGAGGTTGACGGCAAAATTGTTTCTTCCTGCGTGTGCGTGATAATTCCAAATCTTACAAGAAATATCCGTCCTTACGCTTTTATAGAAAATGTGGTTACTCACGCCGATTACAGAGGTAAAGGCTACGCAACAGCCTGCCTGAATTATGCAAAAGAACTTGCAATAACATCAGATTGTTACAAAATGATGTTGCTCACAGGCTCAAAGAACAATAAAACTTTAGACTTTTATAAAAAAGCAGGCTACAACTCAGAGGATAAAACTGCGTTTATTCAATGGTTATAGGGAGTGATACTTTGAATATAGAGTACAGAAAAGCAACATTTATGGAAGATTGAAAGGGATTTAAAATGGAAGTAAAGTTTTATGATACAGTAGAAGATAAGCTTTTAAAATTTGCAGTGATTGTTGCAAAGTCAAACGGCATGTGGGTGTTCTGCAAGCATAAAGAGCGTGATACATACGAATGTCCGGGCGGTCACAGAGAAGCAGGCGAAAATATTGACGATACTGCAAGGCGTGAATTGTATGAGGAAACCGGCGCTATTGCTTATTCTATCAAGCCAATCTGTGTTTACTCGGTAACCGATCCCAATAATTTCAACGGAGTAGAAACATTCGGAAAACTCTATTTTGCTGATATTGCTACCTTCGAAACGGAGCTGCACAGCGAAATAGAAAAGATTGAATTATTTGACGAACTGCCGACAAAGTGGACATATCCCCTGATTCAGCCGCTTTTATTAAAAGAAGTTGAGCGCAGGAGATTGCTTGAAATTGTAATGGAGGATAAATATTGAAATACAAAAATATTCTTTGGGATTGGAACGGTACAATTCTCAACGATACGCCTGTTGCTTTTGAAGCGACAAATATTCTATTGGAAAGATACGGCTATCCTACAATTACATTAGAGTATTATCGGGATAATATTGACACGCCTATTGTGAATTTTTACAGTAAAATCTTTGATTTGAATAAACACGATTTAGAAATTCTGGACAACGAATGGGGCGTTTTGTATAATCAACTTTCCGATAAAATCGGATTACACGAAGGCGTTAAGGAATTACTATGTTCCTTTGCCGATAAAAACTGCCGTCAGTCAGTATTGTCGGCTTTCAGAACAGAAGTAATCACAAAATACGCACGCAAGTTTTCGTTAGAGAAATTTTTTGAGGATATTCTCGGCACACAGAATATCGTAATGGAAAGCAAAACTATGCGTGGCAGACGATATATGAAGGAACACGGTTTTGCTCCTGAACAAACACTTTATATCGGCGATACTGTACACGATTTCGATACCGCTCTTGCGTTAGGCGTGGATTGCGTGCTGTTTTCAGGCGGACAGCAGTCTCCAAAATTATTGCAAAAATGCGGTGTGCCTGTGTTTGATAGTTTTGCGGAAATCAAAAACCGGATTATTATTTAGGATATTATAGTTTTATAAAGCAACCCCCAATCAGCACAGCAGAGTTGATTGAGGGTTGTTTATTCTATTAGATTTTAATTTACCAATATCGGTATTCTCTTGATTTTTATCCTACTTCATTTTTACGGGAATCCAAATTTCGCAATAGTAATTTTCATCTGCTGTTCCGTTTGGATATTTTTTCGGGTCATCATAGTATTCCACGCAGTATCCGGCGGCAAACTCGTAGTCCTTTGTAGCGGGCAACCACTCGGTGTAGATTGATTCGTTGATTTTTTGCAGTGCCTGCGGCATAGGACCCTTGCAGGGGAACACCGCCCATGTAAATGCAGGAATCGTTTTTGTGACAAAGCCTTCGGGGATTTCCTTTTGAGAATCATATGTATCTGCAATCAGATACTCAAAACTCTCCTGTCCCATACTTTCGTCAATATTGATTCCGAATTCTCCGCAAACAACAGAACCTTTACCGCTTGCAAAATGCTCCTGCCAGAATTGCGGAACGTTCTCCTTTGCCCCTTCATAGGGAAATACTTTAGAGTTAGCTATAACGGTGAATGCTTCTTTTCTCACGATTTTATAATCCATGAGATAACCTCCTTCAAGTGAAAATTTCAGTTTCAGCGGAGCAAATGACTTCAGAAGTACCTTGTTCCTGCGTACAGCCGATGGGGAAGTACCGTGAAATCTTGTGAATGCCTTGGTAAAGCTGTCGGGTGAATCGTAGCCGTACTTCAGCGCAATGTCAATAATACTTTCCTGTGTCGCAAGAATATCATTTCCGGCAAGGGTAAGACGTCTGTTTCTTATGTATTCGCCCACCGTGTATCCGCAAAGCATTGCAAATCCCTTTTGAAAATAGAACGGTGATACATTTACTGCTATTGCTATATCGTCCACAGTAATGCTCTCGGTAATGTGCTCCTCAATGTATTGAATTGAGTTTCCGATAATTGACATCCATTCCATCTGAATCAAGCTCCTTTGCTGTTACTGTACCTACATTATACAACTTGCCGTATGTTGTGTCCCGACAATCTCTGCTTTGTTTTGTCCGATATATTATATTGAAAGTTATGGTGAAATCCGATTAACTCTGCTTTATATTATAACATACAACAACATTAATGTCGCAAGAAAAATGATATTGGCTATGGTGAAGAACAGGAGATACTTTCCTTTGGATACATTTTTCTTTTGTGTTATGAATTTGTATGAAATCAGACTTGCCATAGATGCGATTAATGTACCTAAACCGCCTATATTAGTTCCGACAATCAATGCTTGTAAGTTATCGGTGAAATTTGACAAAAGCAGTGCCGCCGGAACATTGCTTACAACCTGAGATGTAAGCACAGCAGTAATCACCTCATTACCTGATATAAATTTCTGTAACAGAGATGAAAACATTGGGAGTCTGCCCATATTTCCAATGAATATAAAGAAACCAATAAATGTGAGTAACAGGGAATAGTCCACTTTTTTCAGCACTTTTCTGTCAAAAATCAGGATTGCAAAAAGTGTAACGGCAAACGCAATACTAACACTAATAACACGCAATACCGCAAGAATGCAAATGCAAAACAGCACAGCATATATTATCACTTTAAAGGTGTTTTTTTCTTTGCTGTTTGTAGTCAGACTTACGGTGATTTTCTTGTTCCCAAAGCTCCCTATGGCAAAACTACTGACAAGCAACATTGTAAGCGATAAAACTGTATAAGGCAACATCAATAAAATGAATTTTTCAAAAGCCATACCCGATTTTCCGTACAGATACAAATTCTGCGGATTGCCAATTGGCGTCAGCATACTGCCAAGATTAGCAGCTATGGTCTGCAAAATCACCACGGGAATAATCCACTTTTTCTCCTCTGCCTGCCCAATCATATCAAACAGAACAAAGGTAAACGGAACAAAGGTTATGAGCGCCACATCATTGGTAATTATCATACTGAAAAAGAAACAAAGTAAAGTCAGCGTTACCACAAGCTGGCGAATATTTTTCACCTTGTTTAGCAGCTTTCGTGAGATTTCTTCAAATATGCCCATACTCTGAAAGCCTGCCATCAATGCCATCAAAGAGAACAATATTCCCAGTGTCCTGAAATCTATATACTCAAGATAATCCTTGTCCGGTGTTACAAAGAACATTGAAATCACCGCAAGCACACAGGCTACAATAAGTATCATTTCCTGTTTTATAAACTCAAAAATTTTCCTCTTCACATTTTACTCCAAATTTTTATTTACTGATAATTGATAGATAAGCACATCTCGGTATAGTGATTGCGGTTCGGTATTCAGCCATTCAAGTGCAGAATCAATTTCGATTGAAAAGCCTTTTCCAAAGTAATCAAACATCTTTTTGTGACTGCCCGAAAATGGTAGAGCAATAACTTTTTTGATATTCTCCTCAATAGAGAATGCAGGTCTGTAGCTTCTGTTTCCGTTAAGAAGCGACTTGCCGTTGTCAAAAATCGGTGCCGTAAGATATTTATTGTTCTTCGTGTCGCAAATCACTGCAAGATTGTTAAAATGTCTGTCCTCGTTCAGCGTTATATAATCAAGGGTAAAGATATTTTTCAGATATTTCTTTATATCTAAATCGAGGTATTTTCTGAAAAAGTCAACGGTATATTCAATATAGCCTTCCATTGATTCAAACTCGAACTTTTTAGCAGACAGTTTTGTGCCGGTAATTCTTTGATGAATACGCTCAAACGTGATTAATTCATAACCCGGTTTAAGAAAATCCTTGCTTCTGCAACCGCTTTTGCCGTTTATCTTTCCGTATTCATAAACAACATAGCTTTTCTTCGGCAGAGTGCTGAATGTGAGAAGTTTTGAAACAAGGTATTCAACAATGCCTTCTTCAAAAGTATCTGTTTTATACCAGTATCCCTTGTCATAGAATTTCGTTTGCGTGCCTTCACTTGTTCCGTCAATGTTTACTGTCAGATCGTCGCTTAATGTTATGTCAAACATATTTTTCTCCTTTAGGACAAAGCTTTCTCCAAGTGATATTGTTGTCGCCGAATTTAAACCAGATAGAGTCGTTGTAGCTTACGCCAAAGGTTCTTTTTACAATTTCAATAGGCTCATACTCATCAAGTCCTATTTTATTAAGCAGTTCCTTTATATCTGCACGACCACGCTCCCAGCAGCGTGTTTCAAACAGCTCGCCGAGCTTTGCAATATCAATTTTGTCAAAAGCAAGGAAAAATTGCTTCATCGGATTGTCGGTGAACTTCTTGATAAATACTTCGTTGTTTTTGATGTTCACAACAGCAGTCAGTTCATCTTTCCAGTAAACCGAAATCTTACAGCCGTCCCACTTGTTTTTCAGTTTATCCTCAAGCTGAATATTGCAGTTGAGTTTTTCGGCAATGACGGATATGGTTTCAAGCTGAGGTGAAATCTGATGTGTTTCTATTCTTGCAATTGTAGATTGAGGCATATTGCATCGCTTTGCCAGCTCACGCTGAGATATTTTTAATCCTTTGCGTTTGTCAGCAAGTTCATCAACTATATTATATTCATTCATAACATCACCTCTTGTTATTTATGATAGCAAATATGCTATTATATGTCAATGAGCTTACAGATGCAACTTTTAAATTCCTGTAATCGTAGCAAATTACATATGTTTTGGCACATTATTAAGAAATACCCGACATAATTAAATATCTCGATACGAAGTATAGTTATTGTATATAATAGCATAAAAAATTGTAAAAGAATGTTGATTGCTTTTCACAAGTATGATAAAATTAATATACAATAACTTCTCATAAGTTTTATTATCAGAACATAATTCGTATTGTTCAGCATAACTAAACGTATTTATTCATAATAGGATTAATTGAAGAATAGTTGTGGCTAATTTGATACACTTTTATTAAACAATCTGAAAGAGGTTAGATATATGAATTCTTTTGCAATACTCAAAGGCGAAAAATACACATATGTAAACAGAATTAAAAACATTATAACTGACGAAACTGCCGTACTCTGCAAGGATGAGTGCGGCAATTTTTATTTTTGCAGTATTGATGAATGGGTTAATAATAGACCTGTTGAAATCAATACCACAGATAAAACACAAGTTAATAAATACAGCACTCCGCAGCAGAAAATCGAACTGTATAAATCTCTGTTTTGTGGTAGAACTGATGTATATGCAAAACGATATTACAATACAAAAAACGGTAAAAGCGGATATGTGCCTGCTTGCAGTAATGAGTGGGTGAATTTTGTATGTGACAAGAAGAAATATACCTGCTCAAAATGCCCGAACCGCAGTTTTATTGAAATGAATGACAGGGTTATTTACAATCACCTGAAAGGCAATGATGAATTCTGCCGTGATGTAGTCGGAATCTATCCAATGCTGTCTGACGAAACAACAAAATTTCTTGCAATCGACTTTGATGAGGAAAGCTGGCAGGAGGATGTAACTGCTGTTCGTAAAATTTGCAGAGAATATAATATCCCTGTAAGCGTTGAGCGTTCACGCTCGGGAAACGGTGCGCATATGTGGTTCTTTTTTGGTGAAGCAATACCCGCGTCTGTTGCAAGAAAATTCGGTAGCGGATTACTCACAAAAGCTATGGAAAGCCGACACGAAATTAAACTTGACTCTTATGACAGAATGTTTCCAAATCAGGACACTATGCCAAAAGGCGGATTTGGAAATTTGATTGCCCTTCCGTTACAGGGGAGAGCACGAAAAAGTAAAAACAGTGAATTTGTTGATGACAATTTTATATCCTATCCCGACCAATGGGAGTGCCTGTATAATATTAAAAAAATCACTGCAAATGAGATTGAGGAATATACAAAGCTGTTATGCGATAACGGAGACTTGGGAGAATTAGTATCTGAAGATGAAAAGCCGTGGGAGAAAAAGCCGGAACAAAATATTACCCCAATGGATTTTTCGGGAACAGTTGAAATTGTAAAGGCTAATATGCTTTTTATTAAAAAGAAAGGTATCTCGCAATATGCGCTCAACAAAATAAAAAGGCTTGGTGCGTTTAAAAATCCTGACTTTTATAAATCACAGGCGATGCGGCTGCCGATATACAACAAGCCCAGAATAATTGATACAACTGAAGAAACGGATAAATTCCTTTGTATTCCGAGAGGCTGCGAAGAGAGTCTTTTGGCTTTGCTTGATAACGCAGGGTCAGAATATATAATTGAAGATAAAAGAAACATAGTCTTGCCGGTAAATGTAAAGTTCAAAGGTGAATTATATGCAGAACAGCAGTCAGCAGTAAATGAAATGCTGAAATATGAAAATGGTGTTCTGTCTGCTACAACTGCATTCGGTAAAACTGTTGTAGCCTCATATATTATAGCTCGGAGAAGTGTTAACACATTGATTCTTGTTCATTCTGCCGCCTTGCTTGAACAATGGGAAAAGTCATTATCTCAATTTTTGATATTTGAAGATAAACTCCCGGAACAACCAACAACAAGAGGTAGAAAAAAGAAAATTTCTCATATAGGGTTGCTCGGTTCTGGAAAGAATACTCTTAACGGAAAAGTTGATATTGCAATTATGCAATCTTCGATAAAGGACAATGAAGTCAAGGAGTTTGTTAAGGATTACGGTATGGTGATAGTAGACGAGTGCCATCATGTTTCAGCATTCAGCTTTGAAAAAATCCTGAAAACAGTCAATGCAAAATATGTTTACGGGCTTACAGCAACACCGGTCAGACAGGACGGACATCATCCGATTATTTTTATGCAATGCGGTCCGATAAGATACAAGGTAGATGCAAGAATACAGGCTGAAAAAAGAGCTTTTTCGCATTATATGATTCCGAGATTTACCGAATTCAGAGTTGCTGAAAACGACATTGATTATCAGACCGTCTGCGCAAAAGTCTGTACGGATGAAATGCGAAATAATATGATTGTTAATGATGTTATAAAGGCAGTGATAAATAAAAGAAACCCGATTATTTTAACGGAGCGCAAGGAACACGCTGATTTGCTTGCAGGACTTATTAAGGACAAATGCGATAATGTATTTGTGTTAAGCGGCAAGGACAAAGCTAAAGACAAGAAGCTTAAATTAGAACAAATTAAAGCTGTGCCAAAGTCTGAAAATCTTGTTATTGTTGCAACAGGCAAATATGTTGGAGAAGGCTTTGATGAACCAAGACTTGATACGCTTTTCCTTGCCATGCCGATTGCGTGGAAAGGGACTCTTGCACAGTATGCAGGCAGATTGCACCGAAATTATGATGGCAAGCAGGAGGTTTGTGTTTACGATTATGCAGATATTTTTATACCTATGCTCGAGAGAATGTATCATAAAAGAGTAAAAGGATATGCGGAATTGGGATATACAGTGAAATCTTCAGATAATGAAACAGAGAATATTATTTTTGATACAAAGACATACTCAGGTAAGTTTTCGGAAGATATTTGCAGAGCTGTAAAGAAAATTGTAATTTCAGCACCAAGATTGAACAAATCTGTAGCGAAGAAAATAATGAACACAGTTGATAAAAATATAGATTTCAGGATTGTTACAAAAACCGAGAACAATGATATAGTCAGTGAGATATTGGGTTCAGAGGAAATCAGCAACTGCGAATTCATTATGTATGATAATGTATTCCAAAACTTTGCTGTTATTGACGAGCGAATTGTCTGGTATGGAAATATCAATTTCTTAAGCTATAACTATTCAGAAGAAAGCGCAATGAGATTTATAAGCGAAAGCGTGGCAGGTAGTCTTACGGATATTTTAGATGTAAAAAATACTTTGTTTGATTGTTGAATTAATTAAGTAACCACTGATAAAATTATCTGTCTTTGCAATATGCACAAACGATTTAATAGTGCTTCTTAACGATTATACTTGAATATATAGACGGATATGTAAATATATCGTAAATATATGTTCAAAAATGTGATAACAAAGATTGAAAAATTGGTAAAAATATGGTACAATAAACAATATTTGGTGTTTATACAAAGAGATTTTAATTTAATGTTAAGAGTGTGAATAATGAAAACTAATAATGATAATATAATTTACAAATTGTCTGAAATAATTTCAATACTTGATTCTGAGATTACAAATGAAAAGACCATTGCCCATAATGCAATTGATATGACGGATTGGGATGAGGGACAAAAAATATTAATTAATGCAAACAAGAAGATTTCTTTAATTAATAAGTGGAAAGCATCTCTTAATTTTCTTAAAGAAGAAATGCAACAGTCAGACTTGTTTCAATGCGATGCTTCAGGAGCAGATGATAAAAGTTCTGAAGCGGAGAAAAATTTGCAGGGCACGACCGATGAAAAATCAGAAGAAGATAAAGAACAAAAATTCATCAACGATTCTTTAGATCAAATAGGTGAAGGTTTTCACTATCAATTTAATAAATCAAAAGACAATGAATGCAAAAAGCAAACTGCTGTTACAATAAATTTTATTATCAATGACTCGGAATATAGTGTAAAGAGTTGGTCTGATTTTATTGTCACGGTGTGTGAGCATATGATTTTATTCAAGCCGTATTCTATGGCGATTATTGACACGTTTGACGATGTATATAGATTTACCAGAAATGAAAAAGATGCTAAAATACATATGGATAAACCTTTTATGTTAAGTAACGGGATCTGGCTTGAAACCGGCGGAACTAAAGAAGATATTATTTCTGATGTGTATATAATTATAAAGCACTGTGGGTTTTCTGAAGATAATTTATTAATAGAGGAGCTTTAAGATGGAAACTTATTCTGAAAAACTTAATGAACTTTTACCTAAAGCTAAAAATTCAAAAAATAAAAGAGCAAAAAATGAAGCTGCACTTATACTTATAGAATTGTTTTCTGAAAATAAAGATTACAATACTATTGTTAATTGGTTTGTTAAATTTCCACATTCTGTATGTGAAGAATTCTACAAGCAATATAGAATAACTGATGATGAAGCAGAATGTTTCCTTAATGCGTTTAAGAAAAATAAGTGCTTTAATAAGAAGAATAACGTGACAGTGTTTAACCGTGGTTTAGTTTTGTGTGAGGCTTTTCTGAGATATAATATCAATAAAAGTATAACAGCCGAGTTATCTGCCAGCGTGATTTTTAATGGTAAGCTTGATAATGGATTTTCTGCGAAAATGGTAGAATATTTTCAAAAATATATTAAAGATAAAGGCCAATTAGATAATTTTATTTCCTTGCTGGACACATTAAAAAATAAAGCTGATAAGGATATGATACTAAGTTTTTTGGCAGATGTTGAAAAGAGTGAAAATAAAGATACAAGTAATGAATCAAACTCAAATGGTCAAGATTCGTCGGTTGATAAAATTGAAAATGGAAATATAACCGAGCAACGGGACTTAGAGGAGAAATCGTTGCCTGATAACAGTTTGCCGAAAAAGACCGCCATACAGCATCAGTTGGTGGTTGAGCAGTTACGCAATATAAGTCAGACGCTTGTAGAGCAGGTCAATAATCTGACAAATACGAACAGTATTATTTCAACACTAAAAACAGCAGTAGAAAACGGAAAAAATGCTATTGCCGCAAAAGAAGCGGAAATTTTACGCTTGAATCAGGAATTGGAGGACTGTAAACAACGCTGTTCGGATTTAGCGGTTGAAAAAGCAGCACTTGAAGAAAAAATCTGTAAGCAATCGTCAGAAATTGCTAATCTAAATGAACGCCTTAAAACAGCTTTTCAAATGGATACTCTCAGTAAAAACCAAGAACTTGAAACTCTTGTTAAAAATGTTTCAGATACACTTAAGGCTGAATATGATGAATATTGCTCAAGCGATACAACCTTTAATGAAGATAATTTTCAAGCTAATTATGCAAGTTTGCAGCGGATATTTAAAATATTAAAAAGATTTGGGTTTAATTTTGAATGATTTATGGAGGTTCGATTATGAGTGTAGGAAGTTCGATAGGCATAGATTTTGGAACAACTAATACATCTGTGGTTCGTATAGATAAGAATTCATTCGGTGAAAAGATGACTATTCTCGGTGAAGACGGCGAATTCCCCTTTGCATCATTATTGGCTGTTTTACCGGATAATCGAGTAGAGTTTGGAAATAAGGTTAAAAGCAAGCGTGATGAATATTCTGAAAAGCATCAGCTTGTCTCATCCTTTAAATCACTTCTTGGCACGAATAAAAAAGTAGTTTTAAACGGAATTGAATTTACACCAAGTCAAATTGTTACCCAATATTTTAAGTGCTTGAAGCAGTATATTAAGCAAAAGCATGGCATTCAAATCGAAGAGGTATCACTTTCATTTCCGATCGACTTTACTGCGAAAGCTCGCTGTGATTTAAGACTTGCGGCAGAAAGAGCAGGATTAAAAGTAAAATATCTTGTTTCTGAATCAACTGCAGCGTATTTGGCTACCTGTAAAGATGTAAAGGGACTTTCTCGAATTATGGTTATTGATTGGGGCGGCGGAACACTTGACATCAGCATTCTTGAGTCCGAGGGCTCTAAACTGCGTGAGGTTTCTGTATTTGGCGAGAAAATCGGCGGTGATGATATTGATACAGAATTAGCTCAAAGGGTTCATTCTGTCATTAACCTAAAAACGGCTGATTCGGATAAGCGTTTATCGTTTAGCAAAATGCCTGCATCACAGCGAGATAAAATAGTGTCACGCTGTGAAGAAGCAAAAATTCAGATTTCTGAAGACGGTGATGAATATCCGCTTACATTAAGAAATTATGGCGACTACGGAACAAAGACCATACCAATATCAAGCGATTTGTTTGAAGATATTGTTAAACCTATTATCCGTAATCGTGTGCTTAAAACTATAAACAGTGCTATGGAACGAGCTGAACTTACAAAATCAAGCATTGATGCCGTTATTATTGCAGGCGGAAGCAGTAATCTTCGTCCTTTTGCCGATGCTATTACCAATCTTTTTGGTAGTGATAAAATCATTGTTCCGGACAAAGTGCAGTTTGTTTCAGCAAAGGGAGCTGCACTTATGCCGTTTATAGGTGGGGAATTCAAGCTAAGTGATGATGTTGGAATTGTAATGTCTGATAATACAATTTTTCCGATTTTACATAAAAATAAAGATGGAGTCGGTTCTAAAAGCAATAGATTTACATTTTCTCTTACAGAGGATTCACCTGATGCCCACTTCATCATAACTAACGGTGATGGGAGAATTGTCTATGATAAGAGGAATATTCCTACAAAAGGTTTTTTGCAGGAGCGGCTTGAGGTTACAGCGGAAATTGATAAGGACCAAATAGCAAATATAAAAATACATAACAATACTGTAGCCGATGAGCTTAAAGACAGTAAAATTAAGATTCATAACCTTACCTTTTATTATGATTTATCAGCAATAGGCAAATAAGAGGTGATAGTATGTACAAATCAAATATAAATATTGTTAGTAACATATATATTCGAAATCCCCGGTCTTTTGTTGATGGATTTGACGATTTACAACGTGATCCTGAATTTGTAGCTCATGTTTCCGGTCAAAATGCTTTGGAAGTAATAAAACATAAATATAGCGGAACTTTATCAAGCGTTCGATTGAGCCCTGTTCAAGAAAAGGAATTACAAGAGTCTTCATCATGTATACATGCCCCAAAAGGCGAAAAATCATTTGGAAAAGTATTTAAAAACGGTGAATATTTTTATGAGTGCAGATGTGAAGCAAAAGACTGTTTTATTTGTACCCCAAAAAAAATTAATCGCAGTGAGATAACGGTAACTGAAGAAGATGATGACGGTGTCGTTGAACTTGAGTGGCTTGGAATTAAAAGAAACACGGATGTGTTTGCTGAGCCGGATTTTGAATCCAACAGTAATGAAGAATTTGTACCTGATGAAGCAGTAATCAGAATTGAGGATATAGTTACTGATCGTGCAGAGTATGTTGAAATTGACGAAATTCAGGCAATAGATGCAATTATTGAAACAGATTTAAACAGTCATATTCTTGTCAATGCCGGACCGGGATCAGGAAAAACATACACAGCTATTCAACGTTTGCTTTATATTTTGAAAAATACTTCACCGGAAAATTGTGATGCAATCCTTGTCCTTTGTTACACACGTGCGGCTGTTGCAGAAATTAAAAAGCGTATTCAAGAGGGTATAAAGGCCGGCATAATACCTAATGAAGCAAATCAGGTTAATATCTGCACATTTGATTCTATAGCGACGAACTACTTAATTACTATTGGTGTTAGCTTGGACGAGCTTTCTAAGCGTGATTATAATCAAAGAATATGCCTTTTTAATGAGAAGATAAATTCTGAAGATTTTGAAGACTTTGTTTACTGCATAGTAGATGAACTTCAGGATTTGGTTAATGATCGTGCCTTAATGATGTTGAATATTCTTAAAGCTTTATGTTGCGGGTATTTGCTTCTCGGAGATAAATGTCAGGCGGTATACGATTACGATTGCACAGGTGAGAAAAGCATCAACTCAACCGAATTTTATAGACGCTTAGGTGAAATACTGCCTGACGATACAAAAAAGTATGAATTAACAGGAAATAAGCGGCAGTCACAATTATTAAATGAAAAAACAAATGAATTGCGTTCTTCTTTGCTTAATTTTAATCCGAGTAATATTACTGCTGTTTTTAGAAAAATGCTTTTGACTCTTCCGACAACAGTATCGGCTGAAAAGTTCAGTAAAAACAATATTTCAGAAGAAGAAACTACTGCTATTCTATGTAGAAATAATGGTGAAGCAGAGTATATGAGTACATTTTTACATAGTAAAAAAATACCTCATACCCTTGTGCGAAACATCGGACAAGATATGTCTCTGAATAGATGTATCGCTGATGTGCTCTGGGACTATGCTGATAAAATTATGTCGAAGGATGAATTCACAAAAAGACTTTGTGTCAGATGTAATTTTACCGAAAAGCAAGCTGACGGCTTTTATAATAGCTTGACAGAATTTTTATCGGAAATTTCATCCGGTTATGTTTATGATTATATTGACCGTGAAAAGCTGGCTGAAATTTTATGCCAAAAAATTGATTTCCCGGAAACTATTCAAAATGAAAATAATAAACATCTTATTGTGTCTACTATACATAAGGCTAAAGGTCGTGAATTTGACAAGGTATATCTGCTTGGATATGACTATAATCCGGATTATAAAAAGGATGAATCAGATACTGAGGAAGAAAGAATTCTTTATGTGGCTGAAACACGTCCGAAAAAAGAGCTTGAAATTCTGAAAAAAGGCAAAAAATATGATTGGTATTTTTTAAAAAGTAATTGCAACCGATGGATTAGAACGAAAAAAATGCCTTATGAAAAGCCCTTTTGTGCCGGCTTTGCGACAGGTCTTCCAAATGATATAGATTACAGCTCTTTTGTTAGCGGAAATCTGATTGAAGCTGTTACAAGACAAGAGTACATTGCAAATAATGTTAAAGCTGAAGATGAGATTTATTTGAAGCTTAACAGCGGAGACAGATATTATATCATACACAATGATATTGTAATCGGTGAAATGACAAGAGAATATTCCGATAATCTTAGGGAGAAATTCGGCGGCAGACGATTTATATCTAACAGACTTCCGGATAAAATCAGTAACTTATATATCACAAATGTAATAACATATGTATCGAATAAAAATTATGAAAACATTCCGCAAATTTTTCGAAATAACCGTTTTTGGTTAGGCGTTGAAATAAGCGGTTTCGGCAGAACAGAATGGACGGAGATATAATATGAGTAGTTTTGACGAATACTACGAAGCAATTGATGAAATAAAAGAATGTTTAACAAAGGATTTATTTGGGGTTTCTTCAGAAGATGAGATTTTGGAAAATGTTGAGCCGCTTTCTGCATATGTTACAGGAATACTGTATCCGAGAAAGGCATCGCAAAATAATAGCGTTAACCACCAAATAGCATTATTTGATTCCGAGGAAAGTGAGCTTATTGCCGAAGATAATATATTGCTTGAGAATACACTTGACAGCCTTGATGATACAATTACCGAAGCAAATAATTACAGACCTTCGTCTATGGGAATCTCGGTTATGGTTCCTCCATCCTTAAAAAAGTTGTTAGTAACATTTGATTTTGGTATTTATAAGCATTCAGAAAGCAAACGGAAAATACCAAGCTCCGAAACTATTGAAGAAAAAGGACAACTAACTTTGGGCAAATTGTCTGAAAAAAACATTAAGGAGATAACTGACCATAAATATACACGCATACCGAAAAGTATCAACTTGACTTTCAATATTCCTTCTGAACTTGGATGTGAAAGTATAGCTTATAATGACGATTTCAATGCTGAAATAAACTTAACGGTCAGGAAAATTATGTCAGATGGCAGTAAGCTGCTGACTGTTTCAGTAGTAAATACTGCAACTGAAAAGAATAAACTGCACATAAGAAATGAATATGCACTGTTTCAATGTCAATTATCTGTTGAATCTGATAGCTCGTTTTTGCCTGTATATCAAAATCTGTATCCTAAATCTGATATAGAATCTCAGATAAAATCTTTACTGTATCAGAATGTAAAAAACTATGCATACGGACACGGATGTTCAGTTTCATATGATGAAACAAAAAGAGAAGTATTTAAAATATCAAGTGATTTTATTCCGACGGAACAGGTTTTGCAAATGATGCCCGGTAAAATAAAAAATGCAGGAATACTGTCATTGGATACTTGGAAAAATGCAGACCGTAAGACGGCCTGCAATGATTTAAATGCTTTTATTGATGAGTATGAAGAATGGAAAGAATGTAAGAGAAAAGAGAATAAATCAATTAGTCAGTTTTACAAAGCAGCAGTTGAATTGATAAATCGTATTGAGATATGTATAAAACGGCTCAGAACAGGAGTTGATGTTTTAAAAAACAATGACAATGCTTGGAAAGCATTTTTGTTTATGAACGAAGCTATGTTGTTGCAGCGTGTCAATACCAAAAAACAAAAGCCCGAACAAGTTAATTGGTATCCGTTTCAGCTTGCCTACATATTGCAAATAGTACCGGATATAGTTGATCCAAAAAGTGAATTTCACGATGATGTTGACTTACTATGGTTTCCTACTGGTGGCGGAAAAACAGAAGCATATCTTGGTGTTGCGGCATTTACTATTTTTTATCGCAGAATTTCGGAAATATATGTTGATGATGGTGTAACCGTAATAATGCGGTATACACTCAGACTTTTGACTATACAGCAATTTGAGCGTACGGCTGCAATGATTTGTGCGTGTGAATACTTACGAAGAATTTACGATATTTCGGGTGGCGAAATAAGCATTGGTTTATGGATAGGATCAGCAACTACACCGAATAACTTAGAAAAAGCAAATGAAGTTTTGCAAAAACTAAAAAATAATAGGGATGAAAAAATATACGAGGGAAACCCCGTTCAAATAACAACTTGTCCTTGGTGCGGTGAAAAAATTGATATTACCGGCTATAGCATAGGGCCTGACGGTATGATAATTTGTTGTAAAGATAACCCTAATTGTGAATTTCATGAAAAGCTTCCTATTTATATTGTAGATGATGACATTTACAAGCAATGTCCGACATTATTGTTGAGTACTATTGATAAATTTGCACGTCTGGCGTGGGTAGAGGATACTAAGCGTTTATTTGGTGTTGAAAAAGTTCCTCCATCTTTGATAATTCAAGATGAACTTCATCTTATATCAGGATCTCTTGGTTCACTTGCAGGATTATATGAAATTGCAGTCGATTATCTTTGCAGAAAAGACGGAATTTCACCTAAAATTATAGCTTCTACTGCAACTGTTAAAAACGCTGATGAGCAAATAAGAAATCTATATAATAAAAAGATGCAGCAATTTCCGCCAAACGGTATCTCTTTTGATGATTCATTCTTTTCTCGTATAGCAAGCAAAGATGAAAGACCGGCGAGAACATATATTGGGGTTTGCGAAAGCGGAGGAAGCATTGCAGATTTGCTCGTGCGTATTTACGCAATACTTACTTTTGTTAAAGCCTTGTTTATAAAACAAGGAAAAACAGATGAGGTAATTGATCAGTATTATACGGTTATTGGATATTTTAATGCTATTCGTGATTTAGGTGCTTCCGCAAATATTTTGCAGGATCGTATATATACGCATATTAAAACATTAATTGAAAGAAAATTCCAAGAAATATGCACTTTATTAGGCTTGTCCGAAAGGGATATTCCGTATCTTTATAGCGAAGAGCTTACCGGAAGAAAGAGCGCCAAAGAGATAAAGGATACACTTGAGCATTTGGATTTTGCTTATAATAAAAACGGTTGTTATTCGTATGTATTAGCATCAAATATGCTATCAGTAGGAATAGATATAAATAGATTAGGTGTTATGACGGTCTATAACCAACCAAAAACGAATGCTGAGTATATTCAGGCAACAAGCCGTGTAGGACGAAGCAAGCCCGGTGTTGTTATAGCTATGTATAATCCTATGCGCTCAAGGGATAAGTCACATTATGAGCAGTTTGGATTTTATCATAAATCATTTTATCAGTATGTTGAAGCCACAAGTGTAACGCCTTTTTCTGCAAGAGCAATGGAAAAAGCACTGCACTGTGTGTTTATTGCATTAGTGCGTCTGACTGTTCCATATCTTTCAGGCAATGATTCTCCTGCATATTTTCAAAGAAATGATGCCCAAGTGTTACAAATAAAGAATTTTATACTTGAAAGAGTATATAACTTACATCCAAAAGCAAAAGATACAGCCAAATGTATATTGAATGAAATAATTTCAGAATGGGATTCTATTACAAAGATTTACCCTAATTTATGCTATGATAGCAAGCAAATCGGAAATATTTCCTTATTAAATTCAGCGGAAGAAACTTCAGATTTTGATTTTCCTCCTGTCCTTAATTCTTTGCGGAATGTAGAAGAAAGTTCTAATGTATATATTGAGCAATAAGGGAGTGTTATTGTGTCAAATCCTTTTAAAAGAATGAAAAAAGCAAATAAAATAAAACATCATATCGGCGAGATAAGAAAAAGTCAGATAATATCTACATATGGTATAGGCAGTATAGTTGATTTTGTAAGAGAAACTGCAGTTATCGGCGGCGTTGATGATTGGGATAAAGATGATGGTTGGGAAAACCGTCAGCTTACTAATGAAAATTTACAATCATTTACCGGCGCTAAATATTTTCTTTCTCCTAAGGCCTCCGGAGGAGCGTCATATTTGCTTTCTAATCAAGATATTTTATCTTATGTTTTTCCACAAAAGTTATATTGTCCGGTATGCAAAAGCATTATTGATTATCGTGAACTTACTAATCAGTCTAATAAGCAAAAATGTAATCAATACGGAAAAAACGGAAAACTCTGCAATGGACAGCTTGTAGCTTCTCGCTTTGTACTTATATGCGAAAACGGACATATGGAGGATTTTCCATACTCATGGTGGGTGCATAGTGGAAAGCCTTGTAAAAGCGGAAAATCTGTACCACGAGTAAAGATGTATAATATAGGCGGACGAAGCGATACTGAAAGTCTTATTTTGGAATGCGCAGAATGTGGAGAGAAACGCAGTATGGTTGGAGTGTTTAATAAAAATGCTTTCTCAGGTGAGAACGGACGACCTTGTTGTGGGAAGCATCCGCATTTAGGAGATTTTACGCAGGAATGTACGGCTGTGCCGACAACAAGACTTAGAGCGTCATCCGGTATATATTTTCCTGTTACGCAAAGTGCTTTGTTAATACCACCTTGGAGTCAAAGAGCCATACACCAAATTGAAAAAGAGTATGAACGTCTCTCATATATGACAAATGAAAAACAAGTAGAATATATCAAAAACTGTATTTTACCTAAATGTCCGTATCTCGGACTTGATAATTTGTTAGATGCATATGAAACTCTCAAAAATCGCAGAAAATCAAATATGATTCGTATTGAGGCTGATGTGTATGCAGATGAATATAAAATCTTATGTAAGGATAAGATTTCAGAGGATAGATATTCATCACATTTTGTCAATATTCCAAATGATTTCAAAGAATACTTTGATATAGTGTCTGTAGTTGACAGACTGGTTGTTACGATGTCCTTAAGTGGTTTTACAAGGCTATATCCTTATGACGGAAAAAATTCTGAACGCATAGCTCCTTTATCTTTAGAAAAGAAAGAGTGGCTTCCGGCCACTGAACTTAACGGCGAGGGAATATTTATTAAGTTTAAAAAATCCGTAATTGACAGATGGATACGCAGAATAGGTAGTAGATATGATGATTTAAAAATATCACATCAAAATAGCTTTTTTAAATCTCCTAAATTTTCACCTCAATATATTTTGCTGCATACATTTGCCCATTTATTTATAAGACAGCTTGCAAATGAATGTGGTTATAGCGCAGCTTCTATGCGAGAAAAAATATATTCAACTTTTACTGATGGTACAAATGATACAGTGATGAACGGCGTGCTGATATATTTGTCATCTTCCGACAGCGATGGAAGTCTTGGAGGTTTAATCAGTGTTGCTGAAGATACCGAATTGTTGGACAAGGTGTTAAAAAATATGCTTAAAGAGGCGCGTTGGTGCAGTGGCGATCCTTTGTGCTCAACTTCAATGCATCAAGGCTTTGCTTCTTTGAATTATGCCGCATGTCATGCGTGCACCTTACTGCCGGAAACTTCATGCGAATTCCGAAATGTTTTATTGGATAGAGTATCAGTTGTAGGTATGCCTGATAATTTACAATTGGGATTTATGGGTGAATTAGCAAACAAGTTGTAAACTCGCCAATTTTTTATTAAACGAAGAAAATGATTTGAAATATTCTATAGTATAGTTTATTCGAAATCAGTATATATTGATTTCTCTTATAAAGCTACACGGAGGACATTATATGGCACTGCAGTTAATAGACAAAACATTGGAGAAATTTGACGAGAGATATTATAGAGTCAAAATTCCGAAAACAACTTTTGATCATTTTTCAGCATCATTAAAAGTATATAAAAAGAAAATAGATTTAGGGAAACACTGATTAAATTAAAAATATAATTCTAAATTAGAATAATGAATCAAAAA